>Ga0307990_1000110_pt1 | contig 77891 bp, 63 predicted proteins | sample EllFjometagen129_FD_203168 | JGI IMG/M metagenome (GOLD analysis project Ga0307990, IMG submission 203168) | Marine microbial communities from Ellis Fjord, Antarctic Ocean - #129 | ecosystem: Environmental > Aquatic > Marine > Unclassified | place: Southern Ocean | collected 2014-10-08
TCAGGTAACCAGTGTTGAAGAGCTATTCCTTACTGTATTAGGTGAAAAAGGCAAAGCAACCGCCTTCCCGCCCTCTAATACTATCATTGTGACTGCACCCGAAAAAGAGATCAAAGAATGCGCATTGATTATCGAGGCTATTGATAGACCCGCCCAGCAGGTATACATCGAAGCACGTTTTGTTGAGATGAGCGCGTCTGCGGGTAAATCTCTCGGTGTCCGCTGGGATGACCTGGGCAATGCCGAAGGATGGGGCGCCAGCTTTGACGGAGCCACTCTGGGTTATGAGAACAACAAGACAAAAAATATTCTTAAAAGTAATGTAGGGGAAACCACCGTTGACACCGACGACGGGGCCGGCAACACAACATCACTCACTGTGCCCAACATACCAGCGTACCGTACAGGAAGCGAAACTTACGACAGAAACCGCACCTTTACCGGATCACTCAGTATGGATGCATTCAGACTGGCCATTAACGCCTTTGAAAACACAGACGGTGTCTCATTTTTCTCAAATCCGAAAGTAATTGTCGCAAATGAGGAAAAAGCCAAAATAGATATGACTCGCAAAGAGCCTAATGTTGAAGTTGACTATCAGGCCGCCACAACCGAAGGACAGCGCGACAGCGTCTCCACCAAGTTAGGAATCATCCCCGGCGAAGATGAACCCTTTGTCGGCGAGGCCTTCTTCAGCTACGGCATAGCCCTGAACGTTATACCGCGTATCAGCAGCTCAGGGCTGGTCACTGTCACAATCGAGCCCTCCATCAGTTCACTGAAAGAATACTACGAAGTTCAGGGCCTTGACGAAAACATGCCTGCCTCAAGATACCCTGTTATCGACATGCGCCGGATACAGACTGTTTTCACGATGCAGAGCGGACGCACCGCTGTGATCGGCGGACTTACCCAGACCAGCGACACAAATGTGGAGAACGGCATCCCTCTCCTGAAAGAAATCCCCTGGATTGGTCCGCGTTTATTTGGATGGAAGAGTCGCCAGAAAATACAGAAAGAGGTCGTGATCTTTGTAACAGTAACTATCGCCGACCCTCTGACCATCAAAGAAAACGAAGGTATGCCCCGAAATGCGTTTCTCAGCAAAGAGATTCTGTCGGGAGAAACCAAAACTCCTGAGAATATGAGTCGTGCCGATATCCTCAATCTGAAAGACAGTGCCGATGATACTGCAAAAAGACAGATGGAGAAAGCTGTAAAGATAGATGCCGCCCGTGAGGCCGAAAAAGAAGCTCCAGAGGAAATAACTCCCGTAGTGATTGATCCGGTTGAAACCTTAAGCCAGGAAGATGCTCCCGTGGAAGCAACTCCAGCCAAGATTGAGCCCGTAGCAAAGAAGGCCACGGTCACGGAAAAAGCCGCCGCTACAGTGCTTGTTGAGCCGATTCTTGCCAACTAAGGTTTAACGCAGTAGAGCCGCAACCAAACTTTCTTCGAGTGATGTGCAATATTATATCTTATTCTTTGAGAAGTTGTGCAATAATCATTACTGCGTTAGTCAACAACACTTCGTGTTGCATAGAATAAATTTATAGATAGAAATGTCTTTGCTACGTTGAGTTTTAGACAGGATTACATGATGGGATTTCAACAGAAATTTAATCCAGTTTTTCACTACAGAGGACAGCGGCATGGCCAAGATTGATAAATACCTTGAGTACCTCGTTAAAAACTCAGGCAGTGACGTTCACATGTTCTCTCAACAGCCTGCATACGTCCGCATCCATGGAGCTATTTCAGCAATGGAAGATACACCACTGCAAAGTGATGAGATCCTGGATATGCTGAAAGAGATCATACCTCAAGAAAATTATAATGAGCTTATTGAGGATTGGGATACTGACTGCGCCTATGACATTGAAGGTCTCGCTCGATTTCGTGTCAACGGATTTAAAGACCGCGATGGATACGGAACCGTACTTAGGCAGATACCAGACCTTATCCCAACTTTTGATGAGTTGAGACTGCCGGAGGCGCTGCGTGACTTCTGTCTGCTCTCAAAGGGTCTGGTTGTTATTACAGGACCAACAGGCAGCGGCAAATCAACTACACTTGCTTCAATGGTCGATTTCATAAATGAAACCCGCAATGAACATATCATCACCATTGAAGACCCGATTGAATTTGTTCACAGATCAAAGAAATCGATTGTCAATCAAAGGGAGGTCTTCAGAGATACTAAAAGTTTCCCAAGAGCCATGAGAGCGGCATTACGTGAAGACCCTGACATCATTCTCCTAGGGGAAATCCGAGATTTAGAAACAATGGAAACTGCACTGGAGTGCGCGGAAACCGGTCATCTTGTTTTTGCCACCCTGCATACAAACAATGCCGTATCTACCATTGACCGCATTATCGATAAATTCCCGGCGGCAAAACAGAACCAGATTCGGGCAATGCTATCCGACACCCTCAAGGGAGTCGTGGCCCAGACGCTCTGCAAAAAATTGACCGGCGGTCGTATCGCCGCCTTCGAGGTGCTTATCGCAACCTCTGCGGTTGCAGCCTTGATTCGTGAAGCCAAAACACATATGCTGCCCTCTATAATCCAGACCAACCGGAAGCTGGGAATGCAAAGTTTTAATGATGAACTTACGAATCTGGTGGTGGGCCGTATCATCTCTGTTAAGGAGGCCTATATCAAGGCTATTGATAAAATTGACTTTGAGGGCAGACTTAAACAAAAGAACATCACCCTCGATTTTAAAGAGGAGGACAAACTTCAGGCCCGCAAGCGCCGTACCGCCAGCGAGCTCCAGAAAATCAAGGAGTCAGAGGAGGTTCTCCAGACAGACCCGAATGATGTCGATGCCATGAATGCCATTGCCTGGATAAGGTCGACCTCGGTCTATGAAGAGTTACGTGACGGCAAAACTGCAGTCAAATTTGCAAGCCTTGCCTGTAGCAAAACCGGCAACAAAGACCCGCATTCTCTGAGTATTCTCGGTGTGGCATATGCTGAAAGCAACTCCTTCCGGCGTGCCAGCGATGCCACCCAGAAAGCCATCAAGCTCTATAACAACGAAGATGAAACTGAGATTGTTGAAAGCTTGAAATACCGGATGGAGCTGTTTAAAAACAAAAAGCCTTTCCGTAATGAATGATCAAATAAGTTAACTACGAAACACACGGAAATCGCGAAAAATTGTTTTGCAGATTATTTATGGGTAGCCTTTCCGAGGTCAAGGACCATGGCTACAGTAAATGCATTAATGAGCATTAATACGGAGGTATTTTCTTTCGTGCATTTCGCGTGTTTCGTAGTTCAAGTGCTCTTTCCATGTTTAATAGAGAGGTACTAAAGAATCTGCTTGCGCACGTTACGCAAACAGATCCGGTAATTACATAATGCGAGCTTAACGCAGCTTTAGAATGAGGCTGCGAGATTCAAACCACCCCAGATCTCATCTTTATCAGAGGATGAAGTTGCGCTGCGGACATCATCGTCAATCAAAGATGTCCATACCAGAGTAGCCCCTACTTTGAAAATATCGTTGAGCGCATATGTCACATTCGCACCAAGGTTAAAATCCAGCAGAGCCGCATCACTCGCTGATGCATCATAAATCTCAACATACTCTTCATCTCCAAACCCGATAGAGGAGAATGTTTTAGCTGTAATCTGTTCCGTGAGCTCAAATTCCTTGCTCAGCTCAAACAGCCCGTAAAAACCTTCAACCACTGCATAATCGTAATATACGGCCAGAGAGGGAACCACAATGTCGTTATTGTAAGCGACCTTCCCAAAAACTTCTTCTGTGCTGTTACCATAGTCCTGACCATTTGACTTCGGGTATGTGTACCAGATATTACCGACTTCCAGAGAGAACTCAGCAATATCTTTCGCATAGCTGAGTGTATAATCCAACTCATTCAAACCGCAGAAAGATCTCTGGTTGTTGCTGTCTGTAATATCAAAATTACCCCAGACCCCAACAGAAACTATACCCATGTCATCACCCAGATCATATCCGATGGTCGCAGCTGGCTGCCAGACAGGCTCATCGTTCAAGAGCTGGCCGCGCCACATATAGGCAGAGTACAAATCAACACCGACATCAAACAACAACGGTGAGCCTTCACCTGCTACCACCTCTTCCTGAGCCATACAGGTTGATGCAACTACAACCATTGCTAATGCTGCTGCTAATAACTTTTTCATAATTCTCCTTTTTGTTGTTACCGATTTAATTCGTTATTGTCAATCGTTTAAGCAGACATCATGCCAACCCAAGATTTGACTAAACTGTAGCTCTTTTATTCCCTGACAACAAATACATTATTACAAAATCGCCACCATCGCTTAAAAAAGTGCAACATAATTGTCGCACAGATTCTGCGGAAGACCCCTATTTTCTTTGTGTTGCTTATGTTGATTTATGGAAACATCAGACTAATATGTCCCGTTTACTGACCTAGTGACTCCGTGACCTGGTGACCTGGTTAGCAAACCTGAACTCTGAACTCTTCCTCCACGTTCTTCATATATAACGCGAAGTGTTGTTTCCCAATGCAGTAATGCACATCGCACAATCTATCAAAAATGGATAGAGCTCATGCACATCACTCAAAGCAAGTTTAGTTGCGGCTCTGCTGCATTGGTGTTAATCAAACTTTTTAAGATATTTATCCATAAGAAAAGATAGACGCGTTTCCAACCATGGCGTGACCTTCCAGTAATCACGCAGCTCCAGATAATCACTGACCGCCCCGCTTTGTCCCGGCTTAACGCAGAACTCTCCTTTAATCATGATATTGCGGGAGGTAGCCTCAGAGGAGACAAACTCAATAATCTTGACCCGAAATCCAAGTATCCGCAATATCTGAGCTCGTAAGGTGTCCGTTAAGAGATCCGCCAGCCGTTCCCTTAATATGCCGTGCCTTAAAACCGCCTTCATCTCATTTGAGACCTTGAGCCCTTTATGGAGTTCATGCTGGCAACAGGGAGAGCAGAGCAGGTAGCGGCACTTCCACTCCATTCCTCGAGCCAGCGCCTCATCGGTTGCCGTATCACAGGCATGCAGGCTCATCATCATATCCGCATCAAACTCAGGATCGCTGCTTTCAATATCACCATGGATGAATGTGACCCGCTCACTTACATCAAGATCAAGTGCCATGCGCCGGGCGCTATTGATCACATCAGCCTTGCGGTCGATGCCGCAAATCTGTACTTCAAATTCATGAACCATGGTCATATAAAAATAGGCAGCAAGGGTTAAATATGCTTTGCCGCAACCACAATCTACAATATTGAGCGTCTTCTCCGGTTTGTCCGCCGTGACCGACTCTATTACACGCAGGAACTCATTTACCTGATCATATTTACCGCGCTTCGAAGCCTTGATTTTTCCATCCGCACCGGCAATGCCCAGAACCCGGAGCAGAGCGGATGAGTCAAAGCTGGTCAGAGGCTGTTGTTTGACCCTGTCATGCGACGGTTTTGCATCTACAACCCGGGACATCTCCGCGCTGCGGGATTCCAGCACCTTGCCCTTTTTGGTAACACGTATATGCAGGTCACCCGATGATGTAATCAGATGCAGATCACGCGATCCGGTCTGGCTCAAGATCTCAAACAGACCGTTCTCAGCCGCTTTCAGCGAAAAGTTTTTCACCTTCGTATGGCCGTCTTCAGTCATCTCCCCTTGAAATCTTCGTTCGCCTTTAATCACAATAGGGCGCAGACTCACCTTGAAGGTTCCACCTGCGCGACGGGAGACTTGCGTTATTTTCAAGAACTCTTTTTCATCGAAAACTCTTTGCCGAACCTCATCCATTAATTTCTTTGGCAACTCTGTGCGTGACATAAATTTTTTCCTTTTTTCTGGATACTTTTAATACTGATGGACGCATTTCAGGTCCGTTGAGAATATCCGCTTATGCCGATAGACCTGTAGGTCCCGATTCCATCGGGACTGTCCGGTTAAAAACCGGACCTACTTTTGGACTGTCCGGTTAAAAACCGGACCTACTTTTGGACTGTCCGGTTAAAAACCGGACCTACTTTTCTAGACAACCTCTAAATACTTTTTTTGCAAAACGCGTAGCGTTTTTTTCTAAAGCAGCGATGCTTATCGCACACCCATTCAATGAATGTGTAAAGCTCTCGCATATCTCACAAACTCAGTTTGCTACCTGCTCTGCAGCTTTAGAAGAACACCTTGGCAAACCGCAGTATTCCCTGTTTCCAGGGAACCCGATGCGAAACCCCGGATGCACCGGCAAAGTTATTCAGATTCTCGACATACCAGCGGTAATTTCCTACCAACGCATCCTTATTTGATAATTTCGGTTTGTAACCTAAAACCCTCTCGGCTTTTTCAATACTCACAAATGAATCTTCAGATGCAGTTTCGTAAACCCACTTATACAAAGGAGATAGCTTCAGCATCTCAAGAAAACGAAGTGTCCAGATCATCGGCTTTGCGGGAAAGCCCTTAATCTTCTTTCCGTATCCGGCCTCATCCAGCACCGCCTGATAGTCCTCGCGCATCGTGGTGAAATCTTTTGCACCTATATTAAAAGTATCGTTTACAACTTCTTTTTCAAGAGTCAGCGTCAGCCAGATGGCACCACATAGATCCTCGACATCCAGAAGCTGATAGCGGTTCTTCCCGCTACCGATCATAGGAAACCCATGGCCTGTGTGCGCCCAGTCATAAAAGAGAGCGAAGACACCCAGCCGTTCCGGGCCAATAAATGATTTAGGCCGGATTACCGGGACGCACAATCCGTTTTTGCGGGAGTTCAGACAGACCTCCTCCGCCATGATCTTGGCCTTACCATATGGACCGACACCAATCATGGGATCATCCTCAAACAGCGGATGGTGATCGGGAATACCGTAGACCGCGGTTGATGAGATCATAATAAAGCGTTCAACACCAGCCGCTTCTGCCGCTTGCAGAAGGTTGCGGGTGCCATCAACATCGGTGGTCATGATATCCTCTTCTGAGTACAATGGCAGAGCAGCTGCGGTATGAATCACCCAGTCTACACCCTCCATGCACTTTTTAACCATATCCACATCACGAATGTCCCCGATAACCGCATCAATCCGATCTCGCTCGGGATAGTCAAATTCAACCAGATCCAGTGATCTTATATCAGTAATCCCCTGACCTAACAGATGACGCACCAGGTTGATGCCAAGAAAACCGGAACCGCCGGTGACTAAAACCTTTTTATCCATATTAAAATCCGATCATGTTTGCGAAGGATTTACGCTTTGGTTCTGTCGCATACGCGCCCTCTTCGAGAGGCACGTCCTACAACCGAATACTCCTTTATGGTGTAGGGCGTGCCTCCCGCAGGGGGCGCGCAAAACGAACTTTAACTCAGCGTAGCAAAGACATTCCTGTCTAGAAATGCCTTCTATGCAACACAAAGTGTTGTTGACTAACGCAGTAATTCCTATCACACAACTTCTCAAAGAATATGATATAATATTGCACATCACTTGAAGAAAGTTTGGTTGCGGCTCTGCCTGTCCTGAGCTTGTCGAAGAGGCTGCGTTAGGTCACAATAGTTTTCAGTTGCTCTATGATAGTTTACGCAGTTGAGTAGCGTCAAGTGCAAAGGCGGGAGTTTATCAACTTCTGTCATAAAAAACAAGAAACTCAGACTACTATTTCTTCCTATGCAACGCGAAGCGTTGTTTCCCAATGCAGTAATGCAAATCGCACCACCTATCAAAAAGTAGATAACGCTTACGCACATCACTCAAAGCAAGTTTGGTTGCGGCTCTGCTGCATTGGCTCTTTACTTATTCCACATCAGCAAGTATTATTTAAAATTTAATTTTAAAGGGGATATCCAAACTGGAATTTTACGATTATTATGAAATGGAGAGGTAAAGCTGTTGGCGGAAGTCTTGGTTCCATGTTCGGTCCTGCCGGTGCTCTGGTTGGGGCGGCGGCGGGTCATTTCCTTTTAGACCGCAAAGGCGAGGCCCCTAAAAAACAGAAAGAACGGGTACTGGCTCTCACTGCGGGAGCTCTATATCAAATTACGACTACCGATAAAAAATATTCCATTAGCGGTGATTATACTCTCCGTCTCATACTTGATCAAGCCAACATAACACTTGGAAAACCTCTCTCAACTTATGATCTTCCCTATCTGGTCGACCAATCTGCGCATATTCCGCAATGTGTCGCGAAGCTGGCCCAATCCACACGTCCATACCCGGAGCTGGCATATATTGCCACAACCTGGCTCTGGCGTATAGCGGTCTACGATGGGCCTCCTGCAACTGCAGCAATTCAGCTGATCAAAAATTTCACAATATCAGCGGGTTTGTCACACGAACAGGCGATGCAAGCAGCTCTGGTCTACCAGCGGGGCACCGCTTCTAGCAGCGATTTGGAGAGAAAAGAAGCCTGCTCTACCCTCGGGCTTGCCTATAATGCCGGCAGCGATCAGGTCAAACAGGCATTCCGGACACTCTCGCTTAAATTTCATCCCGATAAACATGCAGCTCTCGATCCTGATATACGTCAACTGACCACCGAGAAATTTACTCAGATCAAAGATGCCTATGAGACTTTGAACGGTGCAACCCCTCTAACTGGAGATTGGTACTCACATGCGCCCAATGCCCCGCAGATAATTCCTGCCACACCCACCACAGTTGTCATCTGCTTCATCTGCAAGCAGCCGCAACAGCTCTCCGATACACCGGCACTGGCGCACTGTCCCCACTGCCAGGCCTTGCTTGCTTTTGAACGCCCTCTGGCAGAACACCTGATTGCGCAGGAGAGTTCTGAGTGATAAGTGATGAGTGATGATTCTTTATACTGATAGCGCTATGGGCCTTATGAGCCGAATGGGTCCTATGTTTTTCCCTCTTCGCCTTCGGCGAAGATAAGTGGCTAGAGCCCATTCGGAAAGCCCCGAAGGGGCGAGACATACCAGGTATGTGAAGCTCTTTCAGGGCATGGACCCTTTTCGAATAGGCTCTGGCTACGCACCCCGTCGCCAAAGGCGACTCACATTAGGCCCATTCGGCTGACCTGGTGACTCGGTGACAGGGTGACAGGGTTCGCGCCCCTGCCCCCCCCTAAAGTTTTTTTCACAGCACTCAGCATTCATCACTCAGCACTCAGCACTTCTTCGTAGACCGCCAGAGTTTTTTTCACCATATGCTGCAGTCCAAAGCGCTTTAGCGCATCCTCGCGCAACCCGCTGAACTTTCTAGCGGCCATCTCGATCAGAATCTTCGCGAGTTCATCAACACTCCCGGGCTGATAGAGCCTGCCGTTTTCACCATCACGTACAATATCGAGCGCACCACCAAAGCGGGTGGCCGCCACCGGTGTATTCATGGCCAGGGCCTCTGCCATTGAACGGCCGAAAGACTCCGGCTTCTTTGAGTTATTTGAGGTCAAAACATCCCCTATGCAATAGATTTCAGCTACCTTTGTCTGTCCCCCGACAAACACAACCTGTTCCTCAACCCGCAGCTCTTTGACAAGTTTCTTCAATGTTGCCGCATATGCGACCTTGGATGACTCGACACTACCAGCTATAATGCACTTGATATTTGGCACCTCTGCTTTGGCTTTGGCCACCGCCTTGATCAAGACATCATAACATTTCAGTTGCGTGATCCGTCCCACACCGAGCACAACAAAGCAGTCACGCAGTGCATAGCGCTCTTCAAAATCATTGATAAAATTCATATCCAGCTTATGCGGATCAAATTGCGCGGGATCAATGCCACGATATATCAGACGAATCTTTTCATCAGGAACACGGTAATTTTTCTGTATATACTCAACAACTCCATTGCATGGACAGATCACCCGCTCACCGAATGTCATCACTCGGCTGTAACCGCTGACGCTGTTGAAACCGTGCACCGTGGAGACAAATGGCAGTTTTAAAGTGCGGTTTGCTATCACAAAAAGCCATCCGGGCACCCGGCTGCGGTAGTGAACAACTGACGGACTCAACTCACTTAGAATTTTACGCAATTTTGCAGCACGCGGAAGTGCAGTCACCGGGTTCTTCGATTTAACATCCAGCTCAACATACTCCCCGCCATCGACAGCAATCTGATCTGCAAGTCTTCCACCGGATGAGATTACAGTGCTGCGATGACCACGCTTAACGAGTTCACGACTGAATTCAACCGTTCCCCGTTCAACTCCGCCCTGATCCAAAGCCGGCAATATCTGAACAATGTGCATGCTTAGAATAATAAAGGAGGATGGGAGATGGGTAAAGAGAAAAAGAGTGCTGAGTTATGAGTGATGATTGCTGATTCTTTATGCTGATAGCGCTATGGGCCTTATGGGCGAAGTGCACCCCAAACAATCACTTTGGCGATTTGAAACCCAAACCCTTTTCATGTATAATGCAACCTATGAAAAAGTTGCTGATTATAGCGGGAAGCGGTTCATATCCCGAAAGTATGATTAAGGGTGCCCGTGCAGCCGGAGTTGAACACATATCTGTTCTGGCTATTCGGGGCATGACCTCAAGAAAACTGCGTCCCCTGGTGAATGATATGTTCTGGGCTGGAATCGGGGAAGGAGCCAGATATGTTAAGTGGATTAATGAACAAAATTTCAGCTTTGGTATCATGGTGGGACAGATCCACCCTCTAGCCCTTTTTCGAACCAAATTTGATGAAAAAGCCGCAACTCTTTTAAGAGGGCTGCCAGTCAAAAATGCCCACACCATCTTTGGAATGGTAGCTGGAGTTCTTGAGGATGCCGGCATAAAAGTGCTGCCAGCCTCATGCTATATGGATAGCTGTATACCCGATGCAGGATTGCAAACGAAACGATCTCCAACCGCAAACGAACAAAAAGACCTGAATTTCGGATATGAAATCGCCAGCAAAATATGTGGCTTGGACATTGGTCAGACACTGGTTGTCAAAGATGGTGTAGTTCTCGCGGTAGAGGCTTATGAGGGCACCAATAAAGCAATTTCACGCGGAGGCAAACTAGGTGGAAAAGGTGCCGTTGTGGTCAAGGTGGCCACCACTGCCCACGACATGCGCTTTGATATTCCGGTAATTGGGATTAAAACGATTACAAAACTGAGAAAAGCGGGCATAACCGCGCTGGCCTATCAGGCAGGCAGATTTATAATATTGGACAAGCCGGAGGTCATTCAAAAGGCCAATGATCTCGATATCACCATTATCGGCATAGAAAGCGGTCTGCCAAAGGCCCCACTGAGACCATGAGTAGAGAGTTATGAGTTATGAGTTATGAGTGATGAGTGTGCGCTTCGCTGGTGGCGGGTGCGCTTCGCTGGTGCTTTATGCTGATGGCGTTATGGGCATAAAGCGGTTCTTCCGATTTTTTCATGGGTCAAAGAGATATTTCGCAAGTTGCGTGACAGGATCCTGATAAGGTGGAACTTAAGCAAAATCAGAATGTTAAGTTTGACAGGATTACATGATTAACATGATTAAAATGATAAGGAATAGGTAGATATGAAAAATGATGAACTACTTAACTGCAACAGATAAAGATGTCGGGCTGGTTATTAACTTTGATCCTGAACATTTAGAAAAAAAGGAAGTCAAAGACTCTTTTGAAATAATCATGTTAATCATGTAATCATGTCAAAAAAATGCGTCGCAAAGACATACTACGCACCCATATTTTTCTACCCCTCAATATTTCTACCTAAAAAACCGCTTAAGTTCCACCCCATTAGGCGGGGTCCTGTGCTACGCGTTTACGCCGAGGCAGGCAAGGCCCCCGCCCTTGTTTTATAGAGAACCATTGACCAATGAAAAGAAAAACTAAGATCTATATCTGCGCTGGGGAAGTCAGCGGCGACATGCATGGCGCGGCACTGATGCAATCACTGAAATCTCAGAGCTCAGTCGAACTGGAATTTCGCGGCTTTGGCGGCGATGCCATGAAAGCCGAAGGTGCAGAGATCCTTTATCACACCGACCAGACCGGCGTGTGTGGCATAACCCCTGTTTTACTGGAGCTGCCCTTTCTGCTACGCATGATGAAACACATCAAACGCGATATGCTCGAATGGCAGCCGGACCTGGTCTTAACCGTTGACTACCCCGGCATGAATCTCAGGTTGGCAAAATTCGCACATGAGCAGGGATTCAAAACTGTTCACTACATCTGCCCGCAGGTCTGGGCCTGGCACCGCTCCAGAATCCCCAAAATTGCGAAGTTCCTGGATCTGCTACTCTGCCTCTTTCCCTTTGAACCGCAACATTTTGCGGGAACAGATCTTAAAACAATCTTCACCGGCCACCCGCTTGTCGACAGGGTTAATGAAACTCTCTCTCAGGAGCAGCCGGAGTTCCCCTGGAAAGGGCAGTTCAAGATAGCCCTGTTGCCGGGAAGCCGGGCCGGAGAGATCACACGCATTCTCCCGCGCATGCTGGACGCGGCAGTAAAACTGGAACAAAAGCTGAATAATGACTGTTCGTTTATCATCCCGTGTCCCACCGAGAAAATGCGTATAAAAGCGGAGCAGGTTGCAGCTGCGCACCCCCGGCACCCAAAATCTCTATGCTTTGTTGTAGGGCAGGCACGCAACCTTTTAATGCAGGCTGATGCAGCGGCAATTGCATCCGGAACTGCCACGTTGGAAGCATCAATGATGCTCTGTCCCTCAGTGCTGGTATATGCAGTTGGCCGGATAACCTGCTTACTCGCACGTATTTTAGTGCGCGGGGTTCGTTTTGCCGGTCTGGCAAATATTATCGCGGACAAGGAGATTATACCGGAGCTGTTGCAGGATGACTTCACACCTGAAAGACTATCCGAACACCTCTACCGATTTATAAACGATGCGCAGCTTCGAGAACAAACCATTATCAATTTGAAAGCGGCCAATGCCCTGCTAGGCAGCGGTAATGCAGCTGATCGGACCGCCCAGACAATCCTTGATTTCCTGACTACCAAAAATTGCAAAAGTAATGTAGAATAAAGGGCGTTGTTTAAAAATTGTTGCTATGAAACGAACCAAAGGACGACCGTATTGTGAAAGACATTCATGTTCAAGCCCAGAAAGATCATATTTTTTCGTTGTGCGCATCCGCAACTATTCCGGCCATATCGGAGCTAATCTGGAATGCACTGGATGCGGATGCCTACGATGTTAAGGTAGATGTCATTCAGAATTCGCTTGGTGCGATTGATGCGGTACGGGTCGGTGATGACGGTACGGGAATCAATATAGAGGAGATAGACCATAACTTCGGTAATCTCGGCGGTTCCTGGAAACGAATCACCGACCGTACACGCGAGACCGGCCGTGTCCTGCACGGCTGCAAGGGACGAGGTCGATTCAAAGCATTTTCACTCGGTAATTATGTTAAGTGGTACACAACGGTCAACACGGATACAGGGCTTACTTCCTTTACCATCTCCGGCGAAGCTGCCGACCCCAGCCACTTCACTCTGGATGAACAGGATGAGACCGGGCCTGCTACAGGAACCGAGGTGATGATCACCAACATACGCAATTCGCTCAGTTCCCTGCGCGACACCACCGCTGTTCTACAACAGCTATCTTCTTACTTTGCACTCTATCTCAAAGCCTATCCCAATGTGAAAATCTACTTCCAGGGACTTCTGGTAAATCCAGTGATTGTCCAGAAAGCCCGACAAGGTTACTCTCTTAAGTCCTCTACCGGAGAGACAGCCCAGCTGGAGATCATTGAGTGGAAGTCGAAGAAGAACAAGGCCAAGATTATATTCTGCAATCCTCAGGGCTTTGCCCTGCACGAAGTGGATGCCGGAATCCGTCCCGGAAATGAATTCAACTTCACGGCCTACCTGATCTCCCCGCTTTTCGAAAAGCTCAATGCCGAGAATCTGCTGGTCGTAGAGGAACTGCACCCGGAGATTAATGCATTCCTGAATGCTGCCCGCAATACACTGCGCGCCTACTTCAGGACAATCCGGGAGAAGAAAGAGCATGACATCCGCTATCAGTGGCTTGAAGAGAATATCTATCCCTTTGATTCTAAGAGTCAGGATGAATTACGACCTCTCTTCGACAACTGCGCACAGGCACTGCAAACATATTCAAACAGCTTTGAGGAACTGACCGTTCCTGAAAAAAGAATAATATTCGGTCTGCTGAAAGATGCGCTGGAGTCCAACCCCAGGAGTGCGACCAAAACACTGACAGACAACCTCAAAATGCCGGCGGCAACTAAAAAGACACTGCGTTGAGATTACCCGTCTCCGCCCCGCAAGGCGGTGCTACACCGTGGCACGGCAGGATTAACAGAATGTTTTTGCTGCGCTATTTTTCGAGGGCTTCGATATAATCGAGTGATTCGACTGAACCGAACCGTGCAGCTCCCCCTCAATTCTTAATTATCCATTCTCAATTTTCAATTCTCTCTGTGCCTCCGCGCGAGAATAAAAAGTAAAAACGGCGTTTCCTTTAAGGGAAACACCGTTTCACATATTCCGCAGAGAGAAATTTCATAATCTGATGAAATCAGATTAATTAAAATGAAGCTATGATCTGCCAGCGCAGGAAGTACGCAACGCTGTTGCTTTCATAGTAATCACCCGGGTCAAGAACTTCACCCTGCAAACGGCCCATCACATTACCACGTTTGTCATCACGACCAAAGACATCTGTCATGATCGGGAAATCATAGCAGACTGTTCCCAGATAGCCGTAATGGCTGCCTGTATCGCCACCTTGATCATCTGGATCATCAGCGTACAACGAACCGATGCTGGCGAAGAGCTTATGCTGCTTCGAGATATTGAAACCGCCTTCAAGATGGGGATAGATAAGATTGGTCCAGTAACCGGCACCGTTGTTGGTCCAGTTACCAAGCACCATCAGTTCACTTATCTGAGGCCAGCGTGACCATGCCGGGTCCCAGCCGGAATCGTCATCGCCGTCGCCTTTGCTGTCGTCGCCTGAGAGATAGTAGACACCTGCATTGACAAAGGGCTTCATCTTCCACTCAACAGCGGGATCATAACGGAGACCAGCGTAACCCATGTAGCCGGAGGTGTTCTTTCCATCATCTTTCTCGCCGGACTGGACTGCACCTTCGAACTCACCTGATATTGTTTCTGTGTACTTAGGCATCAGACGAGCACCAACTGTATGAAAGCGACGCCCCTGGTATGTTACGCCGCCTCTTTTCGCCTTGGTCTCGCATTTGTAGATCCAGTAGAGTTCAAAGGGAAACTCCTCCAACTCATTCGACTTGAAATAAAGACCGCCGCCCCACTCATCCAGATAATTGGAACCGGGGACAATTGAATTCAGCTCTTTCTCTCCTCCGTCAAGGCCACCGATTGCCAATTCACTCTGGCTGTTATTGTACATTGCCAGAATATCCAATACGTTTCTCTTCTCTTCATCAAAGTTGATGCTAGCCTTGACAGCATCCATATAGATTGTACGTGAACCGTCATAGGGAGTACCGTCCAGAATTACACGACCCTTGCCGTAAACCAGATCTTGGCGACCAACTCTCAAGTCCAGCCATCCATCAAAGAGATCATTGGCATCCAGATAGAAGTTATCCAGGATAAGTTCGCTAGGCCATTTGTTGACTTCGCGACTATCTGAGTTATAGTGCCAGAATTCATCTGTCAGACGGGTATAGAGACGGAAATTCTCAAACTTAGCCTCACCCCATAAACGTGCGCGAATACGGAAGTAGTCTGTATCACCTTCAAACGGCAGCACAGTATTGGGAATATTATCCATTATCTCCTGGCGAACACGCAGATCCGCGCCACCATTGAGTTTCAGGCCATTGTCTTTTTCCTGTTCCACGGCTGCTTCCTGCGCCAAAACAGAACAAACCAAACCGGCCAAAATTGCTGGAATATAGAGTTTCTTCATTCTTTTTACTCCTGTTATGTATAAAGAATATCACACAGCCGTGACAACACATCACGAAAACACCCCTACGTTCCTTATATAAGTACATATATAACCAGAATCAATAGATATTGTCGAGAATTTTAGTAATTTTTAGTCAATAACGCCCGAAAAGCAGCAACTAACGCCTAGTTTCAGTGACGATTCACAAGTGATACCGCTTCGCTATTTCACCAGCCTCGTATCCCTTACTGACAACAATCATAATAATCGGGTTGCCCTTTGAATCAAACTGTATATCTTTCATATAGACATTGTGCCCGCTTAACCCGAGTTTCTCCGTTTCATTGCGGATATCCGACTGATACCGGGTATATATGTAGATCCCGATTGCATCGGGATTGTCCGGTTGAAAACCGGACCTGCTTTTTGGCCAGCACATAAAAAATTATGCTGCTAACATCGAAATTTTGGTAAAGTTTATGGCATTGTTATTTTAATGGTGATCAGCTGACAGAAAAAAGTTTGTCAGCTGACATCCGTTCACAAACCAGCGGCCACTATACTATGGGTGTATTATGAAAAGAAGAGAGTTTTTAATATCAAGCGGAGCACTATGCGCATTCAATATTTTAAAGGGTAGCGCGCAGGCAGCTCCTTCAAATCGAATTAACATTGCCTTTATCGGATATGGTAATCGCGCAAAACAGCTGTTGCCTATCTTCCTGCACAATCCGGAAGTTCAGCTCAGGGCTGTCTGTGAGGCCATCGGCGAACGACGCAATGCCGCAAAAAAGGTAGTCGACAATTTTTATAAAAACAGCGACTGCACAGCCTATCGCGATTTCCGTGAGATGCTGGCCCGGCCTGATATTGATGCTCTTTACATTGCAACCGGCGATCGCTGGCACGCCCAGCTGGCAATTCATGCTATGCAAGCGGGCAAGGATGTCTACTGTGAAAAACCGATTTCCCTCAGCATGAAGGAGAGCGCCGCAGTTGTAGAGACTGCCAACCGCTACCGCCGTATCTATCAGGGCGGAGTGCAACGCAGAGGTATCGATAACTTCAAGGTTGCCATGCAGGCGGTTAAGAGCGGCCGCCTCGGAAAGATCCATACCCTGCATGCTGGAATGGTTCCCATGGGCCGCTCATCCAAAAACAACTTCGTCAAACCCGAACCACAGCCTGCCATTGATATTGTGGACTGGAACATGTGGGTCGGCCCGGCACCCTGGCGGGATTTCAACCCCAAATACTACCATAGCTGGCACACAGAGTATGATTTCCATGGCGACCTCACCGAGTGGGGCAGCCATACCGTTGATCTCTGTCAGCTTGCAGTTGGACGTCTCTTCGATGCACCAACACGCTACGTACCAGATCCTAAAAACCACAAACTGACCGCATTCTTCAATGACGGCCTGAAAATTGTAATGAGGGATCAGGGTTTTAAGAGCAGCTGCGCCGTCCGTTTTGAAGGCGAAAACGGCTGGGTTGAAGCCGATGATTCAGGGCAGATATACACATCCAGTCCCGATCTGATTGAGCGTCGCAAAACCAAAGGCGAAGACTGGAAAAAGCCACTCGGCCACACAGGCAACTTTATTGAGTGCATAAAAAGCCGCCGTACCCCCGTTGCCCCGGCAGAGGAGCTGCACTACCCCCATCTCACCTGCCACGCAGCCACAATTGCCTATCACATGAATAAAGAGCTGAAGTTTGACCCAGCAAAGATGAAGTTTATCGGAGACACCGAAGCCAACCGCCTGCGTAACCGTCAGTGCCGCGCACCCTGGAGTTTGTAGAAGAAAGGCATGGCGAGGTAAAGCTGCAACATCGAACGTCCAACATTCAACATCGAACGTCCAACATCGAATTTCTGGTAGCGTCGTTGGCACTTCAATGTAGTGACCGCTCTATGAGCGGTATGCCTCGCACAGAGAAGCCATTACATAAAAAAAACATACACTTTGTCCACACGAAAGAAAAAAACTATGAACTTAAAACAGACCACAATACTTGCAACAATTCTTGCCGTGGTACTCACCTCGGCAGCAAACCCACAGGAAAACCTGAATAAGCTGACCGGCAAAAATAAAACTGTCAGCGACCAGGGATTACAGGCTCTTCTTGTTACAGTCGGAACCGGCCAGATCCAGACGCTGTTAAAACAGCTTGACGTCGCCGATCCCCTAACAGCGAAAGCAGTTGAACTCAGCTTGATTGCAGCAGAAAATCCCAATGTGAACTCCACAATCACAAAGGCCTTTGATGCGAAAAAAGAGAATGCCCGCTCTTATAAACCTCTCGTCAATATTATGGCAAATCGCAACATTCCAGAGTCTACCCCCCGTCTGATGGAAGCACTCTCAGTAAAGAATGACGAGATACGCACTATCGCCCTGCTTGCCCTGCGCGAGAAGGCTGAAGCAAAGCAGCTTCCTGCTGTCTTTAAAACCCTAAACACTGCATCAACTCCACAAGAATCCAAAGCGGCACAGAAGGCACTCTTCACCCTATCAAAAAAATATCCTCAGGAAGCAACCTCTGTTATCGTCTCCATCTATGACGGCAGCTCCGATGAAAACAAGGTTCTGCTTCTTCAGGCTATCGGCATTGCCGGAGAAAACACAGCTCTTAAACTGATTGAAAAGGCCCTTACGGATTCCAAACCCGAGATTCGCAACAATGCCCTGCGCACACTCTCCGCATGGAAATCAACCGCAGCCCTTGACCAACTTGCAATGCAGAGCAAGGACTACCCGGAAGAAAAACTGCGAGTTCTTGCCCAACGCGGTTACATCTCTCTCTGCAACAACATTACAGAGTCCTATGCAAAACTGAGCGCTCTTAATAAAATCAAGCCTTTGCCAATGCGCCCGCAAGAGCAGAAACTTCTGGCCGCAGCCATTGCACCTGTTGCTACAGCAAAGAAGATGCCGGCCTTTAAAATTAAAAAGATCGGAACCTTCCGCTCTGAGGCATGCGGCGTGGCTGATTTCAATAGCGATGGAAAACTGGATATTGTGGCAGGTCCCTATATCTACTATGCCCCTGACTGGAAAGCATTTCAGTATTCTCCGATCGGCGAAAAAAAGGTTGATGATAAAGGCAAGGGTTATTACGACGACTTCTTCAACCTGATTCTGGATATTAACAAAGACGGCAAACCGGATGTGCTGACAGGTTGCTGGTTTACTAAGGAAAACCAGTGGTTTGAAAATTCAGGATCTGATAAGGCTATGTGGACCAGACATCTAATTGAAAAACTGGGAAATCATGAAACCGGCAAACTCGAGGATGTAGATGGCGATGGCAAGGCCCTTGAATTCCTGCCGCACACCTATATCACCTGCTGGTATGAAATCGGCAAGACACCAGATGGCAAACCAACTATGATCCGCCATACGATCTCCGACAAGGCCAACAAACTGGGTGCGGGTGCCGGCGATATCACCGGTGACGGACGCCCTGACATCATCCGTCCGGATGTCTGGTTTGAAGCACCGGAGAATATCCGCAAAGGAGAGTGGAAAGCCCACCCGATTGAACTGGCAAAAATTGACGGCAAAATCACTCACACATCCAACATCATCGTCTTTGATGTAAATAAAGACGGACTGAACGACCTGCTGGCAACAACCGCGCATAAGCACGGCATCTTCTGGTACGAGCAGGTACGAGGCGAAGATAAATCTATCAGCTGGAAAGAGCATGTAATTGACAACAGCTGGTCACAAGCCCACTACCTTGCATTTGCAGATATCAACAACGACGGAGAAAAAGAGATCATCACCGGTAAACGCTTCATGGCCCATAACGGCGGTGACCCCGATGCCTTTGGCAATCTCTGCATCCGCTGCTACAGCTTCACACCCGGCCCCAACCCGGTCTTCAGCAAACATACAATCACTGAGGCTGAGGGCATCAGTGCCGGACTCAACATTGAGACCGTCGATATGGATGGCGACGGTGATATTGACCTGGTCACCACCGGTAAATTCGGTGGCCCCATTCTGCTTGAAAATCAGCTGAAATAGATGCTTCAGGAGTTAGGGTTGCTCAGCTTTCGGAGTTTGCTCGGCTTTTGCTCTATGCTGATAGCGCTATCAGCATAAAGCACCTGCGAAGCGCACTCTCCCCACCTGCGAAGCGCAGCCCGAACTACTTCCTGAGCTGTGCAAACCTTGCGCAGGGAGTCAGCGGACCAACCAGCGGTCGTGCATAATCAATAAACGCCTTGGTCACATTGTTGCCTGCTTTATTAATATAGGATGCCGGCATATGGCGAGTCTCTTTGGCAACTTTGCGCAGAGCAACCGACTCAAATGTAACAGCGTATTTCTTCGCCTTTTTGCGTTTGATCGCAATTGATCCGCTGGCAATGCCGTCAACTACCGCAGCCTTAACTGCGGCTGCTCCGGCCTGACGCGCCTCAGCGGCATCGCTCTCTGAAACGACACCCGGAAAAGAGCGCTGCAGATAACCGAAGGTATCGGCACGTACCCGCTTGATCTTCGCTTTCTCCTTCAAAATGCTTGCCAGCAGGTCGCCCAATGCACCGGTGCCACTCATCTGCACATTGCCATGCGCATCCACCTCTTTAGTATATTTCGCAATAATCGGTACTCCCTGTTTATCTGCAATCCCCTCTGAGACTGCAATCACACAGCGCCCATACTTCTTCATAGCAGCTTTAACATCTTTAACAAACTGAGCCATCGTAAAAGTTCTCTCAGGCAGATATATCAGATGAGGGCCATCATCGTCATCGACGCGCGCCAATGCGGCAGAAGCAGTCAGGAACCCGGCGTTACGCCCCATAATAATATCAATTTTAACCCCACCCAGAGCACGATTATCCAAATCATCACCCTTAGTCGCGCTGGCAACAAACTTTGCGGCACTACCGTAACCCGGAGTGTGATCATTCTCGCGCAGATCGTTGTCAATTGTCTTTGGAATGTGGAAACAGCAGATTGAATAGCCCTCTTTCTTGGCCTCCTCATTAATGATATGCACTGTCTCTGCGGAATCATTTCCGCCGATATAGAAAAAGTAACGGATATCCAGCTTACGTAGAACTCTGAAGATGGCCTGACAGTCGGAGGAGGTCGGTTTACGACGTACAGATCCAAGTGCTGATGAAGGCGTTACTGCCACTGCCTCCAGAGTCGCCCGGGTCTCCTTGCGCAGGTTGATAAAATTTTCATCCAGAATACCCTGAATGCCATGCAATGCACCATATATTTTACCGACCTCTTTTAGTTCCAGGGCTGCCAGCACTGCACCGGCAAGACTTTGATTAATCACCATCGAAGGACCACCGCTCTGAGCAATCAGCATATTACCTTTTTTCATCTACACTCTCCATTTAGTTACTATTCTCTCAACTTCTTGTTATTTAAAACTTTTCTTATCTATCACAGATAGACCTGTAGATCCCGATTTCATCGGGATTGTCCGGTTGAAAACCGAACCTGCTTTTACAAACAACACCTATACACCTTTTCCCAAAACACGCAGTGTTTTTTTCTAATGCAGTGATAACTATCACACAACTTAACAAAGAATGTGATATAACGTTGCTCATCACTTAAAGAAAGTTTGGTTGCGGCTTCACTGCATTAGTTATGATACAATATCAGTATGTCAGAAAGCAAACATCGGTTTCCATATGATCCGGATTACGCCCGTAAAATGAAGGAGATATACTCCTCCACTTCAGCGGAGCAAAGATCCTTCCAATCTCAGCGAAATCACGGTTTACGCAATCTGACGCAGGATGATCATGAGCATAACCGTAATGTTAAAGAGCTCTTCAACAATATAATTCCCGGACTGCCCATCGATGCTGATGTACCTGAACTCAGACGTGAACCGAAAACCATGAAAATTCTGGTTGAAGAGGTAATGAAGAGCCTGAGTATCAGTGAGCATGGCTGGATTCATGAACTGAAGGAGGCCTGGCCGGATATTGTCGGCCCGAATGTTGCAAAGCAGAGCACGCCCGGCAAGCTGCAAAACAATATTCTTTTTGTCTATGTCAACTCATCAACTGTTCTCTTTGAATTACGACGTACGAAGCTGTGGATGATCGAAGCCGCCGTAAAGAGCTTTGCCCCTGATAAGAAGATCAGGCATGTGCGACTGATGGTTAACAGCGTAAATCTGTAGGTACTAAAAGAAAGAGAAACAATGCTCGAAAGAACTAAAGCAGCGAATCCGCAACCAATAATTTTCAAACCATAAAAGTAATTACGACGTTAATAGTTTTTCCCGCAAAGGCGCAAAGGCGCAAAGTCAAGATATCTGAAAGTAGTTCCTTTCCGGTTTGTTGAACCGTAATGAAATGCGCTGGCAAGCAGGAGGGGAGCAACACGGTCTTAATTATTAACTATGAGCACACAGAACACACATAGAAAAGCAACCAGCCACATTATACCGTCTTCTATACCCTCTGCGCCTTTGCGCCTTTGCGGGAGATAAAAACGTGCATAAAAAACCAGCAAAGCAATGACAAGCAACGCACCCAATTCTTCATTCATCACTCATAATTATGCATTCCAATATTGGTTGCGGATTCGCTGCATTAGCTCTTTTCAGCTCTTGATCCCCAACTCAGCTTCCAGGCGCTGATTCATGTCATGGCCATGCAATGCCTCAAGCAGGTTCTTCATATCCCCCTCAACAATGCGGTCAAGAGAGTAGAGCGTCAGGTTAACGCGGTGGTCGGTCATGCGGTTCTGCGGAAAATTATAAGTCCGGATGCGCTGACTGCGGTCACCGGAGCCGCGCAGGTCCATGCGGGTTTTGCCAAGTTTGGCTTCATCCTCCATGCGTTGCTTATCGAGAACCCGGGAGCGCAGAACACCCATGGCCTTCTCTTTATTGCGGTGCTGGGAGCGTTCATCCTGGCACTGTGCAACAATATTGGTTGGAAGATGGGTAATGCGGATAGCAGAGTAGGTGGTATTAACACCTTGTCCCCCATTGCCGCTTGAACAGAATATATCGATGCGCAGATCGCTCTCAGGAATATGCAGTTCATCCTCTTCATCAGCCTCAGGGAAAACAATAACTGTGGCAGCTGAGGTATGAATGCGTCCCTGGGTCTCGGTTTCGGGAATGCGCTGAACGCGGTGTCCGCCGCTCTCAAATTTGAATGCCTTGTATGCACCATCGCCAATTACCATGAAAACGATCTCTTTGTAGCCGCCCAGCCCCGTTTCGCTGGAGTCGATGACTGAGATCTTCCACCCCTTCTCATCACAGAAGCGGGAGTACATGCGAAAAAGAACCGCGGCAAACAGGGCCGCTTCTTCGCCGCCGGTGCCGGCACGGATTTCAACTACCGCGTTTTTGCTGTCGACGGGATCGGGTGGCAGCAGGCCGGCAAGAACTGCCCGCTCAACTGCGGGAATACGTAATTCTATAGAGGCAATCTCCTCACGGGCCATCTCTGCCAGTTCGGGATCTATATCGGGATCAGCAGCCATCTCGCGGTTATCCTCGAGATCGCCAAGAAGGCCGAAATACGCTTGCGAGACACCCTCCAGCTTCTTTAAAGCGGCGTGCTCCCTCACCTTCTTTCGATAAAGCTTTGGGTTACCAAGCACAGCCGGGTCGGATAAAGCATCCTCCGCTGCCTTAATGTTGCTCAGAAACTTCTCTATATGTTCTTTATCGATCATGATACAAAAAAAAAGGTCGGCAAACGCAAGAATTAATCCAGCGGCACCCGACCTGTTGAAATAAATTAACTAATCTTAGGTGCACATCCAGTGCAGGACAAGACTAGCTTTTAACAGCATAACGTTTTCTGAAGCGATCCACGCGACCTTCAGTATCAAGCATTGTCTTCTGCCCAGTAAAGTATGGATGACAAGCTGCACATGTGTTCACATGCATCTCTTTTTTTGTTGAACGCGTAATAATTACATTACCGCAAGCACATGTAATTGTAGCTTCCTCGTAATTTGGATGAATTTTTTTCTTCATATAAATTAAAGCCTTTCCGTAGTGGGTCTGTAAGGATAGAACATTTTCAGTCCGCATTGCAAGCTGAAAAACTCAAAAAATTCGCCAGCGTTTCATAAATCTCTATTTTTGAATCAAAAACCGCCCGAAAAAGGGGGGGGTAATAATTTAAGGCATCTATGCGAATCTCTAAAACCTAGGGTGGGGATAGAGGAAAAAGAGATTCGGGTGTACGAGTACGTGTACGAGTACGGGAAAGACAACCCAAAGAATTGGAGCGTTCTGTCCTAAAAGGTCTTTTCGATCAGGCACTTACTCGAACCCTTAACCGCCACCCTTACTCGGTTGCCGACCGCCATAGGCCGTATCCCTCCGGTCGACTCAGTAAAATGTTTCGCAAGTTCACCTATCCATACTGAACCCTGAACTCTGAACTCTGCCTTGTTATGCGCGTCCTTTATCTTTCAGGTATTCAAAGCCGCCCCGGACCTTCTCCAGAGTCGTGGGGTCGGCTTCGCTCTCAACAATATACCATTCGAGAACATCTTTTTCCGCCGCTACAAAGAGGGCATCCCAATCTACACCTTTGACACCCTCAGGGGTCTGACCCAGAATTCCCGGTCCGGGATATACCTCTTTGGCATGCAGGGTGCGGTGCCGGTTAGGATACTTATTGAGCCAGAATACCGGATCTTCACCGGCAGCCACAACATGCCCTACATCCAGCTGCTGACAAAGAGTTTCAGAGGCGTTGTCGTATATAAGTTCCCACATACATTTGCCAGAGGGGTACTTTGTCCTAAACTCATGCTGATGGTTATGATAACCCACATATAATCCAGAGGTCTTTGCGGTTTCCGCAGCTGCCGATAACTCAGATGCAATCTTTTTGCAGTCATCCTCTGTTTTTGCCCTGCCTATATAGGGTACAATCAGATACTTGTTGCCAATAATCTGGTTAAATTCAATTGTTGCCTTAATCTTATCCGGTTTCACAGTTGCCATACCGGTATGAGTGCCGCAGGCCACCAGTCCGTTATCATCCAGCATCTGTTTAACCTCTTTTGCGCTCTTGCCGTAATAACCGGCAAATTCAACACCCTCATAGCCGATCTTTTTAATCCCGGCAAGAGCCCCGGGCAGATCTTTCTTACAATACTCCCGCACCGAGTAAAGCTGAACACCAACCTTTGGTTTGCGCTTACCGGGAATAAATATGGAGGCCTGCGATAAAACAGGGGAAGAGGCAACAGCCACTACACTTGTTTTCAAAAAATTGCGTCGTGATAAAAATTTCATTTAAAAAAGTCCTTTTTTATGTAATCAAAAAATTCGCACTTATTGTTTCATAATTAGCTTAAAACATCAAATCATCCGTTTACAACCTAACGCAGCCGGAAACTGATCTCTGTGCCTCTGTGAGAGATAAAAAATCTTTCGCAAACATGACGGGATTTAAGAAGAGAGGCACTAAACTCCTTTCGTCAACCGCTCAACCTCATCCAGCGAGTGATTCATATGGTCGCGCTCATCAAGCCCCACACGACGGACCAGATCACCCAATGTCCTCTGCCGGGGATAATATTCGAACCAGACGGAGTCCACCTCAACCTCGTCAAACTCCGGATGCTCCTGTGCATACAGCATGTACTCGTGTTCGGCATGCGATTCAAAAGCAGCATTCATCCTGAAAGACCACACCGGGTTGATCCAGTACATGATCCGGGTCATGTAGAAATATACAAATGTCATATGACGCGGCAGCAGAAAATGTTTGAACCAGTTGAGCTTGATTTTATTCTGATGACAAAGATCGGCCCACAGCAGCATGTGCCACTGCTCATTATCCTGTGCCTCGCGACCCATATCAATGTGGCGCAGTGCATTCTTAATCTTCTCTGCTGAGACCTTTCCGGAGCTGCAGTGCCACAATGAGAGCAGTTTGTAAGCACCATTTTCCCAGGCCCAGTATGGATATCGGGCTAATATCTCCAGCACCATAACCTTTGGCAGAGAGCGCCCCCGGCCATACAACAAATCAAAGGTCAAAAACATAATTTTAAGCATCAGATTGGCAGGCAGACGAGGTGTTGCCATTGTCTTTTCCTGCTCAGCTTTCATATCAAGCTCTTTACCGATTGTATATATATCCGCTTGCATATTTTATTTTTTACCTCTCTATTCAAATCCGATCATGTTTACAAAGGATTTTCGCTTTGGTTATGTCGCATACGCGCCCTCTTCGAGAGGCACGTCCTACATCTGAATACCCTTTTGGTGGTGTAGAGCGTGCCTCCCGTAGGGGGCGCGCAAAACAATCTTTGGTTGCGGCTGAAAGCAGCTTCAGTGGAACGCTACTGATCAAAATACTTCCACCCCGGTTGCAAAGAAGGTGCCAGCATCTCATTGGCACCACCAGCGTCAGCAAACCGCCATTTCCGATTCTCCCATTCGAGTTTTCCACCAACCCGTTGTGCTATCGCCCCGGATAAAACTGCTTTATGCAGTGCAATTCCTGCTGTCTTGTTAAAATCATATGCTTTCCCGCTACGAACTGCACCTAAAAAAAGCTGATGGTAATTTTCGTAACGGGCAACAACCTTTTTTGACGATAACCATAAATCATGTTTTTCAAAGTCGGTCATTCGGGATGCACCATTTAAGCCAATATAATGTTGTTTACATCCACTACCGGATACAAACCAGCTGCCACGCTCACCGACCAGCAGAACTCCTGTGCCGGGCACACGCCCTAATGTTGCCTGCACCTGCTTGACTATATCAGAGTTCGGCATACGGTTACCATCGTACCAGAAAAGTTCTACATTCGCTTTCTGCCTCTCTGACTTACAAATAAACTTCAACTCGCTTGCCTTTGGATAAGCCGCAGGTGAGCCTCCATCGGCAAAGATACGCTCAACACTGAGAGGCGCTTGAAGAGCAAGCGCCTTAAAAGGGAAGCTCAACATCTGGCATCCAATATCCCCCAGCGCCCCGGCACCAAAATCGGACCAACCCCGCCAGTTGAACTTGTGATAAACAAATCGCTTAAAAGATCTCGGCCTGGCACCTGCAAGCCATAAATCCCAGGCCAGAGTTTCAGGAACAGGATCACTTCCGACCGGCATAGACGCGCCCTGCGGCCAGACAGGGCGGTTTGTCCAGAGATGTACCTGTCTGATCTCCCCGGTTACACCACTCTCCAGCGCTTCGAATGCACGCAGAGCCATCTTATGTGTACACTGGAGGTCCCCTGACAAAACGAGACGTTCTGCTTTGCCAGCCTCGTATTCCAACACATGAAGTTCTGCAAGAGTATGCGTCAGCGGGGTCTCAAGATAAACGTGGCATCCCTCTCGAAGAGCACGGACCGCCTGCATGCCATGGCCATGGTCAGGGGTTGCGATAACCACCGCATCCAGATTCCGGACATTGTCAAACATAACTCTGAAATCCTGAAAACTCTGCACATCGGGAAACTTAACAGAGGTCATCTCGCGGGCATTACTGAGTTCCTGAGAATCAACATCGCACAGCGCGACAACCCGCTCTCCTGATTTACAGAGATACTCAAAGTGGCTTCGACCTGCTCCACCAACTCCGATCATAGCTAAACGGAGGGGTCGATCAGATAAGCCTGTACGCTTTTTCTGCCCTGATAACCAAGGGGTAATGCTCACCGAGCAGCCCCCGGAAGCAACTAATCCGGCCCCCATCAAGGTGCCTTTTAAAAAATTACGCCGATTTTTAAACTCTTTTTTCATGATTGTTACGAATAGGATTCCGCCAGCCGACCACGACGAAGGATCTCGGCCGTCATGGCATGCATGACGCGAGTGCGGTCAAGAAAGCTGATCAGCTTTTTGCTCTCATTACTCTCAAAAACCGGCATGTAGTCAAGCTGGATGCTGTTCATCCGTTCAAGAGTATCCTGCAACGGATCACTAAGCTGAGCACTCTCATCAAGCTGCTCCATGATATCGTGAGCAACCAGCAGATGCTGAAGGTCAATTTTGTTCAGGGTATCTTTTATATTCTGAAATGCGACAATTCCGACAAAGTCACGCTCCAGGTTTACTACGGGATAACACAGCGCGTCATTCTCACTAAAAGTTTCCAGCACCTTGGCAAGCGGGGTGAATTCTTCGAGAACCACCAGTGTCTTACCCATTACATCCTGCACTTTATACGAGGCGATTAGATCCCCGATGGTTATATTAACCCCTGCTTCACCCGCTTTATGAACAGCCAGCTTAACACAGGGCGGGCCTACCAGCTGAACTACAAAGGTTGATGCAGTAACCACAATCACAATTGTCTGCCCGACTGCGGCCAGCTCTCCGGTAAACTGCTGGCTTGCCAGAATTGACAAACCAATGGCCACTCCTGCCTGACTGAACAGACACAACCCAAGATATTTTTTGACCGACACCGGAGCTTTAGCCCAACCAGCTCCTAAGCGGGAACCGCACATCTTGCCGGCTGTACGCCCGATAACATAAACGACTGCAAATATAATAACCCACAGCTCCATATGCGCTATTTGCATCCGCGCACCAACTAGAACAAAAAAGAGTACATAAATGGGTGGCGCAAATTTTCCGACCAGTTCAAAGGTGCTGGTGCTGCGACGCGGCGCAAGGTTGACCAGCGTCATACCCAGACTCATAGTTGCCAGAATCGGATCCAGCTCCAACAGCCGGGTCCCGCCAATAACCAGAAAAACCGCACCAATGGTGAATGTCAATGCGTTGTCCTGCTCCCGCAGGCGACGCAGAAAGTAGTTCAGGACAAATCCGCAGCTGGCACCAACCAGAATAGAACCGCCTATATCAAACATCGGAACTATCAAAGAGTGCAGAAATGAGGCATCGCCACTGCCGAAAAGTGATGACGAAATTCCGGTACATAGGCCGTAAAGCAACAACGCCAGACCGTCATCCATTGCAACCAGAGCCAATACAGATGTTGTCAGAGGCCCACCCGCACGAGCCTCCCACAAAACATCGACTGTAGCGGCTGGAGCAGTGGCCGAAGAGATCGCCCCCAGCAGCAGCGCCAAGCCCAGAGATACCCGCCAGCTAAGATCAACCAAGCCGAAATGATTTAAGATAATACCGGCCATAAATGACAGAAGCGAAACAACAAAAAATGCGCCCATTCCCTCCGCCAGCAGGATAATCATGAACTGACGGCCGAACTTCTTAAAGATAGAGAGCTTCAACTCCCCGCCGATCATGAAACCGATAATTCCCAGCGCAAAAAAGTTGAAGGGACTCATCATCTCAATCATTGCATGATCAATCAGTGACAAACACGATTCACCAAAAAAAAGGCCGATGACAATATAGCCAACAACCTGTGGAAAATAAATCCGTTTGAAAAGGCGGGCACCAAGAGTACCTCCAAAGAGCGCAATTCCCATCAGAAGCAGAAAATTCAGATGCAGAGATTCAAGCGAATGCGTCATTTGTCCACCACCTTGAAAAGTTATGCCCCGCAAAGTATGCGGTATACATCATTAGGCGATTCACTCGCGAGAATTGAACTTCTGGCTTGATCGCTTTTTAAAACAGAAACCACATTCGCCAACATCTTGATATACTCACCATGTTGAGAAGGCCCTGCCGCTATCATAGCTACGATCTTGACTGGAATATTGTCAATTGCCGGATAATCCGAGATGCCCGTCTTTTGAATTCCAATTACCATAACCAGTGAATTAATTCCGGGCATACGCACATGCGGCACACCTATACCCATGCCGATTCCAGTGCTCATCATCTCCTCACGTTGCAGAAAAGCAATCTCCAGCTGCTCAATTCCCGGCATTCCCGGAGTGGAAGCCAGCACCGGCACAAGGCTCTTAATCACATCTGTTCGCGAGTCGCTATCCAAAAAAATAATTCTTTCAGGAGTCACTACATCTTTAATCGTCATAACATTAACCTGCTTAAATCTATTATTACTAATTATCTTAAAAACGTCTCAAATGTTAACACACAGGCAAAGGCTTAACAATCTGCAATTGCTTTAATTACTAATTGAATACAACTCAAATATTTTGTATTATATCTGTATATATTTAAATAAGGAGTTTTAAGGATGAAAAACCTTGATCCCGTTAAAATGGCAGACTGGGAGATTGCGGAAGCAGCTGAGGAAAACCTGCGCCCGATAAGTGATATAGCCGCCGAGCTGGGTATGACTGCTGACGAATGGAGCCCCTACGGCAGATTCCTTGGCAAAGCTGAGGTTGCCGCACTGCTCAAACGCCCTTATCTTAAAAGAGCAAAGTACATTGATGTCACCGCGATTACCCCGACCCCTTTAGGTGAAGGCAAGACCACAACAACAATCGGTCTTGTGCAAGGGCTGGGTAAAATAGGCAAAAAAGCCATGGGTACGGTCAGACAGCCAAGTGGCGGACCCACTTTCAACATAAAGGGGTCTGCCGCCGGAGGCGGTCTGGCTCAGGTGGTACCGCTCTCACCGCTCTCACTCGGCCTGACCGGTGATATTGACGCAATAACCAATGCCAACAATCTTGCGATGGTCGCACTCTCAGCCAGAATGCAGCACGAACGTAATTACGATGACGAACGTCTGGCCAAGAGCTTCCTGAAAAGAATCGATATTGACCCTGGACGGATCCAGATGCGCTGGGCCATGGACTTCTGCGCTCAGGCCCTGCGTAACATTGAAATCGGCAAGGGGGGCAAAATGGACGGATATGAAATGTCATCCGGCTTTTATATCACGGTGGCATCAGAGGTGATGGCGGTGCTGGCAATGGCATCCGACCTTGCTGACCTGCGCACGCGCATCTCTAAAATAATAGTTGCTTACTCCAGAACCGGCAAACCGGTTACAACCGCCGACCTTGAGGTGGATGGAGCTATGACAGCCTGGCTGGTCCGTGCGATCAACCCTACCATAATGCAGACCATTGAAGGGCAGCCTGTCTTTGTTCATGCCGGTCCTTTTGCCAATATTGCTATCGGTCAGAGCTCCGTGATCGCAGACCGTCTGGGCGTAACCCTGAGCGACTATCTGGTGACAGAAAGCGGTTTCGCAGCTGATATCGGATATGAAAAATTCTGGAACATAAAATGTCGTTGTTCAGGACTAAAGCCGGATGCAGTTGTGATTGTTGCAACTGTACGCGCATTGAAATCACATGGTGGCGGTCCTCCTGTAAAGGCAGGAGGCGCTCTTGATCCGGTTTATGTCAATGAGAACATAGATCTGCTGGAAAAGGGATGTGCAAATCTTTTAGCGCATATTGACATAGTCAAGCGTTCGGGGATACGCCCTGTTGTCTGTCTTAACAGCTTTTTTACAGACACTCCCGCCGAGCACGCTGCTGTCAGAAAATCTGCTGAAGCGGCTGGGGCACGTTTCGCGGTCTCTGATCACTGGCTTAAAGGTGGCGCAGGCGCAACTGAACTGGCTGCTGTGGTAGTTGATGCCTGTCAAGACCCCGACAATAAATTCGAGTTTCTATCAGACCTGAACACGCCGATAGGAAAACGTATTGAGGAAGTCGTCAAAGAGGTCTATGGAGGCGACGGCGTAATCTATACAGATCAAGCCGCTGTAAAACTAAGCGAGCTGGAAGACAATCCGGCTGTTGCAAACCTGCCTGTATGTATGGCGAAGACCCAGTACTCGTTATCTCACGACCCCTCCTTAAAGGGGCGTCCGAAAGGCTGGACAATGCCCATACGCGATCTTCTGCTATATCAGGGCGCAGGACTGATTGTGCCCGTGGCAGGTGACATAAAACTTATGCCAGGAACCGCATCCAATGCTGCTTTCAGGTACATTGATGTCAACACAGAGACCGGCAAAGTCCGCGGACTTTTCTGATAACAGCGGATCATGCCTTAACACAACGTTGCATTATTATGGATAAAAATACAATTAGAGAAGAGATGCGTGCCAAAAGACATGCAATCACAAAAGAGATGCGTAAACAAACCGCTAAAGATATTTGCCAGACTCTTGTCGAAAGCAGCAAACTCAACCTCTTTATATCCTCATGGAATATCTCCACCTATCTCAGTACCGAATATGAGATTCCAACGCGCTATATTATTCAACAGACATGGAGCACCGCCAGAAACATCTCCGTCCCAGCCTGGGATAAGGAGAGTTTATCCTACAAACTCTGCGCCCTAATGCCTGACATGGCCTTCGTTACCGGACAACTGGGGGTACGTGAACCAGCCGTGCAGCTCCCTTTTCCAATCTGGGAAGTGGATGCCTTTATTATCCCCGGACTTGCCTTTGATATGTATGGGGCGCGACTCGGATACGGAGCTGGTTATTACGATAAGATACTCTCAAAAGCCAGAAAAGCCGCACGCCTGATTGCAATCTGCTATGATTGGCAGGTTGTTGAGGATGAGCCTATTCCGCAGGAATCACATGATATCCGGGTTGAATGGATTGTGACCGACAAACGGGTCATCAGATGCGGGCAGCATGCCAACCGGAAACCCTCTGTCAGCCAGTCATAGATATTGTTCGTAAAAGCAGGTCCGGTTTTCAACCGGACAATCCCGATAGAATCGGGATCTACAGATTTGATATCACTTTCCCACTCCCCGAATGAGGTGGAACTTAAGCGGTTTTTTATTCTGGATTCTGTCACGCTATCGTTCCGTTGCATGCAGACCGTTTAAGGGTGGGTGGCGAGGCCCAAAGAATCGTTATCCGTTTAAGGGTAGCGGTTAAGTGTTCGAGTAAGAGCCTGTTCGAAAAAATATTTTGAGACAGAACGTCACAATTCTTTGGATTGCTTTGTCCGTACTCGTACACTCAAATCTCTTTTCCCGTTATTCCGCAGCTTTAGGCAAATGAACTTTCCTTTTTAACAATGGACAGAATCCGCATTACCTCTATAGAACTTTCCAGAGTAATGGGATAGTTAATGTTTTCACGAATTGCATTAAACACATGCACCCAGATCAGGTCCATACCGCACTCGCCTTCAGTTGTGAGAGGAACCTTTTTCTCAATCCAGTCAAACTGTTCCGGTGTTCCGAAACTGCCCAAGAGAGGTGTCCGCACAGATGCCCGGCGACGAGGAAGCTCTTTTTCGGGATTCAGATATTTCAAGTAGCCCTCTTCGGCACCCTCGAAAAGAGTAAACTCCCCCTTGGTACCATACACCCTAAAGAGCGGATCATTGCTAATACGCCCGCCGGAATATTTTATATCAACCGTAAGGCCTGAGTGATTGCTTAACAATATATGCATATAATCCTCAGCATCACCAACGGAGGCGACACGTTTCAAATCAGCCCACACCTTCACGGGAGGAGTCCGCAGAAGAGTCAACGCCTGATCAAGAAAAGCGGTGCCCTGGGTAAGCGTAACGCCACCTGAGCATCGCTTAACAGCCTGCCAGTCATCAAGCCGGTTGTAAAATCCACGCCGCATAATGACATTATATACCTTGCCTAGCACGCCTGAATCAATCACCTCTCTGGTTTTCACAAAAGCAGGTTCATAGCGATAGTTCTGCCTGACCAGCAATCGGTTACCGGCTTTCATGGCAACTGCTCTTAAGACCATCGCCTCCTCGTGATCGGAACATATCGGACGCTCAAGATTAACCCATTTATTTGCCTTTAAGGCCTGTATCGCGTGTTCAGAGTGATCATCTGATCGAGTTGCGATATCAACCAGTTCTACATCTGGATCATCTATCAAATCTTCGTATCTACGATAAGATCGGCACTCCGGATTTTCCTTCCGGACAATGTCACGGCGTTCCTTCATCGGGTCACAAACTGCAACAATCTTAAATAGCTCAGGATATCTGGCAAGTTCTTCGCAGTGCATTCCAAGTCCGGCACGTCCCAGCCCTGCAATGCCTATTTTAACTGGCGGTCGTGTTGTGTTAATCATAAAATCCTTCTTGTTAATTCAACTAATAATTTAAGAATTAAACCATTTCTAAAAATCAAAAAAATTGTATCTCTAATTGCCATAGTAGTCAATACTTTTTTTGATTCTTCGTGTGCGCGTGATACTGGACATCATTTACAAAGCAGCCCACCCCATTCATGTGCCGCCTTTTTCAATGCATTACCCCGGTGAGATAAGCTGTTTTTCACAGCTGACTCCAGCTCCGCAAAGCTCTGATCGTAGCCTGCCGGGACAAAGAGCGGATCATAGCCGAATCCGTTAATGCCACGTGATGCCTCCAGGATTGTTCCAGCACAAGCTCCATCAACAGTCCACTCTCCTCCATCAGGGGAGCAGAGCGCAATTACACACCTGAATCTGGCACTTCTATCCTCTACCCCGCTCAGCGCAAGCAATAATTTTTTGTTGTTGGCGGCATGATCGCACGAATCTCCTGCATAACGTGCAGAGTAAACTCCCGGTGCCAGATTAAGTGCCGTCACCTCCAAACCGGAGTCATCGGCCATTGTCCATAAACCCGAGGCCTGGCAAAGCTCGCGCGCTTTTTTCAGCGCATTTCCTTCAAATGTATCTGCATCCTCTTCCACATCCTCAGGCAACCCATCAATATCATCAGCCGCAACCAGCTCCAACCCGGTAATCTGGAATATATTGCGTATCTCTTCCAGCTTATGCCGGTTTCTAGTTGCCACAAGGATCTTCATATTTTTATAATCTCCCTTGATTCTTATCACTTTGAATGCTCTTAGTATATAATATTTAACTTCCTGAAAAAAGAAATTATAGTTTATGCTTTTAATCACATGAAACTCTCAGACTTTAACAAAAAGATATTTTTGTGATCTCATTGTGAATAGTCTTTCCTTCTTCCCATTACTCCCATACTTCCCATCCCGCCTTCAGAAAACGCAAGCAAGCAGAGCTAGACATCCGCCAATTCCCGGCGACGCAACACAGTGCCGGCAAAGAGCCCCAGACACAGCGGCAGCAACCCCATATTCCATAACACGGCAATAAGAAGTTTCCGGTCATCAATTCTCTCTCCTCGCGCCACTGAGCGCAGCGGCGATATCTCAGAGCTATGCTTTGTTGTATATTGTACGGATCGCAGCACGATGACCCCGACACGGTTCTTCCATTGTTTCTCATCCTCCTTCGAGATGAGAGGCAGAATCCCTCTTCCAATCATAATCAGTGCCAGTACCACTGTGGCTGCAAAAGCCGCGACAGGAAATGAAAATACGGCACTCAGGAACAACCCGAAAGCGGCTAGAACCGCCAGCACACACCCCTGCACTAATGCCGCTCTGATAAGATTTGTCTCAAATGATCCACCTGGAATCAGCAGGACTGCATCCTGACGTAAACGCAACAACACCGCAGATGCCTTTGAGCCCTCACTTGAGTATATGAACGAAAGTTCAAATTCCCGGGGAGGTTCGGCATCCTCTCCCCGAATCAAAAAATCATTGACAGCAAAATCAAGATTGATCTCATTTTGGGTGACCCCCTTCAGAGTCCTCTCCACAAAGAGCTCCGGGTGATCTTGTCGTATCAGGCGGCAGCTGACATTTACCTGCCTGCGCGTGCTGAACTCCGTATCAAAATTCAGACGAGTGGTAATCATCTCTCCTGATCTTACCGGGCGCACCAGACGAAAGTTCAATTTGACCTCATCGCCTGGATTGATTATATCGTATCTCTCACGGGCCTGTTCCCGCAGTGCTGCGAGGATAGCGTTCTTCGAAAGATCTTTGGGCAAACGACCTTCCGCCTTGCGCCTGAGATACATCTGCTGCGCCTCCTGCTCCGGGGTTGACAGGATTGGATGAACAACATGACTGGAGCCGGGCACAACCCCGGCAGGCCAATCCGCACTGTGTTCAACCCAGCGGACCTGAGCGTAAACAATCGCATAAACGATGATAAGCAGGGCAGCATTCAGAACCAGCATTGCCAGCCATTTACCGAGCCAGAATGTCGTAAACCGAACAGGTTTAACCGCTGACAACTGAATTCTCGATGAACTTACCTCACTGGCAAAAAGTGAACAGGAACACCATAGAGTGGCAAGCGACTGAATACCAAATGAGAATCCAAGTGTGTAAGTCAGCAGGATTTGAAGATCTCCAACGGCAGTTCCATCACCTTTAACCACCAGAGGAAGAACAAGTACGCAAAGCACTTGCATCATTACCAGAAACATCATAACTCTTGTTCTGAGTGAGGCACGTAAAGCCAGGAGCGTAATGCCCACGATCTGTCTAAGATGAATCTTTATCATAAAACTCTCGGGTGTCGGGTGTCGGGTATCGGGTGTCGGGTATCGGGTGTCGGGTATCTGACCTGGTGACTCCGTGACCGGGTGACCTGGTAGAGACCCGCCCTCGGAGCCTTCAAGTCACCCAACTTTAGCACTTTTAGAACTCTATAACTTCCTCATTTTCTTCTATGCAACGCGAAGCGTTGTTTACTAAAGCAGTGATGCTTATCACACAATCAGTCAATGAGTGAGTAACGCTTTCGCGCATCACTCACAGTAAGTTTGGTTGCGGTTCCGCTGCTTTAGCACTTCTTATCTTTTCCCGCAGAAACGGGGCCATCTCAAAAACTTTGCAGCTGCCATCCCGCGCAATAACCTGCAAAAAGAAGGCCTCCAGACTCATTGCCGGGTAGTCCTGCTTAACCGGACGACCGACCTGCTTCTCTATTGCCAGCCTTAGCGCAACCACCTCCTCATCACCGAGTCCTTCAACCAGATAACGCACGGCCTCCGGTTGCCGCAGCAGCTCCGAGATATGACCTTCCGCGCAAAGGTCACCGTGCGCCAGGACGGCGACACGGTCGCAAACATCTTCAACATCTGCCAGCAGGTGGGATGTCATCAGCACACTTACCCCGTTTAACGCCAGCATACGCACCATATCTTTGACCTCACGGCAGCCGACCGGATCAAGACCCGAGGTTGGTTCATCCAGGATCAGCAGTTGTGGTGCGTTAACCAATGCCTGTGCCAGCCCGACCCTGCGAGCCATTCCTTTTGAAAAACCGCCTAGCGCGCGGTCGGCAGCCTGAGTCAGGCCAACCATCTCTATCAGTTCGTTTGTTCTCTGCACGGCCTGATTATGGTCCATTCCAAACAGCGAGGCATAATACATCAATGTTTCGCGTGGCGTGAGAAAACGATGCAGGTATGTATTTTCAGGCAGGTAGCCGATAAGTTCTTTTACCGCAATTGAAGAAGGTGCCGCCCCCATAATTCTAATCGTACCTGAGGTAGGATGCAGCAGTCCGAGCAGCATCTTTATGGTTGTGCTTTTGCCGGAGCCGTTAGGTCCAAGCAGGCCGAAAACCTCACCGCGCAAAACTGAGATGCTTAACCCCTTTACGGCCTCGACTGTCGGACGCTGCCAGAAATCTTTAAAGGTTTTTTTAAGATTTTTTATCTCAATAATAATTTCAGCGTCCATATCTTCCTCGTTTTACGCGTCCTAGAATGGTTGAAAGGTTTAAAAGGTTCAAATGGTTCCAATGGTTCAAATGGTTCAACCCTTCAACCGTTTCAACCTCTTCAACTCTTCAACCTCTTCAACCACTTCAACCACTTCAACTCTTCAACCCTTCAACTTCTTTCAACCTCTACCCTAAATCCCGGTTTTTGAAAGCCATACATCCCGCTGTCAGAAAAAGCGTGCAGCATGTGAGCGCGTATAGCCCCGCCTGCACCAGATAAGCGGTTGATATTCGGCCACCGTGCGCCAATGCATCACACATCCAGAAATGCTGTATGTCCGGCATAATCCCTGCGAGTATACCACGTATCGACAACACTCCGGAATTAACTGCAAGCGCATCTCCAGCTAAACCGAACATCATTACCAGCACGCAGACAACTGTGGCTGCGCCGCTCTGCAGCCGGGTGGCAAGCGCGGTTGCAAGAGAGACAAAAACTGCCAGCACAAAAAGAATCAGGATCGCGGCAGGGATCACCCGCAGATTCAGCTCAGGATTATAAATTACCCTCTCAACAGCGTGGTGATTCGCATCACTGCAACCACATCCGGCCTGGCCGAAAACATAGAAAAGGTGCCCCTGACGAGAGTAGAACCCTGATATCAGAACTACTGCAATCTGCGATATTGCGATACCCATGCAGGCGACCACTCCAAAGCGCTGGCGACGAACAAATTGTACCAGTCCACTGATAAGCAGAACAAGCAGCAAAGCAACCACCGATAGAATAAGCGTAGTGCGGTCAGTTACATATCCGGCAAAATTATGCGTGGTCACAAAATGCGAAGAAACCCGCTCTGCGATCAAAGTTGCAGCAAGCTGGCCACACCAGAAAACCAGTATAACCTGAAAAACTCCCAAAGCCTTAGCCAGGACAAAAGTTGTACGGGAGACAGGCTTGCCGATAATTGCGGCGGCGGTACCAGATTCAATCTCACCTGCCACAGCACGTCCGGCGGTTCCTGCTGCCAGCACCAGACCAAACAGCAGCATAGAGGAGAGCCCACCGTCGCGGGCCAGTCTGCCATCCTCTCCAAAGCGGTTAAAATGAAAGAGGGGTGCCAGCACTGTTGTCAGCACAGCGCTTAACATAAGCAGAAAGGCAACCGGCTCCTGAATAGCTTCAAGTGCCGTGGTGCGAGAGATGCAAAAGACCTGCTTTGACACTCTTATTAAAGATTTCTTTGATACCGCTGACATGTGTAACAGTATATGAAACTCCGTGCTAAGGCAAAAGGACAAAAAGAGAGAAGTTCTAAAGTGCGCGAGTGCGCGAGTAATTTTGTGGGACGAGGGGCGTGGTTTAAGAGGTTGAAAAGCTTTAAAACGAGATGAGCATCTGCCAGATAAACATCGCCCCGTTGGCATCCACCTGCTTCCAGACGCGCTCGGCAAGTTCTACTGAACCCTGAATCGGCTTATCAAGTCCGGCCTTATAATCATCCCAGCTGATGCAGACACCGGGCTGATGGCCGCTTGCAGCACAAAACCCGTCGGTCTTTTCAATCTGTTGAGGCGCAACCGCAAAGGGCTCATCAATCATGTCAGGAGAATCATAGACTCCAAACTCATGGGTGGCTTCAACCATGGCCTTCATATTTTCAGGTGTAGTATCGTTCTGCATGATCGCTCTGGAATCCATGATATAACCACCCTCTTTGCCAACGGTCTCGATCAGGTTTTTAACCTCCTGCCGCACCTGTTCCGGTGTTCCCATAGCCAGAGTAACGTTATTGACACCCCCGCTGATGGCAAATTTATCATGCAGCTTCTGATGCGCCAACAAAGGATCGCCACGATCAATATGATAGATGATACTGCGCTCCGGCAATTCCCTGAAAGCATCAAGGTGGTGATCCCAATTGCCCTCGGCATAGAACATCGTCTGATGTCCATTGCGCCAGAGCTCTTCAATAATCGGGCGAACAGTCGGCCAGTAGATATTGTCGAACTGTTCAGGTCTTACAAACGGCACGCAGCCGCGGTGCATCCAGTAACCTATCGGTAGCTGCGAAGCGGGATCAGCGGTTGCATTGGTCAACCAATGCAAATGCGGGATCAGTGCTTCGCAGGCCTTCATAACCTTATCCGGCCGTTCAAACAGATCCATAGTCAGGCCGATGTAACCGCGCAGTTTATCGCCAATAATATCAAGGGGTGCCTTGAAAATTCCGGCCAGCGCCCCCGGCATGCCGCACTCACTGCGCATACGGGCGCAGTGCGGGCCGAACGAGTTGAAATACTGGGTCATAGCCATGGCCGAGCTGACCAAGGCGACATTGTGCTGAAATGTAACCGGTTCCCCGGCCGCGGCCATGCGTTTGGTGGCACGCGGCAGCCAGACTTCATAGAGAAAGGCGGTAGGGTCATCAATCAAGCGGTCGTATTCATCCTCACGCATGAAGGCCTCACCCTCAGGTGGCTCAAGATATTGAAAGCCGAAATTCTCAGGCATATTTATACCGGGAACACCATAGTATTTTGCACTGGCGGCATCGGTGATGCCGGTCCAGACATAAACCATGCTGGCTGGAACAGCATCCCAGTTATAATCTTTGCAGCACTGGATCATCGCTTCAAATGCATCAGGGTAGTTTTGAGTTAGCTGCTGACATGTGAAACCCGCATGACGTCCGGTAAACTCAGCTGCAAATGGACGCACCGGAACGCGATCCGGCTTTTTGTTGTTCAATGCCGTTACAAAACGACGCAGTCGCTCCTGATACAGCTTTTCCATATTATCGCTCATTACATCTCCTTGACTTGTGGTTCATCCATATGTAGCAGAAAATCATCCATTTGTCCAATGGCAACATCATAGTGAGCTCCGTGGCTCTCACCCATGCCAAACTCGCAGAAGCAGGTGCGGACTCCGGCCTTTCCGCCTGATTTCAGATCGGTGATGTGATCGCCGATCATCCAGTCGTCAGCGTCCAGCGTAACCCCCATTCTTTCAGCCGCCAGATATAAAGGGGCTGGATCAGGCTTGAGTTTCTCGCAATCACCCCCACCGATAATGACACCAAACAGCTGCGCCACCCCGAGTTCCTTCAGGATTGGGGTTGCAAAAACTGCCGGCTTATTGGTGACCACCCCCAGCTTCCAGCCAGCATCATGCAACACGTTCAAGGTGTGTTCAACACCGGGATAAAGAGTTGTATTATCCAGAAAATGGGCGGCATAATGAGCCTTATAGCGGTTAAGAATTTTCTCATAGCTCGCCGGCATGGGGTCAAAGCAACCATCCAGAAGCGGTTTGACGCCATTACCCACACATTCTATGACCGCGTTGATAGCAAGCGGTGAGAGCTTATAATCGACCCGGGTGAGATTAACTGCAAGGGTCAAATCTTCACGGGTATCGGTCAGGGTTCCATCTAAATCAAAAAGTGCCGTTTTCATGCAAGGGATTGTATACAATCTTTTGCTTAGCGGGAAGCGGAAAGCGCTCGTGATGCATTCGCCACCAAAATTTGAAGTTATTTTCGCGTGGGTGCGCTTCGTTGATTCTTTATACTGATAGCGCTATGGGCCTTATGAGCCCCATGAGCCCTATGTGTTTTTCTTCGCCTTCGGCGGAGACAAGCGGCTACGCACCCCGTCGCCAACTCTACAGCAAATGCCATGATAATTACTCACGACTAACAACCCTTTTCGAACAGGGTCAAGCTACAGGATATTGTGTTGCGGGCAACGCCCGCATTAATAGCTATTCTCTCAACTTCTGTCACAAAAAACAAGAAACTTAGGAGACCACCTTCATAAGTTGTTGAGAGAAAGCAATTAAAGCAGCATTTAGAATAGCAGTCAACTCTCAACCTTTTGAGATGGGAAAGTAATATCAGCACTGTAGATCCCGATTTTATCGGGATTGTCCGGTTGGAAACCGGACCTACGTTTACGAACAATATCTGTACTCCCTTATTTCCAAAACACGCAGTGTTTTTTTCTAAAGCTGCGGCGGCCAACACACAAGGTGATATTTAGAGAATATGGGCCCGTACATCACAAGCGCTTAGTTTGGTTGCGGCTAAAAGCAGCTTTAGCATTTACCACCGTAAAGCGTATCCCAGGCTTTATGCAGGTCCTCGATCATCACATAAAGGGCTGGTACGAGGAAGAGAGTTATAAATGTGGCGAAGAGGATTCCGAAGCCAAGTGAAATTGCCATAGGGATCAGGAAGCGGGCCTGGCGCGAGGTCTCAAAGATCATCGGAGCGAGCCCAAGGAAGGTTGTCAGGGTTGTCAACAGCACTGGTCTGAATCGGCGCACACCGGCATTTACAATTGAATCCCGCATGCCACAGCCGCGTTTGACCTCGTTGTTGGCGTAATCCACCAGCACAAGGGAGTCGTTCACGACAACACCGGCGAGTGCCACAATTCCCATCAGGCTGATCATACTGAGCGGGAAGCCAAGGATGACATGTGCGAGTACCGCACCCACAATACCAAAGGGGATACAGGTCATAATGATCAGGGGCTGGGTGTAACTTCTAAAAGGAATAGCCAGCAGGGCATAGATCACCAGCAGCGCCAAGATGAATCCTTTAAAGAGAGCGGACATTCCCTCGCGGATATCCTTTTGTTTGCCACGGAAAACCTGCGTCAAACCGGGATATTTCTGTTGCAGCTCAGGCATAACATCTTTCAGAACCAGTGCTAAAATACGTTCCGACTCACCGCGTGGATTGACATTGGCAGTCACCGTCAGAAGACGGCGTCCGTCAAGCCGGCTGATTGATGTATAAGCCCGTCCGCGTGAGACCGAGGCAACATCGCTCAAGGGAACATCGGTACCGGCCGATGTCCGGATCAGGAGCTGTTCCAGATCGTATTCTGAGCTGCGTTCAGCTTCTGGAAGTCTAACCATAACCTTGATTTCATTGCGTCCGCGCTGTTGGCGAAATGCCTCGGCACCATAGAACGAGGAGCGCACTTGACGTGCCACATCAGCAGCGGTTAATCCCAGCGCCAGCCCTTCGGGCAGCATTTTGAAATTGAACTGTGGTTTTCCATCGGCATAGCCATCGTCGATATCGGAGACGATAGGAAACTCCGCCAATTTACCGGCCAGTTCAGAGGCTGCGGATTCAAGCATACCGATGTCATTATGCGAAAGACCGATACTAAGCGAAGAACCGCCACCGGGCCCACCGCGGTTGGCCTCAAAAAGCATTGTTTCGATTCCGGCGATGTTACCGAGCTCTTTTTTCCATAGCTCAGTAAATTCAGATGTTGAGATGGGGCGGACCTCCGGTTCAGTCAGATATGTCTCAACCACGACCACATGACTTCCATTTACACCGCCATAGGATCGTCCGACATCTGCATAAATACCGTAAGTAAGATTAGTTCCGCCATTTCTCGCGACGATCTTTTCAGCGGCTTTAATCAGCCGGTCACGTACTTTGAAAGTATTTTCAACCGGAGATCCATAGGGAAGCACCGCAGTGGCAGAAGAGTAATCCGAATCCACGCTCATCATGGGCACAATACCGATACGTCCGCTTTTCACATAAGCTACTGTCCCGACCAGAAGCAGAACCCCAAGTGTCATCACCAGATAACGCCAGTGGATCGCAAATTTCAATATCGGTTGGTAGATACGATTCACGCCCGCAAAGAAAACCCGGTTGAACCGACCCTGGAACCTTTTATAACTGCGGGCGATGGCAAATGAGTTTTCCATCTTGATGTGACCCAGATGCGAAGGCAGAACAAACACGCACTCCATCAACGAGATAAAGAAGACCAGATTAACAACCACCGGTATCACAAACCAGATCTTACCTATAAAGCCGGGCAGAAAGAGCATGGGCGTGAAGGTTACAATATTGGTCAGTACACTGAAGGTAACCGGCATTGCGACCTCGCGGGCACCACGAATAGACGAAAAAAGCGGATCATCCCCCTCCTGTCGGTGTTCAAAAACATTTTCGCCCACCACAATGGCATCATCAACGACAATTCCCAGTGCAATCAGGAAGGCAAACATGGAGATCATGTTAATTGAGACCCCGAAGAGCGGAAGCAGGAGCAGCCCGCCTAAGAAAGAGATTGGAATGCCCATCATCACCCAGAAAGCCAGACGCGGCTCAAGAAAAAGTCCCAGAATCAGCAGCACAAGCAAAAGTCCAATGGAACCATTTTTCATAAGCAGCTTAACGCGTTGCTCATAGATCTTGGAAGAATTACGCCGTTCGTGAATTTTAAGTCCATGAGGCAGTTCAGCCTTGACCTCAGCCAGCACCTCGCGTACGGACTCCACAACCTTTAGAGGAGTCTGTTTTCCGACTCGATACACATCCATTTTAACCGCCCGGACTCCATTCCAATAGACAAAGCGTTCAGACTCATCATCAAAGCCATCCTTAATTTCAGCGATATCCCGCAAATGTACAACCGATCCATCATCAGAGCTAATAACCGCTAGTTCCGCAAACTGACTGCCATAATCACGGCGCTCATCCATACGCAGCAGAATTTCACCGGAGCTGGTTTTGATCCCGCCTCCAGGGAGTTCGACAGCCAGTGAATTTACGCGAGCGGCGACTTGCTTGAGCGTCAAGCCATAGGAGCGCAGAGCATCCTGCGAGGGGGAAATGGTGATCTGATATGGACGAATACCGGTAACGGAGAGTTTGGTAACTCCTGGATGTTGAAGCAGTCGGTCTTTGATAATCTCGGCCTGCTCTGCCATCACCTCTTCAGGGACATCTCCATAAAGAACAAAGTCAATCACATCGCGCTGACGTCCGGAGAGAGAGACCACAGGCCGTTCAGCATCCTCAGGAAAGGTTCAAATACGGTAGACCTCCTGTTGGATGTCCTGATATACCTCCTGTCGTTCAGCACCCTCCATCAACTCGGCAGTGACAGAGCCCCAGCCTTCCCTGGCACTGGCTGTAACCTCCTTAACGCCCTCCAGACCGCGCAGGTTCTCCTCTATAACCTGAACGATGCCACGCTCCACCTCCTCCGGGCTGGCCCCGGGATACGAGACGGAAACAGTGATATAATCCAGCGCGAAATCAGGAAAAACCTCTTTTTTGATTGAGACAGCCGAGAATAAGCCGCCCACAATCAGCACAATCATCAAGAGATTGGAGGCAACCGGATTACGGGCCATCCAGGCTATCGGCCCCTTGGAAATTATTTTATTTTTCAAGTAAGTCATAGTAATTAAGGTGTCGGGTGTCGGGTGTCGGGTGTCGGGTGTCAGGTGTCAGGTGTCGGGTGTCGGGTGTCGGGTGTCAGGTGTCGGGTGTCAGGTGTCGGGTGTCGGGTGTCGGGTGTCGGGTGTCGTCATGGCACCGCCGTCAAGTCCTACTTCCCATCATTCTCATTCTTCCCATCTCCCATATCTCCCATATCTCCCATCTCCTTCACCACTTCGACTTTCATATTCGGAACTGCGGAGGGCACATCCGAGGTGATCAGCATATCTCCGGGTTCAAGCCCGGTGGTTGCCACCACCCACTCTTCATCACGCCAGATAGTAATAATTTTTTTAAATGCCAGCCGTAACTCGCTATTCATAACATAGACAATTTCTCCATTATGAACTGCTTTAGCGGGAACCACAAAGACGTTTTCCAGCTTGCGGCTGGCAATCTCTACCGAAACAAAGCTGTTAAGCAGCAATGGGACCTGAGCTTCCATCGGATTTTCAACCTTAATCAGAAGTTGTGCCATGCGTCCGCGACTCTCAATCTCAGGCGAGAGTCCGCTGACGGCTCCTTTCCATAGAGTGCTGCCATTACTGCCACCGGAGGGGTATATATTGACAGAGGCGCCGGGATTGTCACCCGAAGGCAGCTTAATCCAGTCCAGCTGGTCAAAGGGCACGGTTACTTCAACACGAAATGTGGATGCATCCACCAGAACACCAAGTTCGCTCTGGGTGTTTATCTGAGTACCAAGCGAGATATCCCGTTTTATAACCAGGGCATCAAAGGGAAGCGAAATCTCTACACGCTTGAGGTTTACGCGGGCCTGTTCAATGTTTGCCTTTGCCGCCTCAACTTTTGCCTTGACCCTTTTAAGATGCGGTTTGCGAAGGGTCAGCTCCTCCTCAAGTTCGGTAGCATCCTTTTTGATATCAATCATCTCCCACTCATGACGAGCCACCTCCTGATATCCAAGTTCAACTTTATAATCATACTCGGCCTGCACAAGTGCACTCGATAGAACCCTCTCCGCCAGCAGATAGTCCGTCGAATCGATCCTGACAATCAACTCTCCCTGACGGATAATTTTTCCTGGTTCAAACTGGTCATTAACCTTGATTACAGCACCTGAGACGCGTGCTTTAAGCACCACACGGTCAACAGGCACAACTGTACCCGTTGCCCGCAACTGCACAACTTTATCCTGCAACTGCATCCTGCGGACCTCAACAAAAACCTTACGCTCTTGCGGAGGTTTTTTTTCCTGTTCCGGAGCGGAGCCCATCATAATCCGATAAAGCATAACCGAGCCGCCAATAACCAGAAATGGCAGAATAATGCGCATAACCCATAAAAAAATGTTTTCTGTATTATTCATGTTTTGCCCCCCCTAAGACAAGTCTTCCCGCCAGTGCCTGATAGAGGTCAATGCGGTTTAAAATCAATTGCGTATGAGCTGAGTGCTGCCGACGTTCAGCTCCCTGTTTTGCAGCGAGTGCCGTCAGGACATTCAAATATTCCATCAGCCCTTTGCGATAGCGGTTGAAGCTCTCCTCCAAAGTTTTCTGGTTGTATGAGATTTCATTGTCAATTGCATTGAGGTAGTTACGTCTATTGCGGTCACGGGAGAGTGCCTGTTCCACCTCTCGTATAGCCTGCAGCACACTCTCTGTGTAATAGACAAAATTTTCGTCGCTCTGGGCCTCTGCCAAACGCACCTGCGCTGCACGGCGTCCCCCGTCAAGAACTGGTCCGATCAACCCGGCAGCAAGATTTGCATACCAGCTTTTGAGCACATCCGAAATCTCCTGATCCTCAAAGCTGAGCGATCCGCTCAATGTCAGCGCGGGCAGCCTCTCGGCCTTGCGGGAAACAACGGTCCACTCCTGCGCCTGAAGATTTAGCCAGGCCGTCTGGATATCCGGTCGGTTAACTATCAAATCAGCGGGCATGCCACACTCAGGCAGCTTTTTAACCACCGGCAGAGGCTCACACTTTAAATCAACCGGCAGGGAGCAAGATGCCGGAATGCCAAGCAGAAACTTGAGTTGATGATTCAGGTCATCGTGCAGTTCTTCGAGTGGAGGCAGCAGACGTTCAAGCGCGGCAACCTGGCTCTCCTGCTGATATACATCCACCGCCGCCGACAGGGCGGCTCGCTGACGGACCTTGAGTAACTCAAGAGCTTGACGGCTTGTAGTAATCTGCCCCCGGACAAGCGTCATCTCCTGCATCACCGATTTAAGCTGCAGCCAGCTACGGGCAATTGATCCTGAAATAGTCAGTGCTGTTGCATTGAGTTGTTGCTCCGTTGCCTCATACACCAACTCAGATGCACGTTCAGATGATGAAATGCGACCCCAGATATCAACCTCATAAGCGGCATTCAGCCCTGTTGAATAGGACTCACGGGTATTCTCCACCCTGATATCACCACGCGTATTTCCAGATTTCTCCAGTGATGCCCCGCCACTACCGCTGAGCTGAAAACTTCCTGCCGCACCGCTAATAATCACCCGCTCATGTGCCTGTCGCAAGCGTGCTGCCGCTACCGCCATATCAAGATTGTTTGTAAACGCAGTCTCAACCAGCTTATTCAGCTCGGGACTCTTGAAAACATGCCACCATTGATTTGGTAAAGAGAGCGTTTTAAGCTGGTTGCTGACAGATGAATACTGCTCCGGTATAATCTGCGGCTCCAAAGTACGCTGCGCAGGCTGGGGGGCAAATTTACACCCCCCTGCAAACATCAGTGCAGGCAGCATATATTTTATAACAGTCCTCGACATTTTAGTTTTATCGTATCTCTCTATAGTTGTATTTAGCAGAACGCCCCAATTCTTTGAGTTTTTTTTCGTAATCGTACATGTACTCAAATCTCTTTTCCCTCTATCCCCACCCTGGTTTTTGGAGATTCGCGTGTACGAGTACGTGTAAAAGTATGTTTTCCTTCGACTATTTCGACTTCTCGAACCTCCAACCTTTTTCGGATGGGATCTGACTACCGTCTGAAATCTGTTTCAAGCCGGCTAGAGCAAAGGTGTATATGCTCTCCGCCAGAGCATCGGGATCTTCCCAGAAACTTGCAAACTGCTCCTTGAAAGGATCTTCCAGCGAAGTCTGCATTATGCCTTTAATCTCTATAAGATGAATCAGCGGACTGTAAATACAAAAGGAAACCATTGCAATAGTTCTGGCATCAAGTTCGTGGCCGACAATGTCGCGGATAAGCGAGTAGAACCAAGCTCGCTTCTCCTTCATATAACGATCCTCGAGCTCATTATGTACCGGCGATGGCTTATTCATCTCCCTGCGTCCGATCTGACACAGGAACCCTCTTAAGCCTGTGTCGGTCACCGCTTTTACCCGCCACTTAATAAAAGAGCGAAGCTGCTCTTCAGAAAAATCATCATCATGGATAAAATCGCGGTAGTCCTGAAGTCCGATCTCAACCAGATACTCCCAGACCTTGAGATATAGACTCTCTTTATTGCCGAAATGATAGTTAATTGCGGCAATATTAACATCTGCCTGTGTACAAATCATCTGGTGAGTCGTGCCTTGAAAACCATTTTCAGCGAACAACTCAGCGGCGGCCAGCAGAATACGTTCTTTTGTAGTAACAGATTTTCTTTTCATGTGCGGAATTGTATCACTTTTTACACAAGCACTTCAAATGCTTATTTGAAAAATGATGGGGCAGGGGAGAAGTTCGAGAGTGCGAGATTTCTAAAGCAGCGAAGCCGCAACCAAACGGATTGGATACAGATGGTTGTTGATACGTCAATAGTATTTCTCACAGAGGCACGAAGTTCACAGAGATTAATATATAAATAAGAACGAGTGCTCTGTGTTCTCTGTGCCTCTGTGAGAGATAAATAATGTACGCGCTATTTTCCCGAGTGATTCGATATAATCGAGTGATTCGACTAAACCGAACCGTGAAGTTATTTTCGCGTGGGCCCTTTAGGTTTCATCGGGATCGTGTATATTGGAGCGGTGTTTCTCTGATCTCCAAGCCACTTTGACTAACCAGCAGGTAGCGACAAAAAGAGCTAGCAGGCAGATGCGCGTAGCCAGTACCCAGCCGAAGGCCTCTCCGTCATATAGCGGCTGCCACTCACCATCGACGACCTGAATCATAAGAATGGTTTTCCAGCCTTCGGTGACCAACCAGCTGAAAAGTATTATAAAAAGGAAAAGCGGGGTACACCAGCGCATCACAAACTTGAAGAAAACCGGCAAGCGCAATTTAGAATTTTTGTGGATTTCATTCCATCCACGGTCTATGCCAAAGAGCCAGACAAAGACAAGTGCCTCAATAAATCCAAAGAGCGGCAATCCAAACGAGCTGAACCAGAAGTCCATCTCATCGATAACACTTTTGCCGAATATCGTCAGGTTGGCAAATACGAAGGTGAGAGCACCCAGAACCATAATGCAGCGTTTACGGTTGAACCCAAACTCATCCTGCAGGAAGGAAAGAGCAGGTTGAATAATTGAGACTGAGCTTGTACATCCTGCGATAAAGAGCAGAAAAAACCAGGAGAATCCGACAACGGGACCACCGGCCATCCCCTTGAATATAAGCGGAGTGGTTTTGAATGCCAGACCGAAAACACCACCGGAGACAGCCTCCTTTGTTCCAGCTACGCCAAAGAAAATCACTGCAGCAGGGATCACAATAGAGGCCCCCAGCACCAGCTCAGCAAACTCATTAAGAAAAGCGGCGGTTGTGGACGAGGTCAACACATCATCACGCCTTTTCATGTAGGAGGCGTATGTCAGCAGAGTACCGATTCCGACAGAGATTGAGAAGAATACCTGTCCGGCCGCAGCCAGCCAAACTTTGGGGGATTTCAGCAATGAAAAATCCGGATTCCATAGGTAGCCTAAACCCTCACTGATGTTCCACTCCGGATTAACCGGTGTGCCCAGTGTAAAAACACGCACTGCGAGAATGACAGCTACAAGAAAGAGCAGAGGCATGGCAACTTTACAGAATCGCTCAATGCCTTTGCTAATGCCATGGTACAGAATCGTGAAGTTGGCGATAAAGGTGACGATGAAGAAACCATAAACAGGCAAGCGGCTGTTAAAATACTTTCCCTCGCCACTCAGGTAACTCCCAAGAAACTCCCCCATCTCCGCGGGGGAGTCGATGGCCGCATATGTACCCCCTAACGCAAAACAGCTATATGCAAGAGTCCACGACTCAATAAAGACATAGTAGAAGAAAATTCCCAATCCCCCAACGATGCCCATCACACCAAGATATTTGGCCCACGCCTTTTTATGTCCGCTTATCGCATCAAAAACACCCGGTGCGGAACCATGGCCATATAAACCTCCGAACCGCCCCATGCTCCACTCCATCCAGCACAGCGGCAGGGCAATAAAGATCAGCGCAAAAAAGTAGGGGATCATAAATGCGCCGCCGCCATTCTGAGCCGCGACTCCAGGAAATCTCAAGAAATTCCCCAGTCCGACGGCACTGCCTGCTGCGGCCAGAACAACCCCTATTTTACTGCCCCACGCCTCTCTTTTACCGTTGTTCATTTTTTCCCTCTATCCCCACCCTGATTTTTGGAGATTCGCGTGTACGAGTACGTGTAAAAATATGTGTTCCTTCGACTATTTAAACTTCTCGAACCTCCCACCCTTTTCGGATGCGCTCGGCAACCATACGTCCCATCAATCCTATTCTTCCCATCTCCCATTACTCCCATAACTCCCATACGTCCCAGTCAAAACGGCAGTTATGAATCCATCAGTACCGAGAGCATCCTCTACTCAATTATCGTAACCATAGCCCCCGCTGGAAGCAGAACGTACAGCTCTTCAGCCCCTGCCTTACTGAACATAATCCCGCCCTCAGACGAAACCATTCCAAGATGAGACTCGTTTTCAGCAGCACTTAGATTCAGATCTTTGAGATCCGGGGTGTTACCGGAAGCTCTCATTAAAACGGTATAATGCTCCTCAGACAATGAATTTATGCTTTTCTTGCGGCTACGGACTTCATAACTGCCGACAGGTACGCTGTCAGGATCTCCCAGACCGACGGTGTATACCTTAAAGAACCTGTTGTTAAAAAGCAGAACTGCTTTAAAATCGCTTTTGTCTATCATCAGTTCGAAGACCGGATTAGCCAGCACCCATAACTCCTGACCAATACGTATTCTCTCAGCCCTCTCAATCTTATTAACCCGCAGGATATACTCCTGGGTATTCTTATATTTACGAGTCAGCCTGCTGACCAGATCACCTGCCGCTATCTTATGAAGCAACTTGCCCGGCATAGGCTTATCAGAGAGAATCAGGGCAATATTGATATCCCCGATCCGCTTCTCCACCAGCTGACGAACAACCACAGCATCTGGACGCAATCTCAACTTCTGCAAAATCATGCGGGCACTGACAAGGTCATCGCTGTCTTCCAATTCATCCACCCGCAACAACAGCCTCTCCACCTCATCAGGGATATCTTCAAGATCGAGCCTTGCTTTTTCAAAGCTCCTGTTGTTTTTAGAGGCCCTGCTTCCTGAAGACTCCGTAACTTCATACCCTTTCCCTGTTTCATCACCAGCAGAACTTTCCCCACTCGGTTTACCACGCCATGATTTAAGGAAATGGGCAACAATTGAAGGGCGTTCCCGCTCAACCTCACCTTCTGAGTCATCACGTGATGTGTCGTCGCCACGATAAACACCTTCGCGCTCTCCAGCCAAACAACCCCGCAGAACCAGCAAAATTACGACCACGGGGATAATAAAAGTCAACAGCCAGATCTTCCCGGAGGAGTTCTTCTGACTCTTATCATATTCAATCCCATATGTTCCTCTTTCCAATCCCATGATAAATCAAGCTATCCTCTTCAGCATGGTTCTGACAGCCTGCTCCAATCCCACATAGAGCGCATCACACACAAGGCTGTGCCCGATGTTCAAGGTATCCAACCGGGGCAATACCACAACCGGAGCTACATTATCCAGGGTAAGACCATGCCCAGCATTGACCTGCAAACCCATCTCACCAGCCAGCTTGGCAGCAACCATCAGCCTTTGCAACTCCCTTTCCTGCGCGGCACCGCTCGCTTCGGCGTAGCTCCCGGTATGCAACTCAATGCAGGGTGCACCGACTGCCGCTGCGGCCTCCACCTGCTTCGCATCCGGATCAATAAACATGCTTACCTCAATCCCGGCCGCACTTAAATCAGCAACCACCGCTTTCAGATCCACCAACTGGCCGGCTACATCAAGACCACCTTCGGTTGTAAGCTCCTGGCGACGCTCCGGAACCATACAGACTTCGTCCGGTTTTACATCCAGCACCACTGCCACCACATCAGAATTATTAGCCATCTCGAGGTTCAGTCTGGTCGTAAGCACCTCTCTGAGTGCATAAACATCAGCATCCTGAATATGACGGCGGTCCTCACGCAAATGCACAGTAATACCACAAGCTCCGGCCTTTTCACAAATTACCGCCGCATCTATGATAGAGGGATATGTCGCCCGCCGAACCTGACGCAACGTTGCTACATGATCTATATTCACTCCTAATCGAATCATCTTCAAAATCCTCTTCTGTTGCTATTGTGAGACTCTTTACATTCGAGTGCAAGTTCAAAAAATCCTAAAGATAAATCAGAATCAAGCGACCCTGCCCCAAATTATATGGTTATATAACTCTGAGCTCCAATTTTTTTTCATCTGACCAGATTGTACCTTATATTCTGCTTTATCATCAACACCTAATGCAGGGATTTTTTGTTGTTGCCAAGAGTAGCAGCATCAGCAGTAGCAAAAGATTTAATCAGACACGCCCCACCTCAACTTAAGCTGAAGTAAGGATTTTCATTGATTTTTATGGTGAACAGATTTCTCCATAGAAAAGGGTTCTCACAGATCGCAGCTAAATACGGTTTGCCAAAACGAAGAAATCTATTATAATGATTTACAAACTAATTGATTCTATTTACGATAAAGTGGTAAATGTCGTTTTCAGGTTGATTACAATGAAGTGCAATAGACTCATAAACAAAACATCAGGAGTAGAAATGATAAGAAAAGCATTTGTAATGCAGGTTGAACCTGACAAGCATAAAGAGTACGAAAAAAGACACTCCCCTATCTGGGCCGAGCTGAAGAGTGCACTCAAAGCAGGCGGTGCCCACAACTACTCAATTTTTCTAAATAAGGAAACAAATCAGCTTTTTGGCTATGTCGAAATTGAAGATGAAAAGCGCTGGGAAAATATTGCCCGGACGGATATCTGTCAGAAATGGTGGGCCTACATGAGCGATATTATGGCGGCAAACCCGGATGGCAGTCCGGTAGCCAAAGATCTGAACGAGCTCTTTCACCTGAAATAGGCGGTGAAGACGGTTGAAATGGTTGAAGGCGGTTGAAGACGGTTAAACTCGGTGAAATCGGTGCCAAAAATGAGCCTCTTTGATACCGTTTCGTCAACTACGAAACAGTTGAACTTCCGAATATGGGATTAATAGACAAAGGTTTTATAAATGCATTCAACCGAAGAAACTGATTATACCCACAGAGGCCCCTCGCAAACAGAGAAGGGCGCTCATATTCATGACGAATTTGAACGGCGACCTGTTGAGCCGGGGGCTCTGCTTGGATTCAAAAGTTTTATCGGGATGTATGCCGGTGAACACTGTGCCGGCACAGAGCTTATGATCGGCCCCCTTTTTGTTGCTGCGGGAGTATCGGCGCATGACCTTATCCTGGGATTGCTGGCTGGTAATGCACTAGCCGTCTTGAGCTGGATGCTCTTCTGTGCCCCTATTGCCACGCGTGTCCGCCTGACTCTCTATTACCAGGCTGAGAAAATCTGTGGCAGGTCCCTGGTTACAATCTACAACCTTGCCAACGGGGTGATGTTCACTATTCTGGCGGGAGCAATGATAACTGTATCCGCAACCGCACTGGGGGTCTGGTTCGGGTTTAAGATGCCGGGACTCAACGATCTTCTGCCGAACAGTTTTGGCTGGGTACTGGCTGTACTAGCCATTGGTGCCCTGTTTTCATGCGTGGCGGCATTCGGATACAAAGTCATGTCCCACTTTGCCAATATTGCCGCACCCTGGATGATTGTCGTGTTTATGGCCTTCGGCATTGTCGGGTTCAAGCAGTTTGCAGAGGCCACGGGTACAGAGCTAAACTCGGCGGCTGACCTCTGGGAAATGTGCAAAACATCGATCTGGAAAGGTGGCGTACCGCTGAAGGGACAGACAAAGTTTACATTCATGCATGTCATGTTCTTTGCATGGTTCTGCAACATGGCCTGGCATATCGGTATGTCGGATATGTCGATCTTCCGCTATGCGAAGAAAAGCTGGTACAGCCTTGCATCCGCAGCTGGAATGTATGTAGGGCACTTTATGGCATGGATCAGCGCATCGGTTCTCTATGCCTACCAGCTCCACCTTGATTCAACGGATATTAATGTGCTTCCCGGGCCAATGACCTACCGCGCACTAGGATTGACTGGTCTGCTCTGCGTGATTGTGGCAGGCTGGACAACCGCTAATCCGACAATATACAGGGCAGGACTGGCTTTTCAGGGCATTATGCCCAAACGCTCACGTTTTGCGGTTACCCTCGGCACAGGTGTCGTGGCAACGATTGCAGGGCTGTTCCCGGCTGCAGCCATGAAACTACTGGGGTTTGTGGCCCTATGGGGAATGGTTCTCATGCCGATGGGAGCAATCATCTTCATTGATTTCTGGCTGATGAAACGGATTGGCCTTGAGGACAACTTTGCCGAAAAACGAAAAATCCGGTTTAATATTGCGGCAGGTCTTGCATGGCTCACATCCTGCCTGATATGTTCATGGCTAGTTTTAACCGGACGGATGCAGATCTTCTTTGTATCCCTGCCTGGCTGGTTCTTCACGGCAACTCTCTACATCCTGTTAAGTTTTATTTATCAAAAGATGCTTAAACCCTCTGACCACAAGGTACAGAAAGCGTAAACACAAGATCAAGAGCATTTTGGAGCAGTGAAGCCACAACCAAATAAGATAACTACGAAAGGCGCGAAAAACACGAAAATTATTTTTTGTAGTTAAAAAAATGTGAGTTGCAAAAGGAGAGACTTTTATGAGTGATAAGTATGTACACGGGTATGATCCAAGGGAGAACACGCGCCTGCAGGACCAGGCGGTTACTCTGGCTGAGTTGTTTCACTTTGACACCGGATATCCGGCTGGATCGAAAGTACTTGAAGCGGGTTGTGGCATAGGCGCACAAACCGTTACACTTGCCAAAAAGAGTCCAGGGGCACTGATTACATCGATTGACATCTCGGAAGATTCGGTGACAGCGGCAAAGGCGAAAGTTGAAGCAGCGGGATTTACCAATGTAACTTTTCAGCAGGCGGACATCTTTAAGCTCCCCTTTGAGTCGGAGTCGTTTGATCACATTTTTCTCTGTTTTGTTCTCGAACACCTGCCAAACCCGGATGAGGCACTCCAGATTCTGAAGAGCTTCATCAAACCGGGGGGAACGATCACCCTGATTGAGGGCGATCACGGATCAACATATTTTCATCCAGACAATGAATACTCACACCGCGCGATACAAAGCCTGGTTGATCTGCAGAAACAGGCCGGTGGTAATGCCAATATCGGGAGGCAGCTCTATCCTCTGCTGGCTGCAGCAACTTTCAGCGATATCACCGTATCTCCTCGCATGGTCTATGTTGACTCAAGCAGACCTGAGCTTGTTGATGGGTTCACTAAAAAAACATTTGCCGCCATGATTGAGGGCATCCGGGATTCAGCCATAGGCGCAGGGTTAATTGACTCCGTTGAGATCGACAAAGGGATAAAGGGGCTGTATCGGGCTGCTGAAACTGATGGAGTTTTCTGTTATACTTTCTTCAAGGCTGTTGCTCTGAACAAATAAGAGGAGCCATTTTGTTTAAAATTTATGTAGATGCTGATGCATGCCCGGTTAAACCGGAGATTTATCGTGTTGCCAAACGCTGCTGTCTGGATGTCATGCTTGTGGCCAATTCCTGGATGCGTATTCCCAGCACACAGAACATCCAACTGCAAGTTGTCGGAGCGGGAGCTGATGTGGCGGATGACTGGATTATTGAGCATATACAGCCCTATGACATCGTGGTGACAACTGATATTCCACTGGCCGATCACTGCATAAAAAAAGAAGCCCGGGTAATCAGCCCCACAGGGAAACTCTTCACAAAAGATAATATCGGTGACTCCGTGGCAACGAGGAACCTTCTCAGCGAACTACGCGGCGCAGGCGTGGAAACAGGCGGCCCCCCACCGATTACACAGCGGGATCGCTCTCTTTTTCTGCAACAGCTTGATAATGTCATCCAGGCCGTACATCGCGAAAGACCAGCTGATACCGCATAATTATGCTTTTTCGTACTCGTACACATACTCGTACACCCAAATCTCTTTTTCCTCTATACACACCCTCGGTTTTGTAGATTAGCGTGTACGAGTACGTGTAAAAGTATGTGTTCCTTCGACTCCTTGCTACATTTCACAACTTACAGAGCGCAGCGACTACACTAAGCCGTGCTCTCCTCCCCAGAAGGACCATCAGACAGCGGGCAGTTCAGCTTCGGGCCGTATCGTAGCAGGGGTGTAGCTGGCTTCTTTCGGAATTCCGAACGCGATTATTCCCAGACTCTGCTCCAGGACCGCTCCAATTCCGAACGCCTCCGCGTCTTTAAACACGATACGAATGCGAACCGCTGGCTCGGATTCAATTTTACTCCGGCGCGACACCTCAAGTGCCAGACCTGCATACGGCTCGGTTTGTCGGGTCAGGTTTATGATCGTGGTTGTATTGCGACTGTCGTGATACAAGCCCTTGCCCTCCGCAATAACCGTAGCCTGTCCGCGAAAGATCAGCAACATCTGGCAGAGGTCACTGAAATTGAGTTTGACGGTGACACGGTTCTGCCAGTCAAAGGTGGCATACTGGCGTTTACCTTGATCATCCATCCCCGTGGCAATGCTCTTCTGTTGCGCAAGGGTCAGGTAGATAACGCCGGCCTGGTCGCTGCTGGCCGGAACGACCTCGAACCGTGCTGCGCTGCCGGTCCCCTTGCCGTTGGCGTGATAAAACGAGAGTCGCGGACGATAGTTCCGGAATGATTTCTCTTCATTGAATATATTCTGTGAGGCAGTCTGATTGTTTGTATCTGTGTTCATCTCTCTCTCCTTGTACAATATTGATGTTACGTTTCACGACCCGTTCGTGAAAACAAGACAAACATATCACAGAGAGAAGCGCGATGTGTCGCCTGCCAGGCGACATTTTGAGAGGTTTTTAGGCTATAGGCTTTGTGGCTTTGGAGATTTCGGGGAAGAAAAAATATTTCTGCCAAAACTTAACATTCTAATTTTGCTTAAGTTCCACCCCATTACCTCCGCACCCGACTCGGAGTTAGAGCGTTACATCATAAGGATCGGCTGATCGAATTCGTATAATGCGTCGTTGATTAAAAACAGGTCGTAGATGCCACGTTCCACGAAGTAACGGATGATCAGGTCAAAGGATGCACTGCCGGATAGAGCAAACCCCGCAGAGGCGAGGAGCTCGCGCGTCTCCGCGACCGAGAGGCGCAAGGCCAGCGCGAAGGCGATAACGGTCGACTTTTTAGGTTGATAATCCGGATCACTCCGTATTTTTGAGAAAAGCTTGCGGTCAACGTGAGCGCGCTTGTAGATTTCGATCTCACCTGAGCCGCTCTTGCGAATGCATTCCAGAAGGTGCCGCGAAAACGGAAGGCCTCTATTAGCAACATAGGCGGATAGCTCCGCTGCCGGCTCGCAGACGCAGGTGCCGGTCGCGGAGCTATCCGGCAACCGCCGTTCGTTTATGTAAGTGCGGAGCGCATTCAGGGTATCAGCATCGAGGCGCAGCGATGGCGACTCAATCCGCTTGTCCTGGGGTGTTTCGTAGAGCATGGCGTTATTTCCAATATGCATCTTACAGTTCAAATCCTGCGGCTTTAAGTTTAAGGATAAGGGCGGTAGCGGCGGCGGCCTCGGCGGCACGTTTTGTGCCTGCGGTAGCTTGTGCCTGATAGCCTCCATGAACAGAGGCCTGCATTGTGTATGACGGATCATGATCGGGGCCCTCTGCTTCAAGCAATATATAACAGGGCGAGTCGGGCCAGTTATGTTGCTGAGCCAGCTCTTGCAATGCACCTTTAGGGTTACCATGCCATTGTTCTTCAGCCATTTCCGGCAGGGCCTCAATGAGCTTTCGGAAGAGAGCTCTGGCCGCATCATAGCCGCCATCACACCAAAGGGCACCAAAGAGGGCCTCGAGTGCATCTTCCAAGGTTCGGTTCTCACAGTTACGCTGATCAACAGCGCCGGATGCGGCCGACAAAACATAGGCACCCAAATCAAAAGAGCGGGCCAGTTCCGTCAGAGAACGTCCATTGGCCATGTGAGTTACGTGCAGGGTCAGCTTGCCTTCGTCCAGGGCAGGATGATTTATGTAGGCGTATTCGGCTGCCAGAAGTCCATATACAGCATCACCAAGGAACTCAAGCCGCTGATTATCATATCGGACTGTATCCTGATTACGCCCGCGATAAGAGGGAGCGGTCAGAGCCATCTCGAGCAGAGAAAGGTCATTAAATTTATAGGCTATGATTTTCTGCAGCACTCCCAGCTTTGTCTGTCTTTCCATCAAACACCTTCTCCTTTTTCACTTCGTCAACGCCATCTTATCAAAGAAACAAGAGAGCCGCAATCATCGGTCGGCATTTTTATATTGCGGACTTTATTCCAGTCAACTTCCCTGACCTGGGTCCACATAGGGTAGCGGTAAGTGAATTTTTCGCGGGTCATAAAAACCCAGATCGGAGATGTTGACAGGGAATTTTCCTGCACTCCGACAACTCCATAGGGAGTCAGTCCAAACTCCTTGGCAGCGGCCTTACAAAGGGGCAGCAGGTCAATGTGCCAATTGCTGACATGCACGGCCAGGATGCCGTTTGGTGCCAGACGGCTGAGATACAACTCATATGCCTCTCTGGTTGCCAGATGGCACGGCACAGCATCGCCGCTGTAGGCATCGATCATCAGAACATCATAGAGGGGCTTCTTGAGAGCGTATTCGCGCTCCAGCATGCGGCGGGCATCACCTTCGATCAGATCAATTGCCGCTTTTGAATCAGCAAGGTAGGTAAACAGAGATCTGTTTTTAGCGACTTCAATAACGAGCGGGTTGATCTCATAGAATCTATAAAGGTCGCGTGGTCTTCCATAGCAGGCCATTGTACCGGCACCCAGCCCCACTATACCAACGATCAGGGGCTGATCAGCCTTGAATTTGGGGTGGGCCCTTACCGCGATTCCTCCACCGGTTTCACCGTAATAAGAAGTTCCTTTGGTTCTTAAGTCGGATTTCATGGCCTGTATTCCATGGGTAGTCTGACCGCACCAGAGATAGTTGACAGGAGAAGTGCTGTTTCCATCAATTGATTCAACTGTCTGGGTGACCTTTATTGTTCCGTAGAAATTTCGCTGCTGATAGCGCACCAGCGAGGTCTCCCGTCTGCCGCCTGCTGATATCACAAATAAAAAAACAGTAGCCCATACAATTACGAGCAGGCGCAGCAGCAGAACTCTGTCGCTTACAAAAGTAATTGATCTGAACAGCCGGATGCCTAGCACCAGAGAGCTTATCCACAAAATAAAGGGGTACTCAAAGACGGTATTGAAAAGCAGCGGGGCAACTACAGCTGAGAGAATTCCACCTGCCGCGCCACCGACAGCCAGCATCAGATAGTAATGAGTTAAGCGGGCGTGTTCCGGTCTGTTTTTATAGAGGATTCCGTGGAGCCATGATCCGCAAAAGATCAGCAAAGCGGCGGCGGCTGACAAATTAACGACAAAGCTGCCGCTGCCAACGACTCCTCTGACAGCGGAGGCCGCAACAACTGAGAGCAGCGCGAGAATCCACCAAAGTTTAGGGAGCATACTTCCAAACCGTGAAAATCCTATCACATAGCTGAGCAGAAAGCAGGCCACAAAAAAGGTCCATATCAACGGCAGAGGCGTAACATCAACAAACATGTGAGCAATCACAGCGTTCAGCATAAATGAAGATATTGCCGGGATAACGCACCAGGTCCATCTCTGCACACTCCGTGGGGATTCCGCTACAGCTTCAGAGGTAACGCACGGGCTTTGTTTTGTTCTGTCGGCAATCCACTTAAGAGCGACGCAATAAAGCAGCGTAAGACCGCTGATTGCATACCATTGCAGATTGAGAGGCACAAAGGGCTCAATCAGAAACGGGTAACAGAGAAGTCCGGCAAAAGATCCTGTATTGGAAACAGCATACAGTCGATAAACATCACCGTGACTACGATCTTTTACGAGCCAGTTCTGAACCATCGTACTACCTGCCGCCAGAAGAGTGTAGGGCAGAGATGCAAAGATCATGATACCAAGCAGGAGAGCGACAAGATTACTGGAGTAACCCTGGATGAAATGCTCTATATCCGATCTGAAAAAGGTCACGGGCACAAGCATAAGGGCGGAAAAGACAAGCAGAGCTATATGCAGTTTTTTGCCGGCGCGTTCTGAATTTCGGAGCCAGTGGGCATAAAGGTAGCCAACCAGCAGAAGAGTTTGAAAAGAGGCCAGACAAATTACCCAGACAGAGGCGGCACCACCAAACGCAGGCAACAAAGTACGCCCCAAAACAGGCTGCATTAAGAACAGCAGAAAAGAACCGGTAAAGACAGTTACCGCCGACAAATATGACTGCCGCAATCCAACGCCCATATCAGAACCATCCTTTTGTGTGTTGCGCCAAGCAAATATGAGACCCATGTGCCCCATTTTTCTGACCTGGTGACCTGGTGACCTGGTGACATGGTGACCTGGTGACCTGGTTCCCTAAAGCCACTCGCACACTCGCGCACTTCAGAACTTCAGAACTTCAGAATTTCTCCATTGATCTTTTATCCATGTCTCTGTTTTTATAAAAAGCTTTTTGTTTTTTGTAGCCAATCCAGGTTTTTTCCTGAAGCCGGCATCTAAAGATCCCAAAAGACTTTCCCGACTCAAATTAGAGACCCCAAATACAGCGATTGCCGCCAACATAACAGTATTAGCAGCTTGTGTGAGTCCAAACTCCTCAGCCAGTTTAAGCGAAGGCACAGGTATTAATCTGACTCCTTCGGGAGGTTCCACATAAAGCGGAACCGTTTCATCGACAAAAGCAACTCCCCCCGGAAGGACATCCCCGATAAAACGTTCATACGCCACCTGATTCATTGCAACGAGAAGTTCAGGATTATCGGCATCAGGAGAACCAACCGTACGCCCTGAAATCACAACCGCACAGGAGGCAGCCCCTCCGCGCTGTTCCGGCCCGTAACTGGGGAACCAGGTGGTAAAACGTCTATCTATACGAGCGGCCTCAGCCAACCAGAGTCCTAGACTCAGAACCCCCTGCCCTCCATAGCCTGAAAACTTCATGCGCAGCTCTTTGAAGCTCTGATCAGGTACGGCTGCGGTTATTCCCGCATCGGTAACAGAGTTCTCAAAGAAATCCTTAACCGAGACAATTTCCGTCGAAGATGACAGCAAGGGCTGATCAGCGCTGTTGTCACGCAAACAGCCAAGCGGAAACTCAGCCTCCATCTCCTCCATACAAAAACGGGCAGTTTCCAAAGGAGAGGACTTTAACCCGATTGGGCAAGGCGATATAATTTCCACGAAAGCGTAACCACGATTCTCTTTCTGAATTTTCAGAGCTTTACGAACCGCCTTCTTTGCCTTCATTATCCGTTGCGTATCAGCAACGGAAACACGCTCAATATATACAGGTGCTTTAAGCTCATTTATAACCTCGCAAACATGAAGCGGATAGCCATCAGTAAGCAGATCGCGTCCAAACGGAGTTGTCCGTGTTTTCATTCCCACAAGCGTAGTGGGAGCCATCTGCCCACCAGTCATACCGTAGGTTGCGTTATTGATAAATATCACCGCAATATGCTCGCCCCGATTTGCAGCCTGCAAAGTACTATTAAGACCAATTGCCCCTAGGTCGCCATCGCCCTGATAACAGATAATTGTACGGTCTTTGAGGGTTCTTGCAATGCCGGTAGCAGCTGAAGGAGAGCGACCGTGAGCAGCGGAGATATGTCCGGCATCCAAATAATAATAGCCAAAAACAGCGCAGCCAACCGGGTCGAAGATAATTGTCTCATCCTGTATTTCAAGATCAGATAAGGCCTCTGCAATCAGTTTATGAACAATCCCATGGCCACACCCGGCACAGTAATGAGAAGACTTTGTATCGCTTCCACTCCTTGGAAAAGATTCATACATTCCAGTTGTTTTGATCTGCGCCATAAAATCCTTTTAATCGGCGCAGTCACGACCCGCACCCTACATTTACGTGCCCTCTGCGAGAGGCACGTCCTACAAAAATGTTTACACGCCCTCTACGAGAACTCTTGCTTCACTTTCTTAATCAGCTCATCAACGGTGATAATCACACCGCCCATATGGAAGATTACAGAAAGCTCCTGATATCTTTTACCCTCTTTGAAAATATGCATTCTGATGTCATCACAAAATTGGGAGTCGCTGTGTTCAACAACCACGATCCTGCGATTCAGAGTTACCTCGCAAAGCTGTTGTGCCGGGAAAGGACTCAGGGTAACGGGTCTGAACAGGCCAACCTTAATTCCTTCAGCTCTCAGAAGATCAACTGCCGAACGTGCTATACGGCTGGAAATACCATAGGCCACCAGAATAAGATCGGCATCATCGCAGCAGTAGTATTCACAAATCACGTCCTGCTGCATAGTTTCGTATTTTTCTTTGAGGTGAAAATTGCGTTTCTCCTGAACCTCGGCGTTCATAAAGATGGATGTAATCAGGTTGCCACGGGTTTTTGCGGTTCCCTGCACAGCCCAATCTGAGGTATCCGGGGGCAGGCAGACGCTCTCCGGCAGGGTGATGCTCTCCATCATCTGTCCCAGCAGTCCATCGGCCAGAATGATAGCGGGGGTGCGGTATTTAAAAGAGAGTTCAAAGGCCTTGATAGTCAGGTCGCACATTTCCTGAACGCTGCCTGGAGCAAGCACCAGGCACTTATAGTTCCCATGTCCGCCGCCTTTAACCGCCTGATTGTAATCGCTCTGTTCCGGGAAGATATTACCGAGGCCGGGTCCTGAGCGCATGATATTGACGATAACTCCAGGAAGCTCGGCAGCGGCCATATAAGAGAGACCCTCCTGCATCAGGCTCATTCCCGGTCCCGATGTGGCAGTTATGGCCGGTTTGCCTGTGCAGGCTGCTCCGTAGAGCATACTGATTGCCGCAGTTTCACACTGGGCCTGCAGAAATGTTTTACCAACTGAGGGATACCACTCAGCCGCTGCATGAGCGATCTCGCTGGCCGGGGTTATGGGGTACCCGAAATAGACATCGCTACCGGAATACAAAGCACCAACAACAATCGCTTCGTTACCTTTTAAAAATTTTATCATAAAATTTTTCCTTCTCCACAGGAAAGAAACATCGTATTCATACACATAAGACTAAGGTTTTTCAATCGAAATTGCATATGGTTCGGGGCAGTTATAGAAGCATATGCCACACCCTGTGCAACCCACTCCAATATATTCAGCCGGATTTATCCCCCTGCAATTAAGCTTATCTGAAATCCGCAGACACTTCGCTGGACATGCCACCACACAACGCTCACAGCCCTTACATTCCGAAGTGCTGATAAGTGGTTGGGGCTTCTTTAAGTTTGCGCATCCATTCTCATTTTCAGGCATCCATTCTCCTTTGAGACACAATCCATACAGATCAGACATATTATGCCATCTTTCGGTTCATTTAGCAAGCATGGCTATTGGTTTGGATTGATTCTGTAATTGTGATAAATTATTAGCTTTAAGGAGACATATTCATGTTTAATTTTATTAGAAACCTGATCATTCTTATAGCAGTCGCATTGTTCTGCGTATCCTGCACAACTTCAAGGGTGATTGAAAACACGCTGGTACCGGATGTTGAAATTGACTCAAACGGTGAGATCTGGGTAAAAGACAGATCGGTTAAGGTGGGCAAGGTGGGGAGAACGCTCAGATCCGCCGGATTCTGTCGGGAGCAGACCGTCACCATCCTCATACCTGACCAGCCTGACACCGCATTGATGAAAGCAGTTTCATCTGATCTAGCGGTAAGCGGATTTTCCCGAACTGCTTTTATAAAGAACAAATCCGCCACTTCCACCTCCGCACAGGACAAGAGATGAAACGACGAAAAAAAATTGGTCTGGTGTTGGGAAGCGGGGGTGCCCGAGGCTGGGCGCATATCGGTGTATTGCTTAAGTTGAAGCAGATGGGAATTCAGCCGGATTACATTGCAGGAACCAGCATCGGCAGCATAGCGGGTGCATTGTACGCAACTGACACTGTTGAACTTGCGGAAGACCTTGCATTACATCTTAACTGGAAGGATGTCGCGCGTCTATTTCTGGAGATGAACATGCTGCGTTCCGGACTGGTCTCCGGTAAAAACTTCATCAAGCTGCTCAAAGACATCATTCCTGCCCGCACTTTCAGCGAGCTCTCATGTCCATTAGCTGTGATTGCGACTAACCTTGAAGATGAGAGCGAAATTATCTTTAATGATGGCGATCTTTTTCATGCCATCCGGGCCAGCATTGGAATTCCGGGTGTTTTTACTCCGGTCCAACACGACCGTCACAATCTGGTTGACGGCGGGCTGAAGAATCCCCTGCCGATATCTGCATGTCGTGCAATGGGTGCTGATATAGTTATTGCGGTTGACATCAACCTGAATGCGCCCATAGAAGTTCCTGTGCCGCCGGAGCCGGAGCCGGAGAAGCAGGAGAGTACCGACGGTGGGGCGCTTGATAATTTAAAGCGCTCCATTGCCAACCTGCTACCCCAGTGGCAAACGCCCATCAGTGAGACCTTAGAGCGCTGGTTCGACACTCAGAAGAAAGCGAGTGAACCTCTATCTATTCTTGATGTTCTGACACGTTCATTCAGACTGGTTGAGAATGAGATAACACGCAGCATATTGAAGCTTAACCCACCGGAGATTCTGATTCAACCGGCGGTCGGGGATATTACGACTCTGGAATTCTACCGGGGAGCTGAGGCAATTGAGGCGGGAAGAGCGGCCGTTCTTGAGAAGCAGGATGAATTGGACGCTCTCATAAAGGATGAATCATGAGGGATGAAGTATGAAGGTTAAAGAAACAGATATGCCTGATTCGAGTGATCTGTCTGATCAAAACTTGTGTAGTCAAATAAAAAAAACAGCAGCAAAAAGCAGAATTGACGAGCTTCGTCAGATTATCAGCCGGCATGACCGGCTCTACTACGTTGATGCAAAGCCTGAGATCGGTGATGCCGACTATGATGCGCTCTACCGCGAGCTGGAGTTATTGGAGAGAAAGAATCCAGTATTCTTCAGTGCGGATTCGCCCACCCAGCGTGTGGGAGGAGCCCCGTTAAAGGAGTTTAAGCAGGTTCGCCACAACCCGCCGATGCAGAGTCTGGACAAAACTCACTCTCTGGAAAAGCTCTCCGACTTTGATAATTTCCTGCGCAAGCAGCTTGGTGGCGAGGTTTGGGACTATGTAGTGGAACCCAAGATTGATGGGGTTGCCTTCTCTTTACTTTACAAGAACGGCAAACTTTCACGGGCGGCCACACGGGGGAATGGAACACTTGGTGATGAGATCACCGCCAATGTCAGGACGATTCGCTCGATCCCGCTCCAGATAGAGGAGGCCCCTGAGCTGCTGGAGGTTAGAGGCGAGGTATACATGACCCGTGATGGTTTTGCAAAGCTGAACCAGAGAGAGGAAGAGGCCGGTCGCGAGCCATTCATGAATCCACGAAATGCAGCCGCCGGATCGCTGAAGCAGCTCAACTCAGGCACAGTTGCCCGCAGGCCGCTGGATGCTGTGATTTATGCCGCCGGCTCGATCAAAGGTGTAACTTTTTTATCTCACGGAGAAATGCTCAACCGCTTTAGCGCATGGGGCTTCAAGACGCCCCCATGGCAGCACCTTTGCGTTGACATCAACGCTGTTTTTGATGCCATCGCGGAGTTGGAGCGTCTACGTCACAGCTTCGCCTTTGAGATAGACGGTGCCGTCATAAAGGTTAACCGGCGCGATCTTTATTCCGATCTCGGGGCCACATCCAAATCACCCAGATGGGCGCGCGCATTTAAATATAAACCGGAACGGGCGGAGACACAGATAAACTCCATTACCGTTCAGGTTGGTCGCACGGGAGTGCTGACCCCGGTTGCGGAACTGGAACCGGTGCTCCTGGCAGGTTCTGAAATAGCGCGGGCCACTTTGCACAATCTGGATGAGATAAACAGAAAAGGCATCAAGATTAAAGACCGGGTCTGGATTGTTAAAGCGGGCGATGTGATACCAGCGGTGGAATCAGTCATGATTGAGAAGCGTAATGGAACCGAGATTGATTTTAATATGCCTGAAAGTTGTCCTGAGTGCGGCGAACCTGTCACTCGTTTTGAGGGTGAGATTGCTCACCGCTGCATCAATCCGGCGTGTCCGGCCCAGCGGATCGGACGCCTGCTGCACTTTGTCGGACGCGATGCGCTCAATATCAAAGCGATTGGCAGCAAGGTTGCCGAGGCAATGATCAGCCAGGCACTCATCTCTGATCCCCTGGATCTTTTTGAAATTGGATTACACCGGCTCAGCAGCTTCGATCTTAATCAGGGACAGCCCGGAGCAGGCACCCGGCTGTTTGGAAAAAATGCAGAGAAGGTTATTCTGGCGCTGGAAAAATCCAGAGAGCTGCCTATGCACCATTGGCTTTTTGCGACCGGTATTCCACATGTAGGCAAAACGGCGGCAGAGCATGTGGCCTCTGTTCACAGCAGTTTTCAGGATTTAGCGTGTTCAGAGATTATCTCTGATATAATCCAACTAAATAAGTGCTATGAAGAGGCACTGAATATTAATCCCCGTTCAACCTCCAATCCACCAGAAGATGATCAGGAGCGTGAAGAGCGGCATAACCGCCACATTCGTCTGTGCGGGGAGATTGGAGTTCTGGGAGATACTCTTGCGGCGGCGGGAGCTGCTCATAAAAAAGAGGGGACCGCATTGCCGCCGCAATATATCACCACAGTCAAGATTGAGGTTGCGAAAGCGGTTAACAACTTTTTTGCCTCTGATTATGGCAGCTCATATTTGCAGCGTCTGAATGATCTGGGGATCACCCCGGTCAGCCTAAAACCGATATCACCCGAGAGTGCCCTGCTCGCAGGTGTTAACTTTGTGCTTACAGGCACTCTCTCTGTCAGCAGGCGGGAGTACGCAGATAGAATAGCAGAGGCAGGCGGCGCGATTCAGGATAGCGTGACAAAAACAACCAACTACCTGGTCGCCGGCGAAAATACCGGAGCAACAAAGCTCAACAAAGCAAAGAAGCTCGGAACCGCTATTATTGGGGAGCGGGAACTCGAGGCGCTGTTGAACGGAGACAGAGGCATTGCCCCTCAGACGGAGCCGACACAAAGCACCTTGCCCCAAGATACAACCAAGCAGGCACTGCCCGACGGCTATCAGCAGCCCGAATTTGGGTTCTAAACCTAAAGCTGCTTTCAGCCGCGACCAAATTGAACTCTTGTGATGCACAAACCCATTTTCTCTAAATATCTGGTTGTGTTCTCATCGCTGCAGCTTTAGAAACAAACGCTACGCGTTTAAAAATTTCAGTTTTAGTGTTAAATTAAAATCGTTGAAAGCTTTTAAGACGTGGCCAGAAATGAACAGTTTCCTGCGGTTTCCCCTGTACGTCCATCGCTATGAGATGGATGCCCGCGCGAGCCAGCCTAATCCACCTCGTCTTGTCACGACGGAGCCGCAACCCAAAGAGTTTAGAATACGACACATCTCGCAATCGGCCGCGTCACATACTTTGGCATTCAAAATCAATTCACGTCCATTCGCGTCCATTCGCGGTTCTTTCTTTCTTTCCTGAAAACCCTACCTGAGTAGTTACGACCACAAAAATACACGCATCAGATGATGCGTGTTTTTTTTTATTCAATGCGCGGAGCGCGGTTATCTAAAAGAGTGAAAATCTTTTAGTTTTAGTGCTTCTTCACAGTCGCAAAGCCCGGACGACGTCCACGATACCAGGCCAGCATGACCGGTGTTGCGATAAAGATAGTTGAGTATGTACCGGCTGCCACACCGATCAACATTGCCAGAGCAAAATCGTTGATAGCGCCGCCACCGAAGACAAACAGAACAATCAGTGCAATCATAGTGGTCAGCGTAGTCAGTATTGTACGCGAAAGTGTCAGGTTAATCGCGCTGTTACAGAGTGTTTTGAAGTCGGTCTTCGGATCTTTGCGCAGGTCCTCACGAATACGGTCAAATACAACAATCGTATCATTAATTGAGTATCCCATAATTGTTAACAGGGCCGCAACAATCGGCAGACTGACCTGTCGCCCGGTCAGACTGAACAAACCGAGCGTAATGAAGGCATCATGCGCCAACGCGACAACGCCGCCCAGAGCAAATCCGAACTCGAAGCGCAGTGAAACATAAGCCAGAATGCCGATCAGCGAGGCTATCACAGCCCAGCGTGCGGCCTTCTTCAAGTCTTCGCCGATCTCTGGTCCAACACCCTCTTCACCAGCCAGCTTGAATTTGCTATCCGGGAACTCTTTAACCAGAGCCTTTTCAATCACAGTAGATGCATTAACCTCTCCAATTTTAAGAGCACCGGTCTTAACCTGCAGGAAATTTCCGCTACCATCGATTGTTGACTGATACTGGCAGACAGCGCCATTATCAACTACAGAGAGAACCCGCCTGATATCATCATCTCCGGCTTTAGCTTTTTCATCATAGTGAAAGGTCATAGCCGAACCACCGGTAAAATCGACACCCAGCACAGATGCCGGAGTCTTCCAGACGCGTCCAGAAAATATAACCAGCGTCACCACTATAATCACAATTGACACTGTGCCGGCTTTTTTACCTAAGCCCAGAAAGTTTATATTGGAACCCTTTATAATAGAGAGCATACGGTAGGGTTTCATACGTTCGACAGGAACGGTTATATTAAAGATCAGTCTGGTAACAACCAGCGCCGTGAACATACTGATCATGATACCGGCGGATAACGTGATTGCAAAACCTCGAATCGGACCAACACCGAAGATAAAGAGAATAGCGGCGGTCAGAAGCGTGGTAATGTTTGAATCAAAGATTGCCAGGAAGGCCCGATCGTAACCGGCTGCCACAGCGGCACGTGCTGATTTCTTCTTTGTAAACTCTTCACGAATACGCTCAAAGATGAGCACATTTGCATCAACTGCCATACCGAGAGTCAGGACGATACCGGCTATACCGGGCATAGTTAATACCGGCAGATCCATAGCACTGCCTGAGACGCTGGAGTCTCTGACAAATATTCCCAGAATATTTGAGGCGACAATCAGACCGGCAGGAAGCAGCAGCAGATCAAGGATAAGAGCAACATTGGCAATCAAGCCGCAATAGGAGTAGTAGATCAACATAAACAAGGCGACCATAACTGTGGCAACGGCCGCAGCTACCAAGCCGTTCATAATTGATTTTTCACCCAGTGAAGAATCCACCACGCGTTTCTCAAGAATCTCCATCGGTGCCGGCAATGAACCTGCATTCAGGATATTACGCAGTACAGAAGCTTCTTTATAGGTAAAGCTGCCTTCAATAATCGCTTTGCCATTTGGAATTTCAGTTCTAATTGCAGGTGCGGAGTAGATCGTATCATCCAGTACAATTGCCAGACGGCGGCCAACCTCGCTCTTTTTATTGCGAGGCCCGTGCGGTGCATAATTTTTGGTAAGCGTGGCAAACGCCACGGCACCTGCGGCCTTAAAATCGAGGGCAACACGCACTCGTCCGGTCATCGGGTCCTGTTCAACCGATGCACTTTTAAGAGCCTCGCCGGTCATCTCTGCTTTACGAAGAACATAAACCGGCTTATAGATTATCTCACCACTGGCAGTATTTTCCTGCTGCAGCATAAAGGCATAGCGGGGATCTGAGACCTGAAAGAGCGATAAGCGCTTGGGATATTCCGGGTCCGCAACCAATTTTTTATACTCATCTTCAGCGATTCGAACAAAGGCGCGTCCACCACTGGAATAGACATAGCCTTCCGGCAGGCGGTCGGAGGCGAACATTTTATCAACCCACTCATCACTCTTTTTATGAACCAACTTAAACTCAAGAAAAGCGGCACTTTTGACGCTTATTTCGGCAGCCTCCCGATCAGCAGCACTGATGCCGGGCAGTTGAATAGTCAGGCGATGATCATCACCACTCTGAATAACAGGTTCGTTAACACCTAAGCGGTCAATCCGGTTACGGATCACCTCTATGGCGCGGGCATCCGCATCCTTCAAGATTGACGCAATCTTGTTTTTAACCTGAAGATCAGTAAGATCGGGATCACCTCCTTTAATGTTGCTCTCCAGTTTTTTCTGGTCAATCGCAACAATAAAGCTGGTTCCACCCTCAAGGTCGATCCCCAATCGAATTTTTTCCTTAGGAGGAACAATAACAAAAACAGACAGAACCGCCAAAACAGCGAGTGTCAACCACTTCCAAAGATCATTTCTACTCATAATTTAATTCAACTCCACATTTGGGCACTATAACCCGTGAAAAACGTTACGAATTCAGAATTATAACATACTTTGTTTACTCTTTTCACTATGGAATTTCAAAAAGTTTAACGGGATTGTTCAACTTTAATCGCTTCTCCATCCTGCACAACCTGGCTGACCGCACCGCGGGCGACCTCAATAACAACCTTAGGGGCAATTTCAACCATAAAGGTTGATTCTTTAGCCTCTGTAATTGTGCCGGAAAGCCCCCCCGCAAAAACGACTTTCTGTCCGGCACGCAGCTCGGCGATCATGCGTAGACGCTCTTTTTCCTTGCGTTGCTGGGGACGTATCATCATGAAATAAAAAATACCGAAGACCAAGGCCATAGGAATCAGCATCTTACCGATTTCACTCGACGACTGAGCCGCTACAAACATTATTAGTGTATTCATCATTTTTTCCTTATCTGTTGTTTAATTTTCTTAATAAACTGTCAAAAAAATCTGATCGAGAGAATCGACTTAATCGAGGGAGTCGAATGTCATCACGGTTCGCCTTTTCAACCTTTTTAACTCTCCACCGCTCTGGACTTTAATCCGGCGGGTCTCAAAACGGCGGCGCACTCCTTGCGCCACTCACTGAAGCAATCGTTAGCTATCGCCTCGCGCATCTCGCGCATAAACTCAAGATAGCGGTGCATATTATGGATAGTCAGCAGTCTTACTCCCAGAATTTCGCGCACATTCAAAAGGTGCCTGATGTATGCTCTGGAGAAGTTACGACAGCAGTAGCAGCTGCAACCCGGCTCAACAGGGCGGCTGTCCATCTTATAAGATGCACCTTTGACAGGATATGCACCCTTTTTTGTATAGGCAGTGCCATGCCTGGCAACCCGGGTCGGGATAACACAGTCAAACATATCGGTTCCGCGGGCAACAGATTCAGCCATCTGGTACATATCGCCGAGCCCCATCACATAGCGGGGACGATCCTGTGGCAGGTATCGCAGGCCATCTTCCACCCCCTTGAGCATAATATCCTCGGGTTCACCGACACTTACGCCTCCGACGGCATAGCCATCGAAGCCCATTGCGGTCAGTTCTCTGGCACATTTTTCGCGCAGGGCAGTAAATTCACCTCCCTGCACAATCCCGAAGTAAAGTTGACCCTGTGCCCGGGGCTGTTCCAGACAGGATGCGGCCCAGGCCAGAGTTTTATCGACAGAGCGGCAGGCATACTGCTCTTCGCAGGGGTAGGGCATGCACTCATCAAAGACCATTGCAATATCAGAACCAAGAATCCGCTGAGCTGACATTGCTTCTTCCGGACCCAGGAAAAACTTTGAACCATCAATATGTGATCTGAACTCAACCCCGTCTTCACGGATCTTATTCAAATTATTGAGGCTGAAAACCTGAAATCCGCCGCTATCAGTTAAGATTGGTTTATCCCAGCTCATAAACTTATGCAGGCCGCCCATAGCACCCATAATCTCCATACCGGGTCGCAGCAGCAAGTGATATGTATTGCCAAGAATGACTGATGCCCCGAGTTCGATCAGGTCACGCGGTTCCAATGCCTTAACAGTGGCCTGAGTTCCAACAGGCATGAAAACGGGGGTGTCGATCACACCATGGGCGGTCCAAAGCTTGCCCAGCCGGGCACCTGTATGGCGATCCTCTTTCAGTATCTCAAAGCATCCTGCAGATTTAAGATTGGCTGCTTTTTCTTTATCGTTCTTCATGTGTTTGCAATAGTTAATCACAATCAGGGGGGTCACACTAGAACAAAAGGTGCTATTTTCCGGTTAATATCTAAAAAAATCATTTTTTTAGATAGGCTGTATTGACATGCGGGCCATTTTTTTGATATATTTTAAAGCCTTATGGGACAACAATTACGAAAAAAAGTTAAGCGCCAACGCCGTGATGCACGCAAAAAACGTGTTCAGGAGCGCATTCGCGCAACTATAAAGAAATAGTTTATAAGGTGCGATGGCCGAGTGGTTAGGCTGAGGTCTGCAAAACCTCCTACAGCGGTTCAAGTCCGCTTCGCACCTCCATTTAGCAAACCGCTATCTCAATTTTCGGGATAAGCGGTTTTTTGTATTAACCCTAAAGTTGCTTTCATCCGAGACCAAACTGAGCTCTTGTGATATAAGAAACCAGCCTCTCTAAATGTCTGGTTGTGTTCTCACCGACGCAGCTTTAGTCAACAACGCTTCGCGTTGCATAAAAGGCATTTATATACCGGAATGTCTTTGCTGCGCCGAGTTAAAGCATGTTTTGCGCGCCCCCTACGGGAGGCACACCCTACACCACAAAAGGGGTATTCAGTTGTAGGATGTACCTCTCGAAGAGGGCGCGTATGCGACAGAACCAAAGCGAAAATCTTTCACAACAATGATGGGAATTTAATAAGAGCGGTACTAAAAGGGGAGTCATTATGGACAACGAATCTTTTGCAAAATCCTGGTTTAATGATAACCAGCACCTAATTCTGGAAGAGTGGTACAACCTTTTAAAACTACCGACTCTGGGTGCTGATCCGCGACATCTGGGTGACTGTGCCCGTGCGGCTGCCAATTTAAAGAAATTCCTGCGTACTTTAGATTTCACAGTTGATATAATCACCCCGGTAAGCGGTCATCCGGTCCCGATTATTTTTGCGGAGCGGCCCTCCGGACGGGCGAGGACAACAGTTCTTTTTTACGGGCACTACGATGTTCAGCCGGCCGATCCTGCTGAAGAATGGAGCACCCCCCCCTTCGAGCCAACTCTGATCAACGGGCGGGTTTACGCCAGAGGAGCCCAGGACAACAAAGGTCAGGCTATAGCATTTCTGCAGGGCATAAAAGCTTTAATTGAATCCGAAAAGCCGATTCCGAACATCAAGATAGTTCTTGAAGGACAGGAGGAGTCAGGCAGTTCAGGACTGATTGAACTGGCACCGACTCTCGCAAAGCGTCTGCAGGCCGATGTCCTTGCTGTATGTGATACCGGTTGCGCCTCCGACGGCCGGTCAGCAATCATCTCTGCACTCAGAGGAGTCCAGAATCTGACGGTCACGCTCAAGGGGCCTGATTATGACTTACACTCAGGCACACATGGCGGGGTTGCTCCAAATCCGGCGCAGGGCCTGGCAAGGCTTCTGACATCGTTGCATAGAGAAGACGGATCTATTGCGGTTGCCGGATTCAGTGATGAGATAGTACCGGCCTCAAAGAAAGAGATTGATACGGCATGCAGTTCCCAACAGAGCGTGCAGGACTACAAAGACGAAATCGGCTGTCTACCCATGGGCGGAGAACGGTCACTTGCGCCGGCAATCCGGGCTGGGTTCCAGCCTACCATTGAAGTGAACGGCTTATTTTCCGGGCATTGCGGACCGGGGCCAAAAACGGTGATTCCATCTATTGCCACCGCCAAGCTGAGCATGCGGCTGGTCCCCGGCCAGAAAACGGGCACCACGCTCAATGCACTTAAGGATCATTTAGCCAAAAAGTGTCCTGAGGGGTTTAAAATCTCATTCTCTGAGATAACAGAGGGGGCACCGGGGTTCCGGCTGGCACTTAACTCCCCCATATTCAAACTCGCAGAGGAGGTTTTAAAAGAGATGGACGAACGCGGTCCGGTCTTTAAATGGGAGGGGGCATCCATTCCAGTGGTTGCCACCCTGCAGAGAGTATCAGGAGCTGCGCCACTGCTGGTAGGATTCGGGAGAGAAGAGGATAAGATACACTGTCCTAACGAATCATTTGGCCTTGATCAGTTTATTCAGGTTATGGAGTGGTCCACGCGAATTCTTGAAGCGCTGGCCTTCTAAAGCAGAAGAACCGACCTCACCGGCCGGTTCTTCTGTTAAGATGTTTTTCTGTCTTTATTTAGTCTTGCAGGATTTTCCTGCTGTACCGCAACATTTTTTTGCCGCCGATGCTTTTTTACATTTGCATCCATCTTCACAGCTTTTCTTAGTGCATGCTGCTTTTTTGCATTTACAATCCTTCTCACACCCTTTTTTGGTGCAGACACTCTCTTTTTTAGCTTTTGCATCGCACGATCCACAATGAGCAGATACAAACATAGGAGCAGCAACCATCATAGCGGCAATACCAAGTAACATTGTATATTTTTTCATAATAATACCTCACTTTTTATTTTTGTTTTAATTAATGTTTAATGTATACGCATATTACATGCCTAACAGACAAGCATAAAAAAGAACGCGCCCCGAATGAGGACAAAGGGGCTAAATCAATCCTTGTCATGATCCTTGTTATGATCCTAATCTTGGCAGTTTCAGATGAGGACAATAATTATGATTAAGATAATGACTAGAATTTAAAGACAATATGTCCGCAAATGCGTCATATTGTCGCACCGAGAAAGTACCATGTTCACTTTCCGAGTTTACGAGGTGTGGTGGCAAAACCATTTTTCTTTACTCCCCCCCCCTAAGCGTTTTTTTGATTCATTATTCTGTCACGAGATCATTCCATTGCATGGAGGCCGTGTAAGTGTATCCGATCCTGTTTGCGAAGGATTTTCGCTTTGGTTCCGTCGCATACGCGCCCTCGACCCCATTCGACAAGCTACTTCGGCAGGCTCAGCACGGGTCAGCTGACGAGAGGCACGTCCTACAACTGAATACCCCTTTATGGTGTAGGGCGTGCTTCTCCCGCGACTGCGGGAGGGCACGCAAAACATACATTTTGGCTCCGGCTTCGTTGGGTTATTTTCCCCGTACTCGTACACGTACACTCAAATCTCTTCTTCCTCTATCCCTACCCTAGGTTTTAGAGATTCGCGTGTACGAGTATGTGTACGAGTATGTGTTCCTTCGACTATTTCCGCCTCCCGGCAACTACATTCCACATTCCACAATTAACAGAGCGCAGCGACTCCACTCGACCCACAGATTCTGCGAATGAACCGAAAGTAATTTTGCTGGACTCCACTCAGGCAATAGGCTCCTGTTCGACAACCTCTTTGAGGTAGGTGCCGTATGAGGATTTATTAAATTTAGCGGCAATGGAGCTCAACTGCTGAATATTTATGAAACCCATTCTCCAGGCAATCTCTTCAATACAGGCGATTTTTAGACCTTGCCGATCCTGAATTACCTTAACAAAGGCGGTTGCTTCGGCCAAAGAGTCATGGGTTCCTGTATCCAGCCATGCAAAACCGCGCCCCATCAACTTAACATTTAATCTTCCCTGTTCAAGATAGGCCTGATTAACATCCGTTATTTCGTACTCACCTCGCACAGATGGTTTCAAGTTGGCGGCAATTTCTACAATATCGTTATCATAGAAATAAAGCCCTGTTACGGCATAATTAGATTTAGGGCGAGCCGGTTTTTCTTCAATTGACTCGACTTGGCCATTGGAATCGAAGCTGACAACGCCATAACGTTCAGGATCATTGACATTGTAGCCGAAAACAGTAGCACCGCTGGATCCGGCGGCAGAGGCCAACAGACGGCGGATGCCATCACCATAGAAGATATTATCACCGAGAATCAGGCAGGCAGGATCAGCACCGATAAATTCACGCCCCAGCACAAAAGCCTGGGCCAATCCATTCGGAACCTCCTGAACCTTATATTTCAGACGCATACCAAGAGCGGAGCCATCGCCGAGCAGCTGTTCAAAAACAGGAGTGGCCTCAGGAGTTGATATAATCAAAACTTCACGAATACCCGCCAGCATTAAAGTGGAAAGAGGATAATAGATCATCGGCTTATCAAAAACCGGCAGTAGCTGCTTACAAATTACCTGTGTAACCGGATAGAGCCGGGTTCCAGATCCACCGGCCAGGATAATTCCTTTTCGCATCGTACTTTTCTCCTTATCTTACGCCCGCTTGCCCTAAACGCTCACCTGAATAGCATTTGTCCCGAATTGGCTTCCACCACCACTCGTTATCCAGGTACCATTTAACTGTCTTTACAATTCCGCTGTCAAAGTCTTCCTCTGCCGACCAGCCAAGCTCTCTTTTTAGCTTTGAGGCATCAATCGCATAGCGTTGATCGTGTCCCGGCCTGTCGCTCACAAAGCTAATCAAATCCCGGAAAGATAATAATTTAAGCTGACTTAGAGTATCAGGGCACAAGTCATCCAGGGCATTGCATATAGCCTCGACAACCTGCAGATTGGTTCGTTCATTGTTCCCCCCCACATTATATTTTTGTCCGGGCACCCCTTTGTCCAGGACCAATGCCAAAGCTCTGGCGTGGTCATCCACAAAAAGCCAGTCACGAACATTATCGCCCTTGCCATAAACAGGAAGTTTTTTTCCATCAATCGCGTTCAGGATAACAAGCGGAATAAGCTTCTCGGGAAAATGAAAAGGGCCGTAATTATTGGAGCAGTTGGTCAGCAGAACAGGCAATCCATATGTATGAAACCATGCCATCACCAGATGATCTGATGATGCCTTACTTGCTGAATAGGGAGAGCGAGGATCGTACGGTGTTCCCTCACTAAAGCGTCCGGTCTCACCCAGAGTTCCATATACTTCGTCAGTTGAGATATGAAGAAACCTGAAGCAGGCAGCATCGGCTTCCGGAAGACTTCTCCAATATTCCGTTGCACATTGAAGCAGGGTCGCGGTTCCGACAATGTTGGTCTGGATAAACTCGGAGGGTCCGTCAATCGAACGATCCACATGTGACTCAGCTGCCAGATGCATGATTGCATCCGGTCTGAACTGATTGATTGCCATTTGAACCCGCTCAACATCACAGATATCAGCACGGATAAAGTTGTAACCGGGGAGACTATCAACCTCCCTAAGAGAGTCCAAGTTGCCAGCATAGCTTAGTTTGTCGAGGTTAAGCACCTCCACTCCACCACTTTTAAAGAGATGACGTATAAGTGCTGAACCAATAAAGCCGGCACCACCTGTAACAATTACGCGTTTCATACTGCCCTTCCTGATTTGATTAAAGCTGCAGGCTTAATCATCATCAAGCATAGAGTGCTCAACGACATCCTGCTGCATTACAGCTGCCCCGGGAGTCAGATCGTCATCATTCAATACAGAATCCACAGAAGCAGGCTGAGCATTTCCAGAGCTCTTACTTTTACCAAAAGAGATTTTCTTACCCTGTCCATAGGCACCATAACGTGAAGTATAGCGATAGGCATATCTGTAGTGGTAATCATACTGGCTGAACTGGTTTCTTCTACCGAAATCCACATCATTAACGATGACCCCAATCACTCTGGCACCCGATTCCGTCAAGGTTCTGGCGGCATGTTTGATTGGTCTGAAACGTGTTCTGTCGGGGCAGCACATAATTATGACAGCATCTGCCATCGATGCCAGAACCATAACATCACCCACAATACCGAAGGGAGGCGAATCAACAAACACCCGGTCATAATTAGCACGGGCCCACTCAAAAAACTCATTAATTGAACCACTGCCCATCAGGTTGGCAGGATTGATTTCAGAAGAGGCTTTCGAGAGAACTAAATCAAGATTATCAATATCGCTGCTCACTGGCAGATCATCAAAGTTCTTAATTCCCTCCTCTTTAATTCGGTGAGGAAGGCTCTTATAATCCGTGCTTTTCTTTTCGAAAATTCGTGCCAGTCGCGGTCGGCGCATATCACAGTCGACCAGCAGAGTTTTCTGTCCACTCTGAGCGCAGGAAATTGCCAGTGAGCTGGATGTAATCGTCTTACCTTCACCCGGCTGTGTACTCATACACAG
>Ga0307990_1000111_pt1 | contig 77794 bp, 80 predicted proteins | sample EllFjometagen129_FD_203168 | JGI IMG/M metagenome (GOLD analysis project Ga0307990, IMG submission 203168) | Marine microbial communities from Ellis Fjord, Antarctic Ocean - #129 | ecosystem: Environmental > Aquatic > Marine > Unclassified | place: Southern Ocean | collected 2014-10-08
GTTGATGAGTTGGAACTTCTTTTTATTGGTCATCGGCTAAATCATCGCCCTCGCAAACGACTTGATTTTCTCACACCTCATGAAGTATTTTTTGAGGGGCTTGTTGCAGTAGATACTTGAATCCAAGATCTTTGGGTCTTTGGCTTTTTTGTATTAAGTGTTGTGTTTTTTGTGGGTGTAGCAATCACGTCTTATAGGAGTATTTCGGTTTACCTACACCCCAAAAGACAAAGGCTATCAGAAAATGAAACGCCAGATCTATATGGCGTTTCCTATGAAGACATACGATTGATTACCAGTGATGGGATTGAGTTAGCCGCCTGGTACACACCATCGAAAAACGGGGCGCTAATACTGGTTGCGCACGGTCATGGGGATAAACGATCTGTCGATCAATATGTGATGTATGCCCAAAATGAGTACGGTGTGCTAGCTTGGGACTTTCGAGCGCATGGCGAGAGCGGTGGAGAAATGAGCACACTTGGATATTATGAAGCATTAGATGTAGAAGCTGCGTTGGAGTTTGTTTTGCAGCAGGAAGGGGTGGAGCATATCGGAGCCTGGGGTGGGTCGATGGGTGGAGCGGCGGTACTAGAAGCGTCATCTAGGCGTGTTGAAATAGATGCTGTCGTGGTAGACAGTGCTTTTCCTACCCTGGAAGATGAAGTAAGATTAGCAGTAACAAAAAGCGCTTTTCTGCCTTTCATTCGATTCTTTGCTGAGATGGAAGCCGAGTTTGATATGGACCTGTTACGTCCCGTAGATCGCATCGGAGATTTAAGTCCTCGGCCTATTATGATTATCCAGGGAGAAGCAGATAGGATGATTCCAGCGGATTCTGCCCAACGATTATTTGAAGCAGCGGGAGACCCTAAGTATTTGTGGACGGAAGCAGGAGTAAACCATGTAGGGATGCAGAGTATACTTCCTGAGAAGTATGAAGAGAAGGTAATAGGATTTTTCAATGAGTATTTATTACAAAAGTATGAGTGAGTGTGTGATTCCTAACCCCACTGCACCCTACATCAGCCGTAGTAAGATTTAGTTTAGAAAATAGTAAAACGATCAGATCCTATAATAAGCATAATTGTTGTACTAAAAGTGAGTTGAATCTAAATATGGAAATGCCAAAACACATTAGGAACCTATCAATTATTTTTTTCCTGAATGCAGGTATTGCTGTCTTCATTGGTGCAATATCTCTTATCTCAATGCTTATTTCTGTTCAAAATAGAGAAATAAATATTAATAATATTCCAAATGAGATTTCCCCCATTATTTCGCATTTGGGTTTGAACATCCTAATGACCATTATTTCTATTGGATTTTTAATCCTCTTGGGTATTAATCTCAGAAAACTAAAACCTTGGACTCGTAATCTTACTTTAGCGTACAGCTCGCTTGCTATTTTCTTTACTCTAATTAACTCGTTGACCGGTGATTCTAATCTCTCAATTGGTCTATTTGTTCAAATTTATGCAATATGGGTATTATTCAGACCTGATGTAAAAGAAGCTTTTGGCGTTAAGACAAAAACCCGACAATGATATTTTAAAGAACGATGTCATTTAGTAAATTTATTACGAGCTAACTCCCACTCCACCCGATCCTTCGACTACCCCCTCGCCTGTGCTCGGGGTCCGTTCAGGACAGGAAACGGGAGACTGGAGGTCGCTTCGCTTCCGCCAGGCTAGACTTATCAATGATTACTTAAACTCGGCCGAGTGTGCCCTTCTAACCGAAGGGTAAGCGCTTCGCAAAGCTCATCGATTAGGTATCCAGTAAACTCAATCTATAAAAGGATCTTCCTTGGCTAAACCTTATTTAGAGAAACTTATTGAACGGATAGAAGGCCTTGACATTTACTCTGCTGAAGGAGTTGCAATAGAGTGCAAGCACTTTTTTTCCGGCGCTGCGCTTTATGTAAATGGAAATATCTGCGCGACGCTATCACCAATAGGATTTGGACTTAAGTTGCCTAACCAAATTAGAAATGAATTGATTGCCGAGGGTGATGGAAAGGTGCTTCGTTATTTCGATAAAGCACCGATAAAAAAGGAATATGTGGCTCTGTCTCAAGCCATTCTGGATGATTCTGACAGATTGACGACATTGATTCATCAAAGTATGGAATATGTTGCAATGAAGGATTAAGTGGTGCATAACCCTCGCTCTCCCAAATCTTTCGACTGCCCCCTCGGCTGAGCTCGGGGTCCGCTCCGGACAGAAGAAGGGAGATGCGGCCTACGGCGTAGTCAGCAGTAAACAAACTAGTAAAAACAATCACCAATCATTTTTCCTATATCATTTCAATGAGGGACAATATAAGTTCTGTAAAGTAAATATCCCATGAAATGAATTGGAGCTTTCATGAAAAAACATTTTTCCCAACTATACTTTCTGTCAGTTCTAGCTGTTCTTGCGGTCCTACTCAGTGCGTGTGGCTTGGATTCCAGTCAACCCTGCCCTGAGCCAGGCGAGCAGATACCTGACCCAGGTCCTGGGGAGAAATATGTCGCTCTATCGCTGAAGAACGATTCCTGTATGAGCGTCTGTGTGCTGCTTGTCTCACCGAATCGCTGTGAATATATGGGAGGAGAGAACTGGGTGAAGGACCACCCCCTCCGCAGTGGTGAGTCGGTCACCAAAAAGATACCACCAGGGAAATACGCGGTCTGGTCAGAATTATGTACTGAAGAATATATGGTCAATGAAAACCTGAAGGTTCGCTCTAATACAACACACCCCATCATAGATAACAAACCCGGGAGCTCACCTCCCTGTGGAACATCACTGACCATTGTCAATAATTCAGCTGTCCCCATCTGCAATATGCGGATAGGGATTGGAGAGAGTGTTTACGTTGGTTGGAATTGGGTTGGAGCGGAGCATATCCAGCCTGGCGATTCACTAACGGTCGCACTTCGACCCGACACATATTTCATTCGCGCCGAAGCTTGTGATGCTACCTGGTTACGCGCTGAAGTTGATGTAGAAGTCTCTGGACATCAAACCTGGACGGTGCCATAGGACAATATCAAGATTATCAAAATACGCTTGAGTTTTGAATTAATCCATTGACATTGTTTGGCTAAACCACGATCCTCCCGATTCTTCGACTGCCCCCTCGGCTAAGCTCGGGGTCTGCTCAGGAAAGGAGACAGAAGACAGGAGACCAGATCCGACCGACTAGACAGATCACTGAAATGAGGAAAATTGAAAAAACTAACAGTCATACCTATCGCATTGATCTTGATCCTTATTACCGGCTGTTCTACTCTTTCCAATCCAAACGACTTCCGCCATGAAAGCCCAAGTGAATACTTCTTATATGTACCGGAGGGGGATAGTTTCAGCCAAGGTCTTCCGGTTTTTGTGGGAATACATGGTTCCGGTGGATCCGGAAGAGATTGCTGGTCACTCTGGTATCCATACGCCAGGAAAGAAGGGTTTGTTTTGATTTGTCCGACGTTAACAGATTCTCGGGGAGGCTGGTACCAAAGTGAAGGTGAAAGCAAGGTCGTTGCAATTATCAACCAGGTCTACAAAGATCACCAAACAGACAATAAGGTATTTATTGCTGGTTTTTCTGCCGGGGCTCAGTTTGCTCAAGGATATGCGATCAGTTATGCCAACTGGGTGAAGGGTGTTGCAGTATTATCTGCGGGAAATTATTACAATACAACCTCAAATACCGGGAATATTCCATATCTCGTAGTTATAGGAGGTAAAGACCATCCAGATAGTGTCACCGGGGCGGAAAGGCTCGCTGCGGAACGTGAATATTATGGCTACCCCGTAACATATTTATTTATTCCTAATATTGGGCATGTTATGTCCAAAGAAGCAAAAGAAGCCACAATAGCCTTATTTAGAGATATAAAGTAATAACAAACCATCTCATACTGCCAAATAGGTTCGCTTCGCGAACGATAGGGAAAAAGAGACTGAGGAAGAAGGACCTGAAAGACAACACCCAGCTGCGGGTGCCCCTCCCAAGACGCTTCGCAAAGCTCCTCCGCTAATTTTCCTTCCTCTTTAATACAAAGAGGTTATTATTGATACACGATTTGCTGATTTATTGAGTAAGGAAGATAATCTTATGGAAGCAGAAATTCATAATGAGCTGATCGAGATCCTAAAAGGCCGATTCGCGAATAACATGCGGCGTCATTCTGGAATAACCTGGAGCTCAGTGAAAGAAAAATTAATAGCTAATCCAGAAAAACTCCAGGTACTCTTTGAAATGGAACGAACCGGCGGTGAACCGGACGTCGTTGATTATGATAAGAAGACAGGTGAGTTCGCTTTCTGTGATTGTTCACCTGAAAGTCCCATAGGCCGGCGCAGCATTTGTTATGACCGCAAAGCCCTCGACTCACGAAAGAAAAACAAACCAGGCGGAAACGCTATTGAAATGGCGTCCTCGATAGGTATTGAGATACTCACGGAACAACAATATCGAGAATTACAAGAGTTAGGAGAATTCGACAGGAAAACTTCAAGTTGGGTGAAAACCCCGGATAAGATAAGAGATCTTGGCGGGGCGCTCTTCTGTGATCGTCGCTATGACCATGTTTTTGTGTATCACAATGGTGCTGAATCCTATTGCGCCGCCAGAAGCTTTCGCGGTCGGCTCTTGGTGTAACTCTCGTTAGAAAACTGGAGCCATGTTGAAGATAACTATTGATCTGGCCGTGGAGTTATGGGGTCACGTTGAACTTGTGGGTAATTTATCGGTGGAGAATTGAAAAAGGAAGGACGAAAAATAACACTCACTTCGCCTGGGTTAGCTTCGCGAACGACCGGGTGCGGGGGACCGGAAAAAACCTGCTGCATGTGCCCCCTGGTATGCAGCGTAAAGCTTATCCGTTGCGCCGCAGTCCTCCAAAACAAAAGGAAAAATGAGTACGATGAATTCTATAACTGACGCTGAAGAATATTTCGATCAAATATTTGAAAATATTCTTGTTGATCAAGAGAAAATTTTGACAACCAAATTTACAGATTGTAAATTTGTGAAATGCTCTTTTGAATCAGCCAAATTCAGTAATTGCAGGTTTTTCAATTGTACATTTCAGGAATGTGATCTGAGTTTAGCTCAAATTACAGGAAGCTCATTTCCGTCAACTCGTTTTGAGAGATCTAAGCTAATCGGGGTCAATTGGACACAAGGAAATTGGTCACTATCTAATCTCAACAAGCTGGATGGCTTCTTCGACTGCATGCTCAATCACAGCACGTTCATTGGTTTAAATTTGAAGGGCATTCAGATAAAAAACTGCCTGGCAAATGAAGTTGATTTTCGAGAAGCAGATTTGTCAAAGGCGAATTTTGAGGGAACTGACTTGCATAAGAGCCTGTTTAACCATACTAATTTAACAGAAGCGGATCTGAGTCAAGCTCGGAATTACCAGATCGACGCAGGAACGAACATTTTGAAACAAGCAAAGTTCTCCTTGCCTGAGGCAATGGGACTTCTGTACAGCATGGACATTGTTTTAGAAGAGCAAGGAAATTCCAATTTTTAAACAGAAAAAACAGCCTAACCCCGCTCCACCTGATCCTTCTACTGCACTACACTCCTCTCAAGACAGGAAACGGATGACCGGGGATAGGGGCCGGAAAAACAAGTCCCTGTTGAGGGCGACTTTCACAGGATACTTACAAAAGCTCACCCGTTTTGGGTATATATGAAACCAAACTTTAAACCAACCAATATCTATCTCTTCATAGCAGTCGCTGGATCAACTTTCTTCCCGATGATATTTGTGGCTTCTTCTCTATATCAAGTCACTGTTGCGGCGTTAACACCACTGCAGCTGGTGTTAATTGGAACAACTCTGGAAGCAGCCGCTTTCGTTTTTGAAATTCCGACGGGAATCATCGCTGATATTTACTCACGCAGGCTATCAATCATCATTGGCTATATACTTATGGGGCTCGGATTCCTGATAGAAGGTTTCTTTCCTGCCTTTCTACCCATCTTAATTGCACAGGTAATATGGGGGTTGGGTTATACATTTACCAGCGGCGCTGAAGAAGCTTGGATCAGTGACGAGATCGGGGAAGAAAAAGCCAATCGATTATTCCTGCGCGCAACAAGCCTCGGCCTCTACGCATCTTTGTTCGGGATGGGATTGGCCGTTCTGGTGGGTGGAGATAATGTCTCGCTTCCAATTCGCTGGGGTGGGCTTGGTTTAATATTATTGGGTATTGTGCTTATCTTTACTATGCCCGAAAACGGTTTCAAGCCAACACCCCGTGAAGAACGAAGCACTTGGGAACAAATGGTATTCACTTTCAAAGAGGGCATCGCCGCTGTCCGTTCCCGCCCACGTTTAATATCCATCCTTGGAATTGGCCTTATTTATGGCCTGTACAGCGAAGGATTCGACCGTCTTTGGGTCAAACACATCATTGATACATTTGAATTACCAGCCCTATTTGCAGGGTCTCAGGTTGCTTTTATTGGTGCACTCAAAGCGGTAAGTACAATCGCTGCGATCATCGCGATGCGTCCGGTCGAAAAACGTCTCGATACCAGCCAGCCAAAAGCTATTGGACGTGCGATGCTCTTCGTGACTGGTGCGATTTCAGCGAGTCTGATTGGCTTCGCTTTATCACCCTTTCTTGGATTCACTCTCAGCACTTATCTGCTTATTACAATTTTGCGCACAATTGCCGTCCCGCTGTACACATCCTGGATAAACCAGAAATTGGATACCGGCACCCGTGCTACTGTCATATCAATATCCAGCCAGGTAGATGCGGTCGGGCAGATTGCCGGCGGTCCAGGAATAGGATTGATTGCTAAATTTGGATCAGTTGTCGCAGCTCTATTTACCTCGGGTATACTTTTGTCTCCCGCACTTTACCTTATCAGGCGCGCCAATTCTCTGCCAGAAGAGCAATAATTTATAAATATTGAAATGGATTTCGCGGGGCTGCCAGCACTCTCATAAGAAAAAATCAATTAATCCCCGGATTGCTTTTATTCTATAATGAATATAGATATCATGTTTGATGCGAATGAGATGGAATTTCGCTTTTCTATCGGCTGGAGATATCCCATGGAAATGAACTTCAAAGAAATAATAAAATATGCTAATGATGAGCTATTTAGCAATGGAAACCTGTCTGTGATCGACGAGGTCTTTTCCCCCGATTACAGAGTCCATTCAGGGGGCAAGGAATATCAGGGCCATAAATTTATAAAACAGTTTACTAATATGCTTCGCACAGCAGTATCGGATATTCAGGTTGTCGATGTGGAAATTCTACTCCAGGCGGGTGAAGTAGTGACCTGGCAGCGAACTCTTACAGGCAAGCATATCGCGAACATGATGGGTGCTCTTCCATCCGGGCAGAAATTGATCTGGAGAGATATGGTCGTCTCCCGTTTCGAGAATGGGCAGATCGTTGAGGAATGGAATGTGTCGGAGCTGGCAGGAGAAATGCTCTCAAAACCCCCTCGAGACTGAAGCCAAGTTCCGGGGATTGGACCCAATTCCTGATCGAGAAAACATTGATGAAAAAACTAAACTGCTTGAAGATATCTCCAAACTATTTACGGAATTGAGCCGAAGGCAAATATGAACAGATGCGAATGGAGCGGGAGTGATCCCCTGTACATCGCTTATCACGACAATGAATGGGGTGTTCCCGTTCATGATGACAGAACCTTATTTGAATTCCTGATCCTGGAAGGCGCCCAGGCTGGCCTGAGCTGGCTGACGATCTTGAAGAAAAAGGACAACTACAGGATGGCGTTTGATAGCTTCGATATTGATCGCATCGCCAACTATCAAGAAACAGACCTGAAACGCCTGCTCGCTGATTCCGGTATTGTCCGCAATCGCCTCAAGATCGCATCGGCCATCAAGAATGCACAGGGCGTTCTCGCCATCCAGGAGGAGTTCGGATCACTTGATTCTTACATCTGGCACTATGTTGATGGGACTCCCAGGCAAAATGCCTGGAAATCCATGGCTGAGCTTCCAGCAAAAACCGAGCTGTCCGAGGTGATGAGCAAAGATCTGAAAAAACGCGGGTTCAACTTCGTTGGACCAACTATCTGTTATGCATTCATGCAAGCAGTCGGTATGGTTAACGACCACACAACTGACTGCTATCGATACAAAGAAATCAAGGAAATTGCCCAACACGGCTAATGCAGCAGACACTATAATCTGTTCCCCTGATTTCCGGCATTAGTCGAAATGAGGTTGATAATGAATGACCTGCTTCTGGGAAATCCAGAAAATGTTGGGGTTTCTGTCGAAAGACTCAGCAGATTGGAGAATATTTGCGCGGATTGGGTTTCTGCGGGCTCTACGCCAGCACTGAGTGTGTTGGCTGCCCGTCAGGGAACGATCTTACTTCATAAAGCCTGGGGAAAACTAACCTCAGCTCCTGATTCTATCCCTGTCAAATTTGATTCCCGGTTTGGAATGGCCTCGTGTTCCAAACCTGTCACCGCAGCGGCAGTGATGATGCTCATAGAGGAGGGTCAGATCGGATTAGACCATTATCTCCAGGAATATCTGCTTGATTTTACTGGTCCTGGTGCGGAAAAGATAACGATTCGTCATTTATTAACTCATACATCGGGATTACCTTCCGGTTCAGAAAAAGAAACTATTAAGGTATCTGAAAGCGGTCTTGATTTTCAACCCGGATCAAAAATGGTTTACAGTGGTGTTGGCTACGATTTATTGGGAGAATTGGTTGAAAGGATCAGCGGTCGACCCTTTGATGAATTTACAAGAGAGCACATTTTTAAACCATTAGGGATGCACAACACTACTTTTATCCATATGGGATTAGATCGCGAAAGATGTGTCCAACGCCGCCCTGGTACTACCTACGACTGGCCAGAAGAATTTGAAGGGAAAACGATCGCCTCCAGTTCTTTATGGTCCACAGCTTTTGATATGGGGATATTTCTACAAACCTTTCTGAACAAGGGTAGTTATGGGGATTATCAATTATTAAACCCGGCAGCGGTGGACACCATGACCCAAAATCAAGTCTCTGGTATTCCGCGCGAGATGGTTGATGGAGTGCCGGTCCCTCCTCCCGGGCTTGGCTGGTTCCTGCTTAGCGGTGCCCAGTTTCCGAACTACCCCAGATCATTTTCTGCTGTCAGTTACGGGCACTCCGGGTCCAGTGGTGCCTTCATCTGGGTTGACCCGTCATTCGATTTGATTGGAGCTTTCCTGTTCACCAAGATCCGGGAAGAATTTCGCCCGCTGGATCTATTTGTGGATACTTTAATGGACTGCATTATTCATAATTAGGCACCAGAAAAAGGTTTGGTACTGACCAACCCTGGCAATGAAAACAAATAGCCATAATCAAAAGAGATGAAATATTATGAATATCAATGAAACCCTTGATGAACTATTTCAAGAACTTGAAGGGAGAGATGAGTTTTCCGGAGTGGTGTTGATCACAAAAGGAGAGACCGATTTATATTCTGGTGCATTTGGGTATGCAAGTCGATCCTGGAATATCAAAAATGGGCTGGATATTCGATTTGATACAGCATCAATTACCAAGTTATTTACTACAATAGCCTTATTGCAGTTGATTGACGAGAAACTACTTTCCTTTGAAACCAGCGCAATCGAGTATTTGGGACTTAAAGGAACAAAAATATCAAAGGAAGTAAATATTTACCATCTATTAACGCATACATCAGGTATTGGAGATGACTGCGAAGAGGAAGCCGGTGAAGTGTATGAAGATCTCTGGAAAACAAAACCGAATTATTCTGTCAGAAACACAGAAGATTTTTTACCGCAATTCATTTACAGGGAACCCAATTTCGCGCCAGGGGATGGATGCCGTTACTGCAACTGCAGCTATGTATTATTGGGATTGATGATCGAGAAAGCAGCCGGCATGCCCTACCGGGAATATGTCCGGGAAAATATATTTGAGAAAGCCAATATGTCTCAATCAGAATTCCTGGCCATGGATCAGATTCACGAGAAGGTTGCCGAAGGATGCGATCCAATAAGAAACATGAGTGGCGAGATCGAGGGTTGGAAAAAGAATATCTATTCATACCCCCCGATCGGTTCACCGGATAGCGGTGCCCATGTCACTGCAGGCGATCTCGATCGCTTTCTGCGGGCAGTACAATCTGGAAAATTACTCTCAAAAGAATTAACCGAAGAATTTCTAACTCCCCGCATAGACTATAGAGAAAAAGACGGCTGGGTAATGAAGTATGGGTATTGTTTATGGTTTTACGTCGAAAATGATGGGAAGATAGTTTGTTACCAAAAGGAAGGTATCAACGCCGGTGCCAGCGCCTTAATTCGACATTTCCCTGAACACGATATCAATGTTGTCATTCTTTCAAATATGGAAGATGGCGTTTGGGGTCCTATTCAAAAAATCCATCAGCTCGTAGTTGATGGTAAATTTAAGTAGGCCAAGATAACTGGTTAAATATCGTACCTCAACAAAACCACCGCTCCGGCAGATCCTACGACTACGCCAGGGCAGATGTACACATGCTAACCAACTTTGAAGGAAAAAATTCATGGCTCAAAAATATACTCTGGTCACCATAATAATTGGCCTGATTTTAATCTCAAGTGCCTGCAGCAGCCCTACTGAAGAAACACCTTCAGCTGATGTTAGAGCCGAATCGATTACCCCTGAAGTTATCCCCCCAACATTGACTGCTGTTTTCCCGACACTCGAATATCAGCCAACCAGGACTCCCCGGACGTTTTTACCGGCCCAAAGCGGATCGTTGATCAGTGATAAAAACGAGTTCTTTACCGCCGCTGGAAATTGCATAGCCTGCCATAAAAATAATATCGATCAGGCCGGCAATGACGTCTCATTTGGGGAATATTGGCGAAGTTCAATGATGGCCAATTCCACCATAGATCCCTACTATCTTGCTGGCGTCAGCATGAATATCGACCGTTTTCCAGAATACAGCGCAGCGATCGAATCTAAATGCAGCACATGCCACATGCCAATGGCTCATATAAGTGATATCTTTTACGGGGAAGAAAGCCTCATCTTTAGCGCTGAAGGCTATCTTGATTCTCAGCATCCACTTCATAATTTGGCATCAGATGGCGTCTCCTGCACCGCGTGCCACCAGATCCAATATGAAGGATTGGGTGAATTTTCAAGTTTCAGCGGCGGCTTTGTAATTGATCAAGATACACCAATGGGTGCTAGAACATTATTTGGCCGTTTCGACCTTCAACAAACCAGTCAAAACATGATGTCTAACTCATCTGGCTTCATATCCCTACAAAGTGATCACCTGCTTGAATCCGAGTTATGCGCTACATGCCATAATCTCTACACACACTATGTTATCGGGGATGGCTCTTTCAGCGATGAATGGTTCCCTGAACAGACTCCCTACACTGAATGGCTGAATTCTGATTTCGCTACCCGCTTTACCTGCCAGGATTGCCATATGCCAGCAGCGGAAGGCAGCGTGGTTCTCTCCAACATGGGCCCTGGCGGGCCGCGCAGTCCTTTTGCCACTCACGGTTTTGTTGGTGGCAATGTTTATATGCTGAGCATACTGAAAAATTTTGGTGGTGAATTTGGTGTCCAGGCCGGCGCCGAGCATTTTGATGCCACCATAGGACGAACCTTGACCCTTTTGCAATCCAACACAGCAGAACTCAGTATTAGTCCTCCAGTTGTTGAAGATTCGCTGTTAAGTTTTGATGTCACAACAAATACATCAACCGGCCATAAGCTGCCTACCGGGTATCCATCCCGGCGGGCCTGGCTGCATGTCAGGATCGAAGACGTAGATGGGCAATTGATCTTCGAATCCGGGGCTGTCGAAGACAACGGAGCTATCATTGGCAACGACAACGATGTGAACACGCTGGCATTCGAAACCCATTACAACGAAATAACCAGCCCAGACCAGGTACAGATCTACGAATCACTCATGCATGATGTATCCGGGAACCTGACTACCGTACTGCTTTCAGCCTCTGCTTACAGCAAAGATAACCGATTACTTCCAACTGGTTTCGATAAAGCCAGTGTTACGGGCGATATTGCACCATATGGAAAAGCAGTGACCGATGACAACTTTACTGGTGGCGGAGATAGTGTAACTTATCAAATCAATACAGGAAGTTCCGATGGGCCATACCAGGTATCCGTTGAACTACTCTATCAATCGATATCATACCGTTGGGCAGAGGATTTGAGTACATACGATACTCAGCAAAGCCTAATTTTTACCGATTATTACAATGCGCTATCAAATCAGCCAGTAATACTTGCTGTTCAGACTACTCACAGTGATTAACTTGACCTGCGTCTAAACAACGAGTAAATTAGAGGGCATGAAACTAGATTGAACTCTCGGGAAGAATGGGTGATTCCAGAGATTAAAGAAGCTCATTAGGATAGATCAGAAAATTCACATTGGTCTTAGAGAAAATAATAAACCCCAGGAAAAGATTCCAACATGGTCTCAAAAAAATCCCCTTTTCAGTATCTGATAATTGGCTTGTTGCTCGTTCTCACGGTTCTTCCCAGTGGATTTGTCAGGGCCGATGTAGGCCTTCCACCAGCCCAGCCAGGATCTTCCTTTTCACCAGGCGAATTTGATAATAATGTTAAAATGGTTCCCGCAGAAGGTTCAGCTTCAGTTAGTCCGACCCCACCTCTTCCAACAGCAACCACATCCGCGCTAGATCCAACAGGATCAGATGTCGAACCTGATTCTCCAAATGCCGCACCTTCAGTCCCATTTTCGTTTATCATGGGAGGCGGTTTCATCACCACAGCAGTGGTGCTTATCATCATTGCGGTCAAGCGCGGGGAGAAAAAAGAATGACGGCACATACTCATAACTCTGATAGATGACTATCAGAGAAACATCCCAACCCATTAAGAAAATGACAAGGGTCTAATATGGAAATTATTGTAAATCTGATATTTTTAATTGATGCGGCCGCCTTATTGATTTTACTCCTCGGTATATGTTGGTCAATAGCATATCCAGGTTCGCGAATCTGGCCGCCTCCCTCAAAACGATCCTGGCAATATGCACTCTCCTGGATCCTTTTTTACCTGGTTTTTGGCTTGAACGCCTTCCTTATAATTTTCGATTGGAATAGCTGGCGCTACGTCAGCCCTTTACGTTTCGTCATTGGTATTCCTTTGGTTTTGATAGGAACGCTGTTATTGATTTGGGGGATTCGTACCCTGGGCATCAATAATACTTCTGGTTCAGCAGCTGGGTTTGTGAAAAACGGCCCCTATCGGTTTACTCAGAATCCGCAGTACCTGGGGGATATAATCCTATTTGTTGGGTTAAGCCTGTGCACAAATTCTTTATATCTTTGGATAACACATACCCTCCTTATTTTAGTATTTTTAGCCACACCAATAGCTGAAGAAGAATGGCTTGGAAAAGAATATGGTGAAGTGTATGAAGAATATTTTGGGGATACTTCAAGATTTCTATAAACTCGTCCAGTTTATCAATTTTCGGGCAGTCTACTGCTTCACATAGCTAAGTCGGAATATAAAAAAATAATTATTGGAAATAAAATGGCAAAAAAAAAGAGGATTCCTATAAATTCAGAAGTCGAAGCTGTATTTAATACCTATCCACAACAATATAGAACAAAGTTGTTATTCCTTCGGCAATTAATATTGAACACAGCCACGTCCATTCCCGGTAATGGGGAAATTGAAGAAACACTTAAATGGGGAGAACCAAGTTATCTAACGCCAGAATCAAAAAGTGGAAGCACAATTAGGATTGCCTGGAAAAAATCCCTTAAAGAACAATACTCTATTTTTTTTAAATGCACGGCCAACTTGGTTCCGGCATTCAAAGAAAAATTTCCTGAACAATTTAATTTTGGAGGAGATAGAAGTATTGATTTCAAAATAAATGATGAGATTCCCATTGAGAAATTAAAACTATGTGTCGCAATGGCTTTGACTTACCATCTGAACAAAAAATTAAAAAACCAAGCCCGATGGGAAATGGTAGAAAAATTTCTCATAGATTGAGTACGAAAAGGCAAGATTATTTGAAGGTCTCAGTTTTGGGCTGTGATCGTGAATATTCTCCAATAAATTGGCCGCGATTTTTTACCCTAAGAGAAAAATGACATATTGTTAAATAAACCCATGAAACTTAAAACGCCTGCTTCCATATATAAAATTACTGCCATCATGATTTTAGTCTTCGCTCTTGTTGCTTGCAAACCGCGCGTAGTTGGCAACCCGCCACCTTATGAACTCGTGAATATCACCATCCTGACGACAGATGGTGGACGCGTAGATTGGTCACCTGATGGGCAGACCATCGCCTTCGATCGCCTGGGAAGCGACGGCAAGTGGGACTTGTGGTTGATGGAAGCCAACGGAGCAAATCAAGAATGCCTTACCTGTGATCGTCCTGATCTCGGAGATGGTGATATGGGCCAGCCCGCGTTTCACCCCTCAGGTGAGTGGCTGGCCTTCCAACGCGAGTCTCCCGACCACCGCGACAATTGGCTGCCCACCCATCCTGGTGCAGGGGTATACAACGATTTAATGGTCTTTCGCCTTTATGACGGGGAAGTATTTATGCTCAATGACGTCGCGGACGGAAAAGATGGCAAGAATGGCGGGACACTGCACTCGGTATTTTCTCACGCTGGCGACCAAATACTATGGACCGACTATGAACGGGGTTGCATGACCTGTCCGGTGGGTGATTGGCAGATCGCACTGGCAGACTTTGTTATTGAAAACGGACTGCCCAGTATTGCGAACCGCCAGAATTTTGATCCGGGCCAGGAAGGATTATGGTATGAAACGCATGGCTTCGGCCTGGATGATAGCTGGATCTATTTCTCTGCCGCAAGCGAAGGCCAGAATTTCCTCACATCTGACATCGTTCGCATGGATCTTGCCAACACATCAGAATACATCCGCCTGACCGAAACTGGCGGCAAAAGTCTTGATGAAACCTGGGCCTATGACGAGCACGCTCATCTTACCCCAGATGGCGATGCTATGATCTGGCTCAACGACGAATCAGGTGTCAGTGAGTTTTGGATGATGCGGCCAGACCTGAGCGGGCGTATGCAAGTGACTTATTTCAATACCAAGGGCCATCCCCACAACGATCTCGTAAACGGCAAATACAGCGTGCCTTCAGATAATGCCTGGAACAAAACAGCACCAGAAGGAACAGCCAGCGCCCTCGGTTTTATTCAGGTTGATTTTGATCTTCTTGGCAACTCAGCACCCCTAAATTACATAGTCCGGTTGGATTTCGAACGGACCCAGGATTGAAACAAAAAAATATATTATGATGAAACAAAAAAAATTGGTTTTGCTTTTGATTATCTTTCTCGGGTTGGGATGTGGCAAGTATGTACCACGTCAGGAGCAGAAAAATGAGCAGGAGAACTCTCCAGCAGCAACCACCACAATAGAGATAATAGAATCGATCACACCTGAAGCCATCGTAGAAAAAACGGATAATTCAGAAATATCAATATCATCCATCAAAATTCTGGAAGAGAAGGGTGGTCGTTTATCATTGTCATCAGACGGCATGATCATCGCATACGATAAAAGGGGAGCCGATAGATATTTTGACATCTGGACCATGTCTCCTGACGGGAAAAACCAAATCTGCTTAACATGCGATCACCCGGTATTACCAACCCGCAACGTCGGTCAACCTGACTGGCATCCAACTGGTGACTATCTCGTCGTCCAGGTCGAAAAGCAGGAACATCATGAAGGCATTGCCAGTGCGTTGGCCGCCAATCCCGGGGCAGGTTTATATAATGATTTGTGGATAATCGAATATGGATCAGATCGAGCATGGCTGATAAATGAGGTACCAGAGGGTAAGGGGCATGGTATTCTACATCCCCACTTCTCAAGAGATGGCAAGATGCTATCATGGGCTCAGGCTTATCGTGATGCTGATCTGACTGATCCAGCCCGAATTGGAGGTTCCTGGGATCTCAGAATAGCAGATGTCTGGATAGACTCAGACGGCGTCATGTCATTGAAAAATATCAGGATAATCCAACCGGGACAGGATGTTTGGTATGAAAATCATGGCTTTTCACCCGATGGTCAAAAACTGATCTTTACAAGCAATCTAACCAGCGACCAATCCTTCGCCAGTTCGGATATTTATACCTATAACTTGATCAGTAATGATCTGGCACGTCTGACTGATGTAGGCTACAACGAACATGCGCAATATTCTCCCGACGGCACCAAGATCATTTGGATGTCCACTAATCAGAATATTGCGCCTGAAGAAGTAGTCGAGGTCATTTCTACAGACTGGTGGATTATGAATGCAGATGGATCCGGGAAACATAGATTAACTTACTTCAATCAAGAAGATCATCCCCATTTTGTTGTATGGGGAACAGTCGCCGCAGATTTTGCCTGGTTGCCAAAAGGAAATGGTTTGATCGGTTACTATCACACATTTGGATTGGGAAATGTGTTGCTGGGTGAATTCCGAGAAGTCATAGTCCGCCTGGAATTTGGCGAGTGAAAACAGGTGTATTAATCTGGTCAACGAGACAAGTACTCCAAAGGAAACAAATTTGTGAAACAATCGATAGTACATATTGCTCTAGTAGTTCGTGATTACGATGATGCCATCGCATTTTTTACTGAAAAACTCAATTTTCAATTGGTAGAAGACACATATCAACCAGAACAAGACAAACGTTGGGTGGTTGTCGCTCCTCCCGGATCGTCTGGAACAACCCTTTTATTGGCAAAAGCTTCAAAACCTGAACAGGCACCGTTCATCGGTGATCAAACTGGCGGAAGAGTTTTTCTGTTTCTAAATACGGATGATTTTTGGCGAGATTATAATGACATGGTGTCTAAAGGTATCAATTTTGTCAGAGAACCGAAAGAAGAAACCTACGGGACGGTTGCAGTCTTTGAAGATCTTTACGGAAACCTGTGGGATCTGCTTCAGCTGAATAAAGATCATCCCCTAATGAATAACTTGGTTCAGGAATCAGAGGCGACATGAAGCCAGCTCCAGTCAAACAGAACGTTACAATAGAAGATCTGCAGAAACTTGACATCCGGGTTGGCACGATCACAACAGTCGACGATGTCGATGGGTCTAAGAAGCTGGTCAAGCTCAGGGTCAACTTTGGGGACCACGCGAGATCGATCCTCGCAGGTCTGAAAACGGAAAGGGAAGATCCAAGCGAGATCATTGGTAAGCAAGCCCTCTTTGTACTCAACCTGCCACCACAAAAGATGGCTGGCCTCGTTTCTGAAGGAATGCTATTCGATCTTGGCTACGAAGATGGCGTGACTCCAGTGCTGGCTGTTCCCGAGTCGGCGGTTCCTGACGGAACAAGAGCCGGTTGAGGATGAGCAAGGAAAAAAGCCGGATGACTTAGCAAACTCGTGGCGCTCATATCGCCCTTTAGAAAGAATTAAACAATGAATTCATCATCGAGGAAAAATAATGTCTCAACTCATCTTTGGTAATCGTATTGGTAAAGATCTCCCGGTTTTAGTTGGAAGCTCTGCTCAGATCTATGAGTCAACGAGTGGAAAAATCTTACTCACAAAACGAGGAGACAACGGACGTTGGTGTCTTCCGGGCGGCCAGTTGGATACTGGTGAGAGTGTATCTGAAACTTGCGCCCGAGAAGTATTGGAGGAGACTGGATTGGTTGTCGAGGTTGGGCGTTTAATTGCAGTATACTCGAGCCCGAACATGGTACTCTCCTATGATGAAGAACACAAATACCAGGTCGTCTCTTTTCATTTTGAGGTAACCGTAATTGGGGGAGAGCTTGGCTTGAGTAATGAAACATCTGATGTTGGATATTTCTCTTTAGAAGAAATCAAGAATATGGACGTAATGGAACATCATCAACAACGTATAGATGATGCCCTATTAAGGAAAAAGGAAACGATCGTTAGATAAAATCCATCTCCGGTAATATGGCCGGGGATTTATTTACATTCTTCCTGATTTTTCCTCCTGGCGGTCTCCAAAGAAAAGGTAATGCTATAATAAAAATTGCACTTCCTGATCCACTACAACCTGTTCAAGGAGGTTCTTCAATGTCTGACAATGCCCAGGGTTTTTCACTCAGCGATGAGCATAAAATGATCCAAAAAGCTGCCCGTGATTTTGCGGAAAAGGAGATCAAACCGATCGCAGCCGAGTTTGATGAAAGCGGGGATTTTCCTTCAGAAACCATCAAAAAGATGGGCGAAATGGGTTTTATGGGTATAGAAGTCCCGGAAGAGTACGGCGGCGCTGGCATGGACACCCTGTCTTATGTCCTGGCTCTGGAAGAGATCTGTAAGGCAGACGCATCCCACGGGACGATCATGTCTGTCAATAATTCCCTTTTTAATTACGCCTTCATGAATTTCGGCACGGAAGAGCAAAAACAAAAATTTATGGTGCCTGTTGCAAAGGGTGAAAAAATTGGAGCATATTCCCTCACAGAACCCATGTCCGGTTCAGATTCAGGAACAATGAGCAGCCGGGCTGTCAAAGAGGGGAATGAATATATCATAAATGGTCGAAAGTCATGGGTTACTGGCGGACCTGTAGCGGATTACGTTCTGCTTTACACCATTACAGATCCAGAAAAAAAACACCGCGGTGTGACCGCTTTTATTATAGACGCTGAACAACCAGGATTCATTCGATCGAAAAAAGAACCGAAGATGGGCATCCGCGCCTCTGCAACAAGTGAAATTGTTTTCGAGGATTATCGATGCCCTGTAGTACACCGTTTGGGGGAAGAAGGGGAAGGTTTTAAAATTGCCATGACCGTTCTCGATGCCGGAAGGATCGGCATTGGTGCTCAAGCGTTGGGAATAGCGGAAGCTGCATATGATGCCAGTATAGAATATGCAAAAGAACGGGAAGCATTTGGAAAAAAGATCGGACAGTTTCAAGGAATTTCTTTTAAATTAGCGGATATGAAAACACGGATAGAAGCATCTAGGCTACTTCTTTATCAAGCGGCATTCGCCAAGGAAAACAATAAAGTCACTGGTAACAGATTCACTTTAGAAGCTTCCATGGCAAAACTATTTGCCTCGGAAACTGCGATGTTCTGCGCTCATGCTGCAGTTCAAATACACGGCGGGATGGGATATTCCAAAGAATATCCAGTTGAACGTTATTTCCGTGACGCAAAAATCACTGAAATTTACGAAGGGACCAGCGAAATCCAGCGCATGGTTATCGCCCGCCTTGAAACCGGATTGCGATAACCGGAAAAATTGACCAGAAAAAAAATTGAGAAATAATTCCATGCCGGGAAACGAAATCAAACCCAAACAGGAGCAAGGACGCCCGTCAGGAATTAAGTTTTTAAGCATCCTTTGCATTCTGATCGGCCTATTCTACCTGCTAAAACTCAGCCAGGTGCTGTTCAAGTGGTCCTTGCTGAAAGAACTCCCCTTGACTATAACTCCGGCTTATCTGGCAGCAGACAGTCTGGTATGGTGTGTCGCAGGGATCAGCCTGGCCTGGAGTCTCTGGAACGGTAAAAGCTGGTCAAGCTCAGCTGTACTCGCTCTGAGCTTCTTATACAGCCTGGTCTTCTGGATTGACAGGATCTGGATTGCTGAACCAGAAGGCCTGGTTCAGCGCTGGCCATTCAATCTCCTTCTAACAATAATTGGCTTAGGATTGATCCTGCTAGTCCTACGCCGTAAATCAAGCCAGGATTATTTCCAGAAAAATCCTGCTAAAATACCATAACGGAGCACAGCTATGGTTGAAAAATCAAAAAATCCCAAAATCCAAGAACTTCGCGATAAAAAGGCCCGGAGCAGGGAGGGCGGTGGTCATGATAGGATCCAAAAACAGCATGAAAAAGGACGCCTAACCGCCCGAGAAAGGTTGGATCTGCTCCTGGATAGAGGTTCTTTCCGGGAAGTTGACGCGTTTATCGAACACCGCACTACAGATTTTGGGATGGACAAAAACAAGATCATGGGGGACTCGGTCACCACAGGCTGGGGAACGATCGAAAACCGATTAGTGTATGTCTTTTCACAAGATTTCACTGTATTTGGGGGCAGCCTGGGTGAAGTTCATTCTGAAAAAGTATGCAAGATCATGGATATGGCATTGCGCAATGGCGCTCCCGTAATCGGTATCAACGACTCCGGTGGAGCCAGAATCCAGGAAGGTGTGGTTTCACTTGGCGGTTATGCCGACATCTTTTTGCGCAATACACTGGCATCTGGCGTCGTCCCCCAGATCAGCGTTATCATGGGCCCATGCGCTGGCGGTGCTGTCTATTCACCAGCCATGACCGATTTTATCTTCATGGTCCGCGGCTCTTCCTTCATGTTCATTACCGGACCGGAAGTGGTAAAAACAGTCACCCACGAAGAAGTGACTTTTGATGAGCTTGGTGGAGCCGATGTACATGCTGAAAATTCCGGAGTATGCCACATCGCTGCAGATACAGAAGCAAACACCCTGTTCCTTGTCCGAAAATTGATGTCCTATTTACCACAAAATAATATGGAAGACCCTCCCTTCCACCCTACTGGCGACAGCCCTTTGCGGAGGGAACCTTCCCTGGACACGATCATCCCTGATGATGCCTCAAAACCATACGACATCAAGAACGTCATCTCTTTACTGGTCGATGATAGCGAATTTTACGAGATCCAGGAAGCATTTGCCCGCAATATCGTGATCGGGTTCGCCCGTTTGGGTGGGCACAGTGTTGGTATTGTTGCCAATCAGCCAGCCTATCTGGCTGGCGTCCTTGATATCGATTGTTCTGAAAAAGCAGGGCGCTTTGTGCGTTTCTGTGACTCTTTTAATATACCGATCCTGACCCTAGTTGATGTGCCAGGTTTCCTGCCCGGTTTGGACCAGGAACACGGCGGTATCATCCGCTCCGGCGCCAAATTGCTCTATGCTTACTGCGAAGCAACCGTTCCAAAGATCACCCTGATCACACGCAAAGCCTACGGCGGCGCCTATGATGTGATGAGCAGCAAACATATCCGGGGAGACATTAACTTGGCCTGGCCCAGTGCAGAGATCGCTGTCATGGGGCCGGAAGGTGCAGTCAACATCATATTTCGCAAGGAACTTGCCGAAGCCAAAGACCCTGCAAAGAAGCGGGCTGAGCTGGTTGAAGAGTACCGCAATAAATTCGCAAATCCTTATATCGCGGCTTCCCGGGGGTATATCGATGATGTCATTGAACCCAGCACTACCCGGGCTCGATTGATCAACGCCCTGGAGATGTTAAGTCATAAACGGGATTCTAACCCCGGAAAAAAACACGGAAACATACCTTTATAAAGTCGGGATTAACAAATAACTGATGTTTAAAAAGATATTGGTGGCCAACAGAGGTGAAATCGCAGTTCGGATCATACGCAGCTGCCGGGAAATGGATATCCCGACAGTAGCAGTTTTTTCCGATGCCGACCGGCACGGCCTGCACGTTCGTCATGCAGATGAAGCCTATTATCTGGGGCCTTCAAAGGCCAGCGAATCCTATCTAAAAATCGACAAGATCCTGGCTATCGCCAAAAAATGCGGGGCAGATGCCATACATCCCGGCTACGGCTTCCTGGCAGAGCGGGCAGAATTCTCACAGGCCTGCCTGGATAATGGCATCAGTTTTATTGGCCCCAAACCTTCCTCGATCGCGGCTATGGGCGATAAACAAGTCGCCCGCGATACTGTCACCAGGGCGGGCGTACCAATAGTACCAGGCACAGAAGGACAGGGGGACCTGTCTGATGCAGCCCTGCTCAAAATTGCTCCCGAGATCGGCTTCCCATTATTAATCAAACCCAGCGCCGGAGGTGGCGGAAAGGGCATGCGGGAAGTCGCCAATATCAAAGAGATGCCCGGGCTGCTAACCGCGTCCCGGCGGGAAGCTGAATCCTCTTTTGGCGATGGGAATATCTACCTGGAAAAGCTAATCCAGGGTGCCCGTCATATTGAAATTCAAATACTCGCAGACCAGCATGGCAATGTGATCCACCTGGGAGAGAGGGAATGCTCCATCCAGCGCCGCCATCAAAAACTGCTTGAAGAAGCGCCTTCCCCTTTCATTGGTGATGATCAAAACCTGCGGGATAAAATGGGGGAAGTAGCAGTCCAGGCAGCCCGGGCGGTGGATTATATCAATGCCGGAACCATCGAATTCCTGGTGGACGAAGATAAGAACTACTATTTCCTGGAAATGAATACCCGCCTGCAGGTGGAGCATCCCGTCACCGAAGCTGTGACAGGTATCGATATCGTAAAGGAACAGATTCGGATTGCAGCTGGATTGCCCCTGCAGCATAAACAATATGAGATAACCATGTTTGGTTGGGCTATGGAATGCCGGATCAATGCGGAGGACCCTTACCGAGGATTCCTCCCGTCAACAGGAACGATCACCCAATCGCTTCTTCCAGCAGGACCCGGTATCCGGGTCGATTCCGGTGTGTATACTGGATTTGAGATCTCTCCTTATTATGATGCCCTGATTGCCAAACTCATCGTCCACGAGGAAACCCGCGGGGAAACTATCGCCCGCATGAAACGGGCCCTGGAAGAGTACCGGGTGGTCGGAGTCCGAACAAACATCCACTTCCATCAGGCATTGATGGAAAATCAGGATTTCCTGGCAGGCGATTTTGACACCCAGTTTGTTAGAGATGAAGTGCCTCCTTTAAGCGGAATTCAGAAAGACAAGGATCTCCCAGAAGCGGCTGCCCTAGCCGCAGTCCTTGCCACCCATGACCGCACTAACAGGTCAGCTATAGTCATCCGCCGTGCCAAACGTGATACCAGTAACTGGAAATGGATTGGCCGCTGGGAGCGGACAAATAAATAAAAGCCTATGAAATATATAGCGGAAATCAATGGCACAGAATACGAGATCGAGATCAACTCGGAAACCCAAGTTGTGATCAATGGAAAGCCGCATGAAATTGATTTCAAAGCGCTAAGACAATCTCTCTCATATTCTCTGCTGGTGGACGGGAAATCCTATGAAACCAACATCTACCAGGATAATGGGGATTGGGAGGTTTGCCTGCGCGGCAGGTGCTTCCAGGTTAAAGTTGAAGATGAAAGAGAACGCCGTCTGCGGATGGCAGCCGGCAATACCTCAATTCAAAAAGGGAAAATCACCCTCCAGGCACCTATGCCAGGGCTGGTCATCGATATCCCGGTGAAAGTCGGGGAGGATGTTAAAGAAGGGCAAGTGCTGCTCATTTTGGAATCAATGAAAATGCAAAATGAACTTACTGCCCCCCGGGATGGAAAGATCTCCAGGATCCAGGCCAAAATCAACAATAACGTTGAACGCAAAGAAACACTTCTAATCCTGGAATAACCTGCTTTAGATTGTGATTAATCCTTTCCCTTATCCTCATTTTCCTGATCCGGATTTGAGCGTGTTCGGAAAAATCTGTAGAAAACCGGACCCACAACTAATACCAGGACAAGGATCAAGATCAAAATTTCCCCATAACCAATTGTAATGATCGGGGTGCAAGCCAAAAGACTGATCCCTATCGTTCCTGCTGCTAATGCAAGTTGATTGCGCCGGTTCATAGTACAGGTTCCTTATACAGAATAAATGGACAAAAACAAATCATACCATTTAATAGAGAAGAGGATGGATAACTCCATCCTCTTCTTTTGCTCTAGGCAGTAACAACTGGTAGGTTTTTCAACGCCATGTCAATTGCTTCCTGGGGCTGCTGGTAATTTTCAAGCCCTCCATTCATATACTCCTGATACGCTGTCATATCGAAATAACCATGCCCGGACAGATTAAAGACAATAACCCGTTCCTCTCCCTGTTCCTTGGCTTCCAGAGCTTCATCAATTGCGGCCTTAATGGCATGGGCTGATTCCGGCGCGGGAATTATGCCTTCAGTGCGGGCAAAGGTGAGGGCAGCCTCAAAAGTTCCCAGCTGCGGCACAGCAATGGCCTCGATATACCCTTCATCATAAAGGGCTGATATGCTGGCAGCCATACCGTGATATCGCAAACCGCCTGCGTGCAACGGGGCAGGCACAAAATCATGGCCTAATGTGTACATTTTCAAAACTGGGGCCAGACAGGCTGTATCTCCATAATCAAAGGCATACAGCCCCTTTGTCAATGACGGAGTAGCCGCCGGTTCTACCGCCACCAGCCGGGTCTGCTGCCCATTAAGTAAATTTTCCCTCAAGAATGGGTAGGCAATTCCCCCAAAATTAGAACCTCCTCCCACACAGCCAATTACTACATCGGGGTATTCTCCGGCCAGATCCATTTGTTTGAGAGCTTCTTCTCCTATCACAGATTGATGGGTCAGAACATGGTTTAAGACGGATCCGAGGCTGTATTTTTTCTCTCCCCGTGAAGTCACTGCCGCTTCAACCGCTTCTGAAATAGCCATACCCAGGCTTCCGGGCGTGTCCGGATCCTGCACCAGGACAGACCTTCCATATTCTGTTCTATTTGTCGGGCTTGAATATACATGTCCACCAAATGCCTCCATCATCAGACGGCGGTAGGGCTTATGATCATAAGAGACCCTGACCATATATACCTCAATATTCAGATCAAAAAAGGATCCAGCCATCGACAAGGCAGAGCCCCACTGCCCTGCACCTGTTTCCGTTGTAAGGCTCTTGATTCCTTCAACTTTATTGTAATATGCTTGGGGAACTGCCGTATTTGGTTTATGCGATCCTGTAGGTGATACTCCCTCATTCTTAAAATAGATATGGGCTGGTGTGTTCAATGCTTTTTCAAGTTTCCTTGCCCTGATCAACGGGGTAGGACGCCATAGTTTGTAAATTTCCCTCACTTCTTCAGGAATGGAAATATACCTATCTGTACTGATTTCCTGCTCGATCAAACTATTAGGAAAAATCTGGGCCAGGAAATCAGTCGTGACCGGTTCGAGAGTTTGCGGATGAAGGATTGGATGGGGTGCAACCGGGATATCAGCATTAATGTTGTACCAGGATTTCGGCAGATCACTTTCATTTAACAGGTATTTGGTTTCGTTCATATTCTTTCTCCTTGATATGTTGATGGGGTAAATTGATTTTTTACAAAAACGCCAGACCTCCCAATACTCTGGCTGGCTCTTGATAAGATTTGTCGGATGCACTTATTTTCCGGTACTGCTGCAGCCCCATTGCCTCGCGAACCAATTCCAGGGTATCTTCCGACTCTTTCTGCATCCGGCGGGATCCCTCATTTAATATCTCTAGGACTACATCTGGTTGGCAGGTATATTTTTCCCGCCTGGCCTGCAGTGGATCCAGGAACTGGTTGATGGCAAGCACCAATTTTCTTTTCACTTCTACATCACCGACCTTACCCTGTCGGTACCTCTCTTTCAGTTCGAGGACTTGCTCCAGGTCTGGATTAAATTGATCATGATAGATGAATACCGGATTCCCTTCCACCTGGCCCGGTACATCCGCGCTGGTGCGATTGGGATCAGTGTACATCCCCATCACTTTTTCCTCTACCACAGCGGGGGCGTCTGACAGGAAGATTGCATTATTTAGGCTTTTACTCATCTTAGCTTGCCCGTCAGTGCCGATCAATGTGCCCTCCAGTTCCATTTCTGGGACCGGGAAAACCTCACCATAATTGCGGTTGAATCGGCGGGCGACCTCCCTGGCGAGCTCAACATTGCCCTGGTTGTCTGTTCCCACCGGGACTAGATTCGCCCGCGGCGTTAGAATATCCGCTGACATCAGGACCGGATATCCAAGTAATCCGAATGGCATGGCAGATAATCCTTCAGAACGAGCCATCTCCTTCTGGGAAGGTATCCTTTCCAGCCTGGGTGCTGTGACCAGCATACCAAGCAGTGTGCTTAACTCACTGATGCCTGGAACACTGCCCTGCACAAATATTATGGACCGATCAGGATCTATCCCAACTGCCAGATAATCCAGAACGATGTTATGGATATACTCATTCATTCGAGCGATTTGTTCCTTTCCTGGACGGGTAGTTAAGGTATGTAGATCTGCAATTACAAAAAAACAATCGTGCGAATCCTGGTACTTTACCCGATTTCGCAAACTGCCCAGGTAGTGGCCCAGGTGCAAAGGACCAGTAGGCCGATCTCCAGTTAACAATCTCTTTTTCATTTTTTCCTCCTATACAACTCCGAGGTTCTTTGGACATCGAAGGTTGATACAAAAAATGCCCTCATCCACAAAGGGACGAGGGCAAAATCTACTCGCGGTACCACCCAAATTAGCCTGGCTTCAGGTTAAAACAAAAACCCGTCAGTGAAACAACGGGAGTTGATTTATAGCAGCCCTGAAGGCCAGCCTCACTTTCTCAGATACGGCCCGGAAGACCCGAGATTATATCTTTTACCTTGATAACGGTGGCAGTTCCGGCTCAGGCTACTTGGGAATTACCCGTTCGCCCTGCGACTCCGAGGCCCATTCGACATTATTGGACGGGTGAGACTTTCACCATCGCTCACTCTCTGTGCCGTCACAATCAATGTGTACTATTTCCTCATCACAGTCTTGGGATATTCAATTTGATTGCTGAGTTTATACACCCACTAAAATAATTTGTCAAGCGGTCCTATGAAGAAATTCGGGATCAAATGATATTCTTGGGAGAAATTATCATTTTTGTCCCATTTCTACCATTATTTTATCAATCACTCCAAGGTAATGGGTTTTTCGGCGCTGGCGCTCCTCCCCTGTCGGCAAATGTTCTTCATGGAATACGAGAATGGACTTGTCATCAACCGCCAGGATCCTTAACTGGATAAGTGAAGGGCGATCATAGGAAGGGTCCGGCGGATTCCTGGAAATTCTAAAGTGTGAACCTGGCTGATAGACCCTGATTTTTCCTGTGGTGCCATCTGTAAGTTGATATTCTTTACCTTCCAGGAAGGGAGTATCCAGGCCTGTTCCCAGCCAGATCGTAAGGCCCTGTTTTGATAGTATAAAGTCCCACAGAATTGCTGCTGGCACAAGTATTGTCCTGCGCACGCCAATCTGCCAACCGGTGTCACGGGTCAATCCAGTTGTGTTTTCACGATTATTCTTCATCGAGTACCACTATCAGTAAAATATATCCGGTTTCAACAATCTGTCCTACATCAATTTCATTTTCTTTTTTTGAGGAGTCTCGCTAAAGAAGAAGCCTCATTCAGGTGGGTCATCAGATGCCGCGTGGGTGGCATCAGCAGCATTTCATATATTTTTCTATTTCCCCAGTAGTCCAATAATCCCTCCGCTTCTAATAAAACCGCATTTTCACTAACCAGACGAACCAATCGGTCTGGCTGCACTTTTTGGCCAAATTCGTTTCTCTCAAGCCCACGGACAATAAATCGGGTCTGTTTGCCAACCGCATCCCGATAATCAAAAAGGGGCTTCAACTTTATTGTCTGTGTGAGAGTGAGCAAGTTTTCAGCTTTGATCATGTTGCCGACATGATCAATCGGGGAAGCCAATTTCCTCTTCCAATGATCCTGCAAATAGACCTGGGAGTCACCAGCCACCAGGACATTCATAGTAATGTCTTCAATTCGACTGATATGCCACAAGATCTAGATCAAAGAGTGGTCCTTCTTATCAGGTTTGATCCGAAACTGGCTTTCATCCAGCCCTTTAAATATTTCATCGGCATAGGACCAACCATCCATGCCTGACATTTTTTGGCTATGAAGAACAGCGTGCTGGGAATAAAACAGTTCCCGGGTTTGATCCAGGTCTGTCCCAGCTTTTAACTTATCGCGTAAGAGTTTTTGATCAGAACTCCAGTTCCGCCGAAACGTTTTCAAATCCGGCATAAAATCTTCCAAATAATATCTTTAGCTTTTTATGTGCTTGAACTCTGTCCAGAAGATATAGCTACTGCCCAAAAGGGAAACTGTCAGCGCAATATCCACAGCCGCGACTCCCAGCATAAAATAATAATGTCCTTGTGATAAATGATTCAGCAAAACCCCGAAGCTAATCATGACTACCAGGGCCAGGAAAAAACCAGGGCGGAAAAACTGCCACAGATGGGGATCCTCCAACTGATTAATCCGCTGCAGATTCCTCCTGCAGCTGGGAGTGAAAATGACCAAAGCCTGTAAAACACCCAACCCAATACCCAGTACAATAAATATCACTGGCCAGAGTGTGTCTTCTTTCAGGCTTCTGATCTGGACGATCAACTCCAGACCGCTGCGTAAAAGCATGATCCCGCCGATATACCATACCGCCGCAGCCAGATAAACGAGTGTTCTTTTTGATGTTTTCATAATTTTAAGCTTTGAAAAAACATTATATCAAATTAATTAGCTACAATAGAAGTGATACTAAATTTTCGATGGAGGAAGTATGGATACTGTCCGCTGGGGATTATTATCAACTGCAAATATCAACCAGTCGTTAATTCCTGCCATCCGGGAGGCTAAGCGGGGTGAATTGGTTGCTGTAGCCAGCCGCACGTTGGAAAGCGCAGAAAATTACGCCCGGGATTGGGAAATTCCTCAGGTTTTTGGCAGCTATGAGGAGATGCTGGAAAGCGGAGAAGTGGATGCAGTTTATATTGGTCTACCCAACCACCTACATTCAGAATGGACTGTGAAGGCACTCCAGGAAGGCATCCACGTTCTATGTGAAAAGCCATTTGCCATATCCCTGGATGAAGTAGACGCGGTGATCGCTGCCCGGGATAAGTTCGGCAAGGTAGTGGCTGAAGCTTTTATGTACCGTCATCATCCCCAGACCAAGATAGTCAAGGAATGGGTACAGGAAGGGAAATTGGGAGAGGTCACCCTGATCAGGGGCGCATTTGATTTCAAGATGGGCTTGGAAGGGAGAAAACCCGAAAGCCTGAATGTGCGCATGGTCCCAGAATTCGGAGGGGGCTGCCTATGGGATGTGGGGGTCTATCCCCTCAGCTACATCCAGTTCTTGATGGGAGGGCCCCCGGACTGGGTCTATGGAAGCCAGGAACTTGGATCTACTGAAGTTGACGAAGTATTTGCCGGACAGATGGGCTACAAGACAGAATATGGAGAAGTTTTAACCCAGATCTCCTGCTCGTTTAACACTCCTTTCCACACATTTATCGAGGTCATTGGCACAGAGGGACGGCTGCATATCTCCCGGCCTTTCACAAGTATGGACCGCAAGCCATTGGTAATATTCACGGATCATAAGGATCGGTCAAAGGAGATCCAAATCCCCAAGAAATCGCTTTATCTGGGGGAAGTGGAAGATCTGCAAAACGCTGTTCTAGACGGCAGCCCCACCCTGATCAGCCTGAAAGAGACCAGGAATCATATCAGGACCACTTTGGCATTACATGAATCTGCCAGAACCGGTCATGCAGTCCGATTGTTCAAACTTGATTAAGAATTATTGCACAAGACTTTTCTGAAGAATTGACCTATATCTATTGAATTCAGTTAAGGCAAAACCAGTAAAGATTGTTCAACAGCAGGAGAAAAGACTTTAATATAGGCTCCCAGGATCTCCAGCTGTTCCTGGACCTGGGATTTGGTAATCCCAGGGGGACCATATGTCGTAAAAATCGCCTGGTTAGTATCCGGGCGGATTTGAGTGCGCTGATCCGGGCCATAGATTACCGAAGAAAGGATTCCCTCCTGATCCCGGATATACATATCACCTTCTTTGAGAATCTGTTCTGAACCATCCAGTCGCTGATAAGTTTCAATTCCCACTGCCACATCTGCTTCCAGAGGCGAAGCCAGCGCTGTCAGATCATGAGCCGCAGTCAATAAACCGGTATCCAGCTCAGCCATGAACATGCAGGCTACCAGGGCAGAGGGAGAAAAGATCGATTTCTCTTTAAATACCACGGATTCCAGCTGGAGTTGGACATGATAGGATTTCTTGAAGGGCCGATAGAAAGCATCGTAAGCTGCGAAAACCGGGGTTTCCCGCAGCGTCTTACGATCCATTCCTCCATATTTAGACCTCAATTCGTTTTCCAAATTCTTCCTGGCTAAATTTAAATCCGGATGATCTTTTTGATTGGGTGCATTTTTTATCGCCAGAAGACCTACACAAGCCTCCGGTAATGAATTAATCCAGGATTCTGACAAATTGATCACTATTCCTCCACTTCATCCAGTTCTGCAATTTCCTCTAAAGAGCCTGCAGCCTCCAGGCCAGCACAGCTTCCCCTTCCCTGATATATAATTTCTCGATCCTGGCCATCCTTAGCCAATCCAGATAAAGTAACCTCTATTTCTCCCGTTAAACTCTCCAGGATGCGGGGAGTCATACCGTCCAATTCAGGTGATAATAATAAACCTCCCCGCCCCCGTTCAGCCTTGATCTCCAGATAGTAAGCCTGAAATTCTTTCCCCGGATCTGATTTGCGACTACCCTGCAGGTTCCAGATAACATATTGATCATTTACTGACAGACGGGTGATTTTTGAACCCAGGTAAGTTGTAAAACGATACAGGGTTCCATGCGCTACAAACCCTACCAGGAATCCTCGGAACCAACCTGTCAACCAGGGAATCGTAGCCACAGACGCAGTCAAAGTAACACCATTTTCAGGGAAATGATTGCTTTGCATCCATATATAAGCCCGCGGGAATGTTTTTCCCCAATCCTTTTCCACATAACCCCGGCCGCCACCGAAATCCACTTCAACCCCATTTATTTTGAGACTGCCCATGATTTCATGATCCAGGCTAAGGACACCATGGTAAGTCTGAAGAAATGGTGCAAACCGATAAGGTCCCATCACCCCAGGTGAGAACAAACTGACCGGCCAAGGTCTTAGCTTCCCAAATACCAAATCACCCTGGATGTGCTGGTTTTCTCCTAATAAATTTAATGAAAATCCCTGACTATAAAAGGAATTACGATCGATCTGGATTTTGAAATTGGTTGATGAAGCATGAAAAGCCTCAAATGGGAAACGATGATATTCAACCGTGCTGGTCATACCATCAAGAACTTGAATGAAGGAGTGAGCGCGCTCTGGATCAGGATGATGGGAAATCCCGGGAATCACTGCCCATCGCTGATTCTGACCAGCGGAGATTATCTTGTAATACCAGCCTTCAAAGAACACCTTTTGCTTATCCCGGCCGTGATACATTGCGGGAGTAAATAATCTATTAATCATCTTATCCTTCCAAAATGTCCTGGGGATCCGACCTTAAAAACATTGAAGAGAATCAAATCCAGGCAGTTTCTCCTCTTGTCATTTCTCCGCCAGCGTCACCAGTGTTCAGGGTGCCGGCAGGTTCTACCATCAGGATCTGGCATTCCCCCACAGTGGCAGGTTTATGCTCCACCCCTTTGGGAATGACACATAATTCTCCCGGTTTAAGATGTAAGAGTCCATCTCTAAGGTGAATGTTCAGTTCGCCATCAACCACCAGGAACATTTCATCCGTTTCCGGGTGGCTGTGCCAGACAAAGTTGCCCTCGATCTTAGCTATCTTGAGGTGGTAGTCATTCAATTGGGCGATAATCTTGGGATCCCAATATTCTGAAATCAAGGAAAATTTCTTTGTAAGATTTACCACATCTATCATCGTCTATAAATCCTCTCTGAGTAACATTATTTTTTATTGTAACCGGTACCTATTAAGATAACCTAACAGCTGAAATAAGGGCGAAAAATGAAAAAGCCTTCTCCTTCTGATCGGTATAACCCTGATCCTGGCTGGCTGCAGCATTCAGGAACGCCAGGGAAACCTGACATTGCAAAGTCTGGGCCCTGCTCCGGAGCTTCAAAACGAGGTTTGGATCAATACAGATGAGCCATTACGTCTGGCTGATCTACAGGGACAGGTAGTTCTGATAGATATGTGGACCTACGGTTGAATTAATTGTAAGAACGTAATTCCCTCGTTGAGGGAATGGCATATGGACTACAAAAACCAGGGGTTGGTCTTAATTGGCAACCACTACCCCAAATTTTCCCGCGAAAAAGATCTGGAAAATCTCAAACAGGCTGTGAGTGAACTTGGTATAGAATATCCAGTTGCCCAGGACAATGACGGCAGCACGTGGCGGGCATACAATACCCACTACTGGCCCAATCTCTACCTGATCGATAAACAAGGAAATATCCGCTATGTTCATATCGGAGAAGGCGCCTATGATGAGACCGAGGCTGCCATCCAAACATTATTGGCGGAGACTTATCCTTAATTCCTGTTCAAAACCAGTTCAGGGCGTCACATTAAGCGACTTCTTTAGACAATCACCAGCCAATCCGTCTTCTGTGCAGGCCTTGACACTGGCTTTTATCTCATGTCCCGTGGGGTTTCCATCAAAGATAACATTCACATATGAACCTTCACCTGGGGTCAGATCATTCTGTGAATTTCCCATAACACATCCAAAAGAGCTGAAGAATATATCCTGTTGATTAGGATTATTGGTCAATCCGCCAGAATTGTCCACTCCGGATGATTTCCAGGATTCCAGTGTAAATGATCCTATATTATCAAGCTGGAATTGCAGACCCCACCAGGGACCACACTGAAAAGTCTCAAGATAGGTAAGCTTAAAATCAAATCCCGGCGTAGGAGTAGGTATCTGTGTGTAGACTGGTAAGGATTGATAAGGCCCTGATGGTGTGGCGTATTTGCCCCACATCCAGCAGAATTGAGAAGGGCTGTCAGGCCGCCGGATGTACCAGTAATCTCCTGAAGAATCTATACCTACTGCTTCCGCTTCATCTCCACCCTGCAAGGTGACCAGCCATTCGAAGAAAGTTCCCTGTCCCGTTCGGCAGTTGGTATTGGCCGACGCATAGATCATGGCTACTTCCGGAGTCGGAGTATCAGTAGCTGTGGGAGTCAAAGTAGGTGTATCGCTGATCTCTGGTTCAGGTGTTTCTGAAGGAGTATCGGGGGCCTGCCCGGATTGATCCGGTGCTTCCGAGGCCTCATTCCCTTCCAGGGCACTCAAAGTTTCCCTAACACTGATCTCAATCTGGGCTGTCTCGTCAGCCCCCTGGACAGATTGTGCCATCGAAGGCAAGTTGCAGGACAAGCTGAGTATAATCAACAAACTAATTATCAGAAATAGTTTAGGTGTGTGTTTTTGAGTTTGCCCCATGAATGGCTCCTTGATAACGAGTCAATATTTTACAAATCCTTTAATGCTTTTTCCAAGGAGTTATAAACATTCTCCGGAAGAATAGCATACGCCAGGCCCAACCCATAAATAAAAGATTGTAAAGCATCTTTGTGTTCTGTTCTCAGAATCGGTTCATCCCCGCTCGATATAACATAGCCATCACCTGCCATTTGGACAGATATACCCCACCCTAGCCGATTCGCTAAATCAATGCCCCCTTCAAGCTCCCCTTCAGGAAAGTACTTATCCAGCATTAACAAGTCATTCATGGTTTTACCTCCTGACTTTGCTGCCCCCTAGCTGTTAACATCTATTTATGAAAAGATTTCTTTATCTTATTGTACATTAAAGACAAAATGCCAGAAGAGAAGAATTCCTTCTGACATTTATAACAAAAGTAGAGTTTATTGAACTATTTATCAAGCTGGAACTGCTTGAGAGCTTCCAGGGCCGCCGAACCGTAAACAACCGCCGGACCGCCGCCCATCATGATAGCCACACCGATAGCATCCACGATCTCGTCCTCGGTAGCGCCAGCTTTGAGGGCATCATGGACATGGAAAGCAATACAACCATCACATCGAACCACAATGCCGATAGCCAGAGCCATCAATTCTTTGGTTTTTGCATCAAGAGCTCCATCAGAACCGGCAGCTTGATGAAGCTTGGTGAAGCCAGCCATAATATCAGGGTTCGCTTTTCCATAAGCGCCCATCTCTTGCTGAACCTTTTTAAAAAATTTGGGATAACTTTCAACAGCCATAATCTACCTCCAGGTAAGTTTGTGAAAACATTAAGGATCATAGTATACTCCCTGGCAACTAGGCCGAGGTCTCTTTTTAGGTAATCTAACATAACGTTAATGTTGTGAATTAATTCACAGATTGTCTGGATAAGTTGCTCATTTAGACCTGGAGCAAAAAGAGTATTTTCTACTACCTGATAATGACATATTGATAGTAAAGGATTTCCTGGCGTACAACTTCTTTTTCCATTTCCATCCCGAGGCGTTCTGCCAGGCGAATGGAAGACTTGTTCTCCCGGCGGATCACCGCCGCAATGCGGGGTAAAGCCAATCTATTCAAGCCGAAATCGATCACGGCCCTGGCCCCTTCTGAGGCGAAGCCTTTCCCCCAGGCTGATGCGGCCAGCATCCACACTAACTCAACATCATCAAATGAATCCAGGAACTGAAGGCCGATCCTTCCGATCAATTCTCCCGAAGAACTCTCTTCAATTCCCCAAATACCAAAACCTCGCATATGCCAGTGCCCCAGCATAAAACAGAGCCAATTCCAGGCCTGGGTTCGGGTCATTGTGGTTCCATCATAGGTTGCTCGCTGCATTACCTCGATGTCAGATACCATGGACGCAAACGGGTCAAGATCATCCTTCTTAAATGCCCGCAATAGTAATCGTTCTGTGCTCAGGGTTGGAATAATATAAGGTTCTGACATAGTGATTTTCCCTAGATTGTCCGAATCGGTTGACGAAGAATTGTCTTTAATTTATGCGGTTCTACTCGCCTGGGATCGCCGAGATATATTTCATGATGCAGCCCGTTAAATGTATAGCCTTGTTCCGGCATCCATTCTTCATGTAATCTGGCCAAAACCGGACCTTCGTCATCATAGGATCCCAGATGCAGGATCTGAACACATAGCCCTTCCTGGTAAACCTCCCAGCGAAGCTTTGCCAGCGAGGGCAGGTCTTTCTTTTTAACAACCTCTGCCCTTGATTCAGCCCTCATTTCTTCTGTGATCCACTCTGGTACCATGATCATCATGGTCCAATGCCATTGACTCTTGTCCAGGGCAGTTGTAAAAGATGCCATATCATCTGCCCACCATAAACCTTCCAGGGGTGGGACCACATAGTCTTTTTCAATTTTTTTACTCAAGAATTTAGTTTTATAGGACATGGCATAAAGCGCTTCAATGGCAGCTGTATATTCGGGAACAACACCTGGCGTTCCATGACCATCCACCTGGAAAAATGCCATGTCTGGTACTTCCACAATCTGGAATTCTTTCTTTGAGGGCTGGTAGAGATGTTTCCATTCCTTCTTAAAATCGACTTTTGACATTGTTACTCCTCGAAAACATTAAATATCTGCTCTCTTGTTTTCCTGGAATTGTCATGCGCGAGTATTAGCAATATTTTTTTATTATGTATCCCACTAGAGGATATGAATCACCATCATTTTCTGTGAAATAATTCAAAACCGTGAAACAAAACATTTGCTGCCATTGGAGAGGGTTTCCCCCGCTTATTGACAGAACTATTCGTTAGAGTAGAATAGAATTACATTAGAAAGTTGTTGCCTAATCATACACCATTATCCATGTAAGTCAGATTTTGGGCATCAAATTATCAAATGGGAGATAGTGTGGACCAATCAAAAGTTATTGAAAGATTTGCGATGCTGGGAGTTGGAGGATATATCGCTCCCAGGCACTTAAAAGCAATTAAGGTAACAGGAAACGAGCTGGTTGCAGCAATCGATCCCTATGACTCAGTGGGCATCCTGGACCGATACTTCAACAATGTAAAATTCTTCACTGAAATTGAGCGGTTTGACAGACATCTTGAAAAGTTAAGGCGACAGGGAGAGGGGAAAGGAATTGATTATCTCACCATCTGCACACCCAATTACCTTCATGACGCCCACTGTCGGCTGGCACTGCGCTTGGACATAAATGCAATATGTGAAAAACCCCTGGTTGTTAATCCTTGGAACCTGGATCAACTTGAAGCTCTTGAAGAAGAAAGTAAGGGAAGAATCTATACTGTCCTTCAACTCAGGGTCCATCCCGAGATAGTGAAACTTAAAGCTGCCATAGAAAAAGAATCTCCAACAAAACCCTATGATGTAAATATCACTTACATCACACCCCGAGGTCCCTGGTATGATGTCTCCTGGAAGGGTACGCCAGAGAAATCCGGCGGCATAGCCACAAATATCGGGGTACATTTTTTTGATCTCATACTGTGGCTTTTTGGTGAACCAAGAGAGAGCAAGGTTTACATATCAGAAAAAGAAAGAATATCAGGATTTTTAGAACTCGAACACGCAAATGTAAGCTGGTTTTTGTCCCTCAAAGAAGAGGATCTGCCATCACCTCCTCAGACCGAACAACCTAAAACCTATCGGTCAATTACAATCGATGGAGAAGAAATCGAATTCTCGGGTGGTTTTACAGATCTACATACGCTGGTCTATGAAAGGACTTTAGCAGGGAATGGATTTGGTATTAAAGATGCCAGACCGGCCGTGGAGATAACTCACAAGATCAGATATCAAGAAGTCACTCAACTTGATGATAAAGCTCATTTCCTTATTTCAAAGTAAAAGGCGCGTCTCATGAGTGAATATTACGTTCATGAATCCAGCATTGTAGAAGACAGGTCTGAAATTGGCCCAGGCACAAAGATATGGCATTTCAGCCACATCATGCCTGACGTCCAAATCGGGAAAAACTGCGTAATCGGACAGAACACATTTATAGCTTCTGGTGTAAAGATCGGCTCCAATGTAAAGATCCAGAATAATGTGTCGATCTATGATGGAGTAATCCTGGAAGACAATGTGTTTTTAGGTCCTTCCATGGTCTTTACCAATGTGGTCAACCCGCGAAGCCATATCAATAGAAAAGACCAATATCAAATTACGCTGGTCAAAAAGGGAGCGACCGTTGGCGCAAATGCAACTATCGTTTGCGGCACCACGCTGGGGCAGTATGCATTTATTGGAGCGGGTGCTGTTGTAACGAAAGAAGTCCCTGATTACGGGCTTGTTTATGGGAATCCAGGAATATTACAAGGCTGGATGTGTCAATGCGGAGAAAGGCTGAAGTTCAATCAAGATAATAATGAAAACGAAACGACCTGCTCCAGTTGTGGGAATAAGTACCTTCGTTTAAATGATAGCAAGATCAAACCAGCGTCATAATTTAAGGGCCACTTTGAATATTCCTCTTCTGGACCTAACAGCCCAGTATCACAGAATCAAACCAGAGATAGATTCCGCGATTCAACGAGTTGTAGAATCCGGGCATTTTATTCTCGGTGATGAGGTCCAGGCGATTGAGTCTGAGGCATCAGAGTATCTCGGGGTCAAATTCGGGGTGGGCGTTGCTTCGGGAACAGACGCCCTGATATTAAGTTTACGAGCGCTTGATATTGGACCAGGCGACGAGGTGATTCTGCCAGCCTATACATTCTTTGCCACTATTGGGGCAGTAATTCACGTTGGAGCAAACCCCGTCCTGGTCGACATTGATCCTGATACGTATTGCCTAGATGTAGACCAGATCAGAAATTCAATCACACCAAAAACAAAAGCCGTGATACCGGTTCACCTTTATGGCCACCCAGCTGAAATGGATTCGCTGATTGAGATTGCGGCAGAATATGGGATTAAACTCATCGAGGATAACGCGCAGGCAATTGGGGCCGAGTATAAGGGGACGAAAACCGGCAACCTGGGTGATGTTTCCTGCTTAAGTTTCTTCCCCAGCAAAAACCTCGGGGGGTATGGAGACGGGGGAATGGTAGTCACAGATTCAAAAGAGATTTCCGATCGGATAAGGAAATTAAGGGCTCACGGCTGGAAGAAGAAATATTATCCCGAGATTCTGGGATATAACAGCCGTCTTGACGCTATCCAGGCTGCTGTTCTAAGAGTAAAGTTGAAATATCTCGATAGTTGGAATGATAAAAGAAGAGAGATCGCCCAACGGTATTCAGAGGCATTCTCAAATATCCCTAAGTTAAAAACCCCTTCGGAAAAACCTGGGGCAAAACATGTATATCACCTCTATATTATCCAATCTGAACAGCGTGAGGAAATCAAAGAAAAACTAAATCGGGTGGGCATTGCTACCGGTATCTATTACCCACAACCGATACATCTAGCAGAACCCTGTTTGAAATATGGGTATCGAATCGGGGATTTTCCCGTTTCCGAAAAAGCCAGTCAAGAGACTCTGGCAATTCCAATTTATCCCGAAATGAGCGAGGATGAGATTCTGTTTATCATCCGAAACATTCAGGATCCGGATTAAGAACACCTTCCAATCGGTTTTAAGGATAGAAGCCAGCATCCATAACCTACCTGCAATCCCAGAAGAAAAGAAGGAATGGGTATTCGATTGGTATAATAAATTGTTGCCGTCTAAACAAAATATTTATTACGAGGATGATATGGTATTTCCATTTAAAAAAGCTTTAGTAACCGGTGGCGCCGGATTTATTGGCAGCCATATAATTGAAGAACTGGTCGGGATGGGCGTTGAGACCATCAGCATTGATAACTATTTTGCCGGTAAGCATGAGAATCTTGCTCATTTGAAGAAACACGATCACTTTCATGAAGTTGAGTGCGATGTGACGGACCTGGCTGGACTTGAAAAACACTTCGCTGGCGTAGACGTTATCTTCCACCAGGCTGCCAGCAAAAAAACAATCTGCCTCACCGACCCCCGACGAGATCTGGATATCAATGCAAAAGGCACATTCAACCTATTGGAATTATCCCTAAAACATAAAGTAAAGAAATTCGTCCACGCCTCAACAGGTTCTATTTATGGCGAAGCGCAATATTTTCCCCAGGACGAAAACCATCCCCTTGTGCCCACATCCTATTACGGGGTGAGCAAACTTGCTGGTGAAAAGTATGTTAAAGCTTTTCAGCATCTTTATGGACTGGACACGACAGTTTTGCGTTATTTTCACGTTTATGGTCCGAGGCAGGAATCCAGTGACGTGGGTGGTGTTGTATCAATATTTTCTCGCAGGATGGTTGAAAAAGAACCTATAACAATATTTGGCGACGGAACCCAACAAAGGTCTTTCACATATGTGAAAGATGTTGTAAAGGCTAATCTTATGGCTGCGGTCACCCCAGGAACAACCGGCGAGGTGTACAACTGTGCATCTGGAATAAAGGTGACAATCCAAGAACTGGCAGATCTAATATCAGCGCATCTCGGAATTGAAGACCAAGAAATAAATTATGCGGATTGGATGCCGGGCGATATAAAAGTTTTTGACATCAATAACTCTAAGATTCGGGAAGCATTTGGGATGGAGTTTTTGACAGATTTTCCGGCAGGTCTTAAATTAACTATCGATTGGGCAGTTAGATATTTTAAGGGAAACTAAATGTACAAGGAAAACAAGATTGGTGTCATCGTCCCTGCTTATAATGAGGAGCTATTAATCCAGGAAACTCTGGAAGGCATGCCTAAATTCGTAGACAGGATCTTCGTAATCGATGACGGCAGCAGCGACAACACACCGGAGATTATAAAAAAGAGACAGCAGACCGACCAGAGAATTATCCTGATCGAAAACCAAACCAATCAAGGACTTGGTCAATCCTTAATCAATGGGTATCTGGCTAGCAGGAAGTCAGATATTGATATCACTGCAGTTATGGCTGGAGACAATCAAATGCACCCGGATGATTTACCCGGGTTGCTTGATAAAATTATTGAGGAAAAGTACCACTATGTCAAAGGGAATCGTCTCCTACATCAAAACATTGACTCTATGCCCTTATATCGAAAGCTTGGTAATTCCGTTTTAACTTTACTCACAAAATTTGCCACTGGCTACTATTTTGTAATGGATCCTCAATGTGGATATACGGCAATTCATAAAAAAGCACTAAAGCAGATACCTATTCATAAAATGACAACGGGGTATGGCTATAATGCTGATATCCTTTGCATGTTAAACATCAATAATTTCCGCGTTGCGGACCTTCAAGTTCGTCCGGTATATGATCGCGAAATCAGTAAGATCAAGGTTTGGAAGTATATCCCTATGATTATCGTGCTCTTAACCAGGCTGTTCTACCACCGGCTGTGGAGCAAGTATATCATCCGCGATTTTCATCCTTTGGTTCTATTTTATCTATTTGCTTTTTTCAACACTATAGTGATTTTGATTCCATTCACAATCAGGTTTTTCTATATGTTCATTAAGTACAATGAACTGCCAAAAACAACAGCAACGATTATTACATTTACCTTCCTGATAACATTCCAGTCCATCCTTTTTGCGATTTGGATGGATATGGACTATAACAATAAGAACAGGTGATTCGGAGTTTATAATGTGTGGCATTTTTGGTGTAGCTCTCAGCAGAGAAGTAGGTTTTTCTCGAAATGATACAGAATATCTAATGAAGCACCTATTCCTGCTTTCTGAATCCAGAGGAAAAGAAGCTTCTGGATTCGCGTTAAAAACTCCAGAGACGATTTTCGTGGCAAAATATCCCCTTCCCGCCTCAGAGATAATCAGGTTCAAAGAATATAAGGACCTATATAACAAAATTTATATTGGGAATAATGGCAATGGATATCAAGAACCGGACTTTCCTATTTGTATCATCGGTCACTCCCGTCTGGTCACCAACGGCGGCAGGCAAATCCATAATAATAATCAACCTGCCATAGCAAGCAATATGGTTGCAATCCATAACGGGATCATTACCAACGTTGATGAGCTCTGGGGAAAACATCCAGAGATAGAAAAAAACACCGAACTGGACACAGAATTATTACTCGGTTTAATTCAGACTTTCCACAACAAAACAAACGGGCTGATAAGTGGAGTTCAAGAAGCTTATCAGCATATTGAGGGCGTTGCCTCCCTTGCTGTTCTATTTGAAAACCTGAACAATATCCTGTTATCTACTAATAATGGCTCACTCTATCTGGCAACCAATCAAGCCAAGAATGGCTATATATTTGCTTCAGAGAGTTATGTACTGGAAACGCTGCTGAATAAAAAGAGACTCCGGGGCTTGCTAAAAGATTTTGAGATCCAGCAAGTCCTTCCCGGGACAGGATACCTGCTCAATCTTGATGATCTCAAACTAGAGCCATTTACTATTCGGAAGGCTCCCGGCGATATCATTCACACAGATGAGATCCGCAAACATCACGGGGCCACAGTGGATATTACACTCCCCGCTAGTAACTCCAGACCCCTGGACAGAATTCCCGGGGACGGGCCGTACATCCTTTCTCCCTCTTTTAAGGATGAGTATCCCAAAAGGAAGGAGGCAATATCTCAACTCAGGCGCTGTACAAAATGTGTCCTGCCTGAGACCATGCCATTTATCGAATTTGATGAAGATGGTGTCTGCAACTATTGCCGCCATTATGAACCAATTGGTTTCAAGGGAGAGGAAGCCCTTGAAGAATTGCTGGCCCAAATTAGAAAAACCAACGGCTTGGCAGATTGTTTGGTAACCTTCAGCGGAGGAAGGGACAGCAGTTATTCAGTACATTTAATGAAGAATGATTTCCAAATGAACCCGGTCACTTATACATACGATTGGGGCATGGTCACTGACCTCGCCCGCCGTAATCAAATGCGTTTATGTGGACAACTTGGACTGGAACACATACTTGTTTCTGCAGATATAACAAAAAAGAGGAACAACATCAGAAAGAATGTTACTGCCTGGTTAAAGAAACCCGATCTGGGAACTGTCCCGATCTTTATGGCAGGAGATAAACAATATCATTATTACATGAACAAAGTAATGCAGCAAACGAGCACAAATGTAATAATTATGGGAGAAAACTTACTAGAAACTACCCAATTCAAATACGGATTCTGCGGTATCCCCCCCCGGCACGGCAGCCGCCATACTTATACGCTGTCATTAAGAAACAAGCTTCAGTTGGCCTGGTATTACGCAACCCGTTATATCAGCAATCCTGCCTACATCAATTCCTCTTTAGTGGATACAATCGGGGCTTATTTATCTTATTATTTCATTCCCCACAACTTTATAAATATCTATGAGTATGTAAAATGGGATGAAGACATAATCAACAATACCCTGATCAATGAGTATAACTGGGAAACTGCGGCAGACACAAAAAACACCTGGAGAATAGGTGATGGAACCGCTTCATTTTATAATTATATATATTATATGCTGGCCGGTTTGACTGAAAATGATACTTTCCGCAGCAATCAGATCAGAGAAGGCATGATCACACGTAAAGAGGCTTTGGCTTTTATCGATAATGAAAATGAACCCCGTTATGAGTCCATACAATGGTATTGCGATATCATTGGCATCGATTTCTATGACACAATAAAAAGAATTAATTCCGCGTCAACGATTTACAAATTTTAGATCCCGACGAATCTCGATTTTTCTGAAAATGACACGTTTCACTGCAACCATATCCGAGAGGTATGTTAAAGCGATCAGAAACGCCGCAGTTGGCAGAACGAGATAATCAGCCCAGATATTCATCCTTGCGCTGGTATACAGAGAAAATTGGTTTCTCTTTCAAAGAAGGACTAAATACAATCAATAACTTGCTGAAGCGTTACTCCTTGTTATCATCACGATCCAATCCCATTAACTTTTATTCCCGTACGCATAGAAGGCCGCGATTCCTACTTCATGAATCCATTCTTGTCATGCTGGCTACTGTAAAATAATAATTAATGGGAAATAAATTGATGGCAATCGGTATAGTAGGCATCTAAATCCAAATTTTTATGTAGCGCAGAAAATCCTCGTTGATTGGCCTCGGGGCAAAAATCTGCCGGGGTTATCCCATACTCAATAACAAAAACAGGCTTGTTAGCATCGAGGAATGGCAGCAATTGATCACATTCTTGGTATGTAAAACATTCCTCGTTCACTACCCAATCAAAGTCTTCAACCAACTCCCGGATTTGATTGACGTCGTTCTTTAAACCGATTTTCAATCCTCGATCATGGGCTGCCCGGGCCAGATATTTATTAAACACCAATTGATCGGACCCTGTTAGAGGGAATCTAGTCTTATTTTCATATCCATCCAAATTGTCTGGATCAAGACCATCACATCCTTTTTCAACAGCCAGATCCATTCGGTTCTCAATAATAGGTCTTAAAGCAGGTATCTGCCGAATATCCAGCCAGCGCTCTCCAGGCCAATCTTCCAATTCATACCCCAAAACATCGTCTGGGAACTTGTGCGCATCTGGTCGCCAGTTTTCGTAGCTGCCAGCACTGAAATAACAGATTACGAAAACTCCTCTTTCCTTGAGCTCAATAATGATCTCTGTTGGCGTATCAAATAAATCTAGATTAAAAGCATCTACATCAATATCAAGATCCAACTCCCCGCTGTATTGTATTTGCCAGCTTGTGAGTGGCAGCAAGCTAAATTCTGATGTACTTACCCCAGGAGCAGAAACCTCTGAACGCTGGCAGGCAGTAACCAGGAAAAGCATTAGGAATATCCAATAAATTAACTTAAGAGAATCTCTCAAATGCAACCAATCCCTCCCAAATAAACCGATTGTATTCAATTATAAAGGAGTTTGGCATGTTATTTTTCCATTGTCCATTTTCTAAGCTTGATATTTTCTTTTTGGGTCTTGGCTAAATGTTAGAACTGACCTGGTATATCGGTATACGTTATATCGTTGTCCGGTATAACGCAAGATGTTATAAAACATTGCCCCAGAAAGGAGTTTTTATGGAAGACAAATCAATCTCAAAACATCTTCCCCTCACGGAAGCCACTTATTATATCTTGCTAGCGCTGGTAACCCCCAAACATGGCTATGCAGTGATGCAGAAAGCCGAGGAAATCAGCCAGGGCACCCTCCGGTTGGCTCCAGGCACAATTTATGGTGCATTTACAACCCTGGAAGAGAACAAATTGATCTCCATGGTCGGAAAAGTAGGGAGGCGGAAGATGTTCCAGATATCAGAAATGGGAATACGGGTTCTCTTAGGACAGATCCAGCGAATGGAAATCATGTTACAAAGCGTTGGAAAGAATTTTGATTTTTGGCAGCAAGTATCTGCCGAGGAGGAGAAAGAAGAATATGACTAATGAAATAATAACCAAAACAAAATGGTTCTGGGCTTGGCAGGACGAGAAGGAAGAGGCTTAGCTGTCGGAGATGGCAAATCAGGGATTGCATCTGGTAGCTGTTCCCATCCCTGGAAATTACCAGTTCAGGGATGGAGAGTCTGCGAACTATGTCTACCGATTGGATTATCAATCCCTCAAGACGAAAGATAAGGATTCCTACCTACAACTTTTTGCAGACGCAGTCTGGGTACACATTGGAGAAATGGCCGGTTGGGTATATTTCCGTTTCAAGGTCACCAATGGCGAAGCCCCTGAAATCTACAGCGATCTTGAATCTAAAATTGGGAAATACCAGCGGGTTATGCTTTACCTGGTGATATTTTTACCGATAATTCTTCTACAAATCAACAATTTATCTGCCGCTGACCGGTATGGCCCATTTTTCATGATCCTGCAAGGTCTTACAGCCCTGCTGATGTTTTTAAACTTCTTCGGGATGATTCAACTCTTCATCAGGATCAAAAAACTGAAAAAGACAAACTATGCCAAACTACACAGGACCGACCCTGAGATGTAATTTGGCTCAGGGCTGCCTTATTGACACAACTAGAGAGTGTTGTAGAATACATTCAATAATTCCACCCCGATAACAACCATAAAGGGGCAGGCAAATGCTTCATCCAAAGCCCAAAATCAAAGATACACTATTTCTCAACCTATTTCTGTTCTATATTCTCTATTACGCATTAATTCTGACTGAAAAGCAGTTAATCAGAACTGGTTTATTGGGATTCGTATTGCCAATCAAAATTGGTTTGTATGAATATTTTATTGGCTTTACTATAGGAACGGGATTAATAACAATATTATCGATGGTCTTAATCAGATACCAGAATATTATTCGAATTTTCTTACTGGTTCTAATAATGGGATTCACTATTTCCATTAATTATTATTTATATACTGAACTGACCTATCCTCCCTACACGCTTGTCCAAAAAGGCAGTTTAAATCAATTGGCTGAAAAACGCTGGAACCGGTCGCTGCCTTACGATCTTGTTTGGGACATTTCCGAAACATATCCTTTGGCTCGCCTTCATATAAATCCTTCCATTGATAATTATTCCCAGCTTCAAAAAATATCGAGGTTTGGAGTATATATTATTGAATCAAATGAAATCTTAATTGATCTTTCAGATGAACTGTATAATAATCTTGAGGATAAACCAAATTCCGGATATACAATATATCAAAACGGGGGTATTGAATACCGCATATATAATACTGATCCGAAAAATAATGAGCTCTTTCTAACCTCATATAACAACATCATCATTATTGCTCCGTTATCCTTGTTGGACTGACATGACAATGCCCATATTTTACGTTCTGCTCTACATAATAGGAAATATTTGCCTGCTCCCCCTAAACAGGAAAATTCCTTCCTGGCTGATCACATCTGCCGGCTTTCCTATCGGGGTAATCATCTGGGTCTTAGCTTCAATGATCCTTCTAATCCTTAAGATCCCCTATACCTGGGCCAGCTTAATCATCCTGGTTTTGATAATTTCTATAATTTCCATTGCCAAACCTGTTTATAAGAAAACCATTCAGATTTCAATTAAAGATCTGGTTTTTATGATCACGGGACTTCTGATCATTTCAATACTCAGTTATATATTTTCCAATCAATACTTTGTTTTCGCTACAGAAGACAGTTTTAGTATTATCTTTCATGGCCGAGGTTTAGTTGAATCCGGGTTGGTTCCGTGGTCCATAAGTCAATTTACGGAGTGGGGTGTTATTGTACCTGTCATACAAATGGCTGCGGGGTTGTTTTCCTTTGATTATCTATCAGGCTATCAAACAATCTTGGCGGTATGCCTCATCGCCATATTATTCTTGGGAATGTTCCATGAACTTAAAAACTATTTTCCCCTAATAACCTCACTGATCATAGCGGGGGCTTTTATTTTGGTTCTGGCCACAAAACAATTCCTTAATCATTCCTTTTATATTCATAACAATCTTACAGCCTCAATATTCCTACTCCTTGCCATATATTCATATTGGAAGTTCATCAAATCAAACGAGGACGATTGGATGATTTTGGGATCAATATCCATCACAGCCTTCAGTTTTTCAAGAATTGAGGGTCCAATATATGCAATTCTCATAATTTTATTAGTAGTTTCAATTAAACTGTCAAGTTATAAACAAACATTAACTATGGTTGTTCCTTACGCACTTATTGCAATCGCATGGCATGTTGCCTTACTGTTATCTGGAGGTCAAAATCAATTATTAAGTAGCAACAATATCCTAATAATTCTGATCGCATTAATTAGTTTACTGATACTAGCATTTTTCAGCTCAAAACTTAAACCCCTCTTATCAGTAATGCCATTATTGATCCTTACCGTTTTATTCTTCGGAGTAGTTCTGGCAATACTTGTTGAACCTGAACACATGATTACTTCAATAACTAACTACTGGCAAAATCTGGTCCACATGTATTCCTGGGGATGGACTTGGTTTGTGCTTCTTTTCTTTGTACCATTAATCTTTTGGCAAAGTGAACAGCTTCCCGAAAACTGGTTTCTCATTCACACTATCGGAGCATATATTCTTGTTATTATATTAATCGCCCTGGCAAGGACACCCTACCGACTTGGAGAAACTGATTCCTCTAATCGTTTAATGATCCAGATCTTACCAATAATATTATTTACCATTGCCAGCAACGCAGCAACTCTCAAAAAGTGGGTTTCACCCGATTTATAACTCCGGAATAATCTTGAAGCCTATTCAATACTCTCCTCATTTGGTAAACTATGGTGTTATATTGTGTGAATCCGGCCAAGATCGGTCGGGTTTTTTTATGCTTCAAAAGTGAAAATTATGGAAACTACCAGAACTGATATACGAAACGTAGCCATTATCGCCCACGTTGACCATGGAAAAACCACCCTGGTTGATGGGCTCCTACAACAGGCAAGCGTTTTTCATGAAAAGAAGGTCTTCAAAGAACGAGTGATGGACTCGAACGAATTAGAGCAGGAAAGAGGCATTACCATTCTCTCCAAAAACACTGCTATCGTGATAACAGATCCAAAAAGCGGCCAGCTTACAAAAATAAATATCGTTGATACCCCAGGCCATGCTGACTTCGGCGGCGAAGTAGAACGGGTCTTAAATATGGTTGATGGCGTATTACTGCTGGTTGATGCTGCTGAAGGCCCAAAACCTCAGACCCGATTTGTCCTCCAGAAAGCACTTGAACTAAACCATAAGGTGATCGTGGTCATCAATAAAGTGGATCGCAAGTTGGCTAATTCGGAGCAGGTTTTAAATGACACGTTTGATTTGTTTATAGAACTCGGAGCAAGCGAAGAACAAGCTAGTTTCCCGGTGGTCTATGCCATTGCAACCCAGCATCGGGCTGGCCATACCCCAGATGTTGGCCCCGATCTCCAGCCTCTATTTGAAACTATCCTGAATTCGATCCCTGCCCCGTTAGTACACATTGATCAACCACTACAAATGCTTGTAACTTCTCTGCAATATGATAATTTCAGGGGATCTACAGCCATCGGGAGAATTTCTTGTGGAGAGGTAGCCATTGGAGAACAAGTCGTTTATCTTACTGCAGATGGAAAAACCGTCCCGGGAGAAATCACCTACCTCTATGATTACCAGGGTCTGGAACGCCAGGAAATCGAACTGGCCAAAGCTGGTGAAATTGTCGCGATTGCTGGATTGGAAGGCATAACAATCGGAGACACGATCTGCAACATAGATAATCCTATTCCCCTCCCAAGGATAAAAGTTGAAGCGCCTACAGTAAGAATGTCATTTGGCGTCAATACCTCACCTTTTTTCGGAAGAGAAGGTGTCTGGAAAACCTCCCGGAAACTCAGGGAACGTTTGTTCCGTGAAATTAGAAGCAATCTGGCTTTACGGGTGGAAGAATCCGGATCCACAGACAGACTGCTTGTCTCAGGCCGGGGAGAATTACACCTGGCTATCTTGATAGAAACCATGCGGCGGGAAGGTTATGAGTTCCACGTATCCCGTCCTGAAGTAATTCTTCAAACATCTCCCTCCGGCCAGATCCTCGAGCCATTCGAAGAGGTTCGGATTGAGATCCACTCAGATGATATAGGCGCGGTAATGGAATCCCTCAATAATCGGCAAGGTGTACTGCAGGATATGCGGGAATCAAGCACTGGAACAGTCTTGCTCACGTTTCTGGCTCCTACCAGAGGCATTCTTGGTTTCAGACATCATTTCTTAACCATGACCAAGGGAACAGGTGTACTAAACACCTCTTTTGACAGCTATGCACCCCAGGCCGGCTCAGTAGAAGTTCGGTCTCACGGTTCGCTGGTTGCCTGGGAAACCGGGACAGCATCAATATTTGGTTTGAAAAATGCCGAGGAGCGCGGGGTTCTCTTTATTGAACCCGGTATGGAGGTCTATCACGGGATGGTTGTAGGAGAGAATAAACGTCCGGATGATATTGAGGTTAACGTCTGCAAAACCAAACATCTAACCAATATGCGAAATAATATCCGTGAAATCAATCAGCGCCTGGTCACTCCCCGGGAAATGAGCCTGGACCAATATATTGAGTACCTGGCAGACGATGAACTCCTGGAGGTAACTCCCAAAAACCTCCGGATCCGAAAACGGATCCTGGACCACGGCACTCGAAAGCGGGAAGCCAAACATGAGGCTGAGAAGGCCATCGGGTAGCAGCCCTATCCTTTAGAAATATTTCACCCAGGACCAAGTTGGCTGGCGAGCTTTGAACTGGCCGTACCAACTGGCAGGAAAATAGAGAATAGCCAAACCGACAAGCCAGAGTACGATCATTATACCCAGGCTGGAACCGTTCGGTGCCAGCATTCTGCCCATCAGAAAATAGACCCCGATATGGGCAAGGTAAAAAAAGAGCGGAACACGCCCGAAATTCAGCAATGGATTCCACTCCCCAAAAACTGGCCTTCTGAATCGGGAAAAAACCCACAACAGGATCAAATTTATTCCTGTGGTTATCAGAACGAAGGTCATACTGGGGGGATACTTCACCAGACTGAGAAAATCCATCCAATTTCCAATAGGCATAGATCGGATATTCCCAAAACCGTTTAAAAACCGCAATAATACAAACCCAACCAGAAAAGTCACTCCCAGCCAGGCTCCCTTACGGTAAGCTCTGCTGACGTCATTCTGGATCCACTTGCCGAATAATAAACCTAATATAATTAATTCGACCCAGGCCAGGAGTGGGTAGTTTGTCCAGTACTTCCCTCTCCCCCCACTAAAAATCAGCAGAGTTCCTGCCAAATCATCAAAATTTCTTCCCCATAGAACAGGATCAGGAGTCAGGACCTCCATGGCAATAAAAAATCCCAGGCTGATCCCAACCAGAAAAATCGGCCTCAAACCCAATAAGGGGATACAAAGGATCATTCCAAAACCGAGAGCTGCCAATACACCAACGTACCACAACAAAGCTGAAGATCCAGCGACTGACCAAGCCTGGCTGTAATTCAGAATAACCTGCAGGACAATCAACACTAATCCCCGCAACAAAAAATGTCCCCGAATATCTGATTCCTTCCAGCCTTTTTCTCTACGTGATGAAGCAAAAAGCATCATCCCAACCCCCATAATGAAAAAGAAACCGGGCGCGCTGATATGAGTCACAAATCGGGCCAGGAAGTGCACTGGGCTGGAAAAGTCGGGAATCTGCCCTCCCCAATATTCACCAGATGAGTGATGCTGAGCAATAAGGAAATTGGCATGGTCCAATGCCATCGGAATCATTAACAACCCCCGCAGCAGATCAAGCGGGAGCAAATGATTTTTTTGATGGGCATGAGATTCGACAGACATATCCCTCCAAAGATCCCTGAAATTTTTCCCAGCAAAGTCATCTTCATTATAAACACAACATCAAAAGTAGATGGCATCCCCAGGAATCATTTTTTGTCCTGATCTGGAAGTAGATATTTCCTTAATAATTTGAAGCCTTTAAGGTTCCTTCGTTGCAGTCACTAATCCCCCGTGATAGAATAACAAGACATCAGGTTTAACCTGAAGGAAACTCCAATTATGGCCGCTTTGATCGAAGTAGTGATAGATAGCATCCGCGTCAGTTTAATGTCTCAGCAGCGTGTAGTGATTCTGCGGGAGACCACCTCAGACCGTTATCTACCCATCATGGTTGGAATTTATGAAGCCGAGCATCTTACATTGGCTTTACAAGAAGTAGAAGTTTCCAGACCCCTGACCTATGACCTCTTTGTAAACATATTGGATACACTGCAGGCCGAGGTAATCCAGGTTGAAGTGGTTTCGCTGAAAGATGAAACCTACTACGGCAATATTGCCATCAATATTAATGGAACTTTACATAATATTGACTCCCGCCCGTCAGATGCTATGAATTTAGCTATCCGATTGAATGTGCCAATATTTGTATCTGAAGATGTGCTCAATGAGGCTGGATTGATCCCCGAAGACGATTTGGCAGAAGCTCTCCCGGATGAAGAAGTAGATAGCGAACGTTTATCAGTCTTTGAAAATTACCTGGACCAAATCAGCCCCGATCAATCTGAAGACAAACCCGATGAAGAGGATTCTGAGGAGGACTAACCCTTCTTTCAATCCCCATCTGCCCCACAGAAAATCCTCACCAATCAAATTATTAACATCAACTCAACAAACCTACCATGACCGAATCCTTTGAGTTTGAATCCGCTCCCGAGACAGCAGGACCCCAGATGGTTCCCCACAGCCGGGAAGCTGAAGAAGCTGTCATCGGGGCAGTGCTGATCAACCCCGAAGCTTATTATGACGTGGCCCAGTTCCTGGCCGCGGATGATTTTTACATTCACCGCAACAAGTGGGTCTGGGGTGCCTTTGTTTCCCTCCACGATCGCAACGAGGCAATCGATCTAGTGACGGTCACTGAAGAGCTTGACCAGAAAGGCCACCTGACAGATATCGGCGGATCAGCTTATATCACCAAACTGATCAATAACGTCCCCTCTTCCCTGCACGCTGAAGCTTACGGTCACAGGGTAGAAGAAACCGCCATTAGGCGCAGGATGTTAGACGCAGCCAACAAGATCGCCAAGCTGGCTTACGAGGAGAATCTCACTCTCGATACTGTCATGGACGACTCTGAGAAAGCCGTCTTTAACGTCAGTCAGCGCCGTACGAACCAAGACCTGCAGCCCATCAAAACTGTATTGAGTGACTATTTCGACCGAATGGAAGAGCTCTCCAAACGGGATGAGGAACTGGTCGGGGTTCCAACAGGTTTTATTGATATAGACAGAATGTTGGGCGGCTTGCAGCCATCAGATCTTCTGATCATCGCCGGCCGGCCCGGTATGGGAAAAACCGGCTTTATCTTGTCAGCTCTTAAAAACGCTGCCATGACCCACAAAAAACATGTGGCAATCTTCTCATTGGAGATGTCTAATGAACAGCTGGTGCAGCGCATCATAGCCCAGGAAACCGGGATCGATTCCACCCGGCTGCGTTCTGGAAAGCTCAGCCCCGATGAGTGGCTGCTTTTCACCCAGGCGATAGAGGTACTCTCCGACACCCATATCTTTCTGGATGACACACCGGCCCTGACGCCATTGCAGCTGCGCACAAAGTGCCGCCGCCTGCACCTGGAATATAAATTAGATTTGGTCGTAGTGGATTATTTGCAGTTAATGGGCGGGGACATTCGCACCAATAACAGAGTCCAGGAAGTCTCTGACATTTCCCGCAACATGAAGATCCTGGCCAGGGAACTGAACGTACCTGTTCTAGCGGCTGCCCAGTTGTCACGAGCCGTTGAACAGCGCTCGGACAAACGACCTGTTTTGTCAGATCTCAGGGAATCCGGAAGTCTGGAGCAGGACGCCGATATTGTAATGTTCATTTACCGCCCGGAAGTGTATGAGGAAGATTCGCAGTTCAAGAACCTGGCCGAGATTATTATAGCCAAACATAGAAACGGTCCTACCGGGGATGTACAGCTCGTTTTCCGGAAGAATCTGGCCAAATTCGAGAATGCCGCCACTCGCGATATTGACCTTTCTCAGGTAACCTGATGGCTTTTAACGGTCTTCCTCCTGGAAAAATAAGCACAACCAGGATACCCGGTCTGTTTTTCACAGACCTACTTCCGCAAATAGACGATCTGGACGAAATGAAAGTCACACTATATTCCCTATGGCTGTTCACTCGACTGGAAGGTGAAGTTCGCTACTTAAAGGAAGAGAATCTTATTGGGGATCCGGACTTTATGGTGGGCATGGGCACCACGACCGCCGCCCAGCTGGCTGCAGTCAAAACCGGACTGGAGCGGGCGGTGACCCGCGGCACCTTGTTAAAGACGACTGTCCCTGAAGGCGAGGGTGAGCTGGCAATTTATTTTTTCAACTCTCCGCGCGGGCAGGCCGCGGTCCAATCCGTCGCAGACGGATCGTGGCGCCCCTCGGATGGAGACAATCTGATTCCAATGTTAAGCTTAGAACAGCCTAATATTTTCCGGCTTTATGAAGAAAACATTGGTCCGCTGACACCGCTGATCGCAGACACATTAAGAGATGCAGAGAAGGAATTTCCAGAGGATTGGATCAGACATGCAGTAGCAATCGCGGTCCAGAATAATGTCAGGAAATGGAATTACATAGAAGCCATATTACGAAGCTGGCAGGACGGTGGAAGAGATGAGCGACCGGATAGAGGACATACTAAAAAAGACCGCCGGGGATATCTCGAAGATGAATTCGCAGAATTCATCGAAGACTGATCCAAACACTGGGTCATACCCGGGTGATCCCAATTGTGAGATTTGCGGTGGGGTTGGGTACCTGCGGCAGGACCTCCCGGTGGGACATCCAGATTTTGGCAAACTCCAGATTTGCTCTTGTCGGGCTGGACAGCTAAGAAAACAAGCCCGGGCAAGTTTATTTAAATTGAGCAACCTGGATGAGTTAGCCCATTTAACCTTCGAGAACTTTGAAATCCGAGGGCAAATCGGATTGGGTCCAGCCCAGGCAGACTCGCTGGAACAGGCCTTCAACCATGCCCAGCAATATGCCGGCAAACTAAAGGGCTGGCTGGTTCTGCAGGGCCCTTACGGGTGTGGAAAAACCCATCTGGCAGCAGCTGTGGCCAATTTTGTAGTCGATCTTGGTGTCCCTACTCTGTTCCTGACTGTCCCGGACCTGCTGGACAGTCTGCGCTTTTCATACAACAACCCGGAATCCAGCTTTGAAGAACGTTTCGAAGATATCCGACGGTCCCCCTTACTGATCATGGATGATTTTGGGACTGAAAACGCCACTCCCTGGGCCCAGGAAAAGTTATTTCAGATCCTCAATTTTCGTTATGTAAATAACCTGCCCCTCCTGATCACAACCAACCTGTCGCTCAACCAATTAGAAGGTCGCATCCGTTCCCGCCTTCAGGATCCCGAACTAGTAAACCGGGTAAAGATCCTGGCTCCGGACTACCGCCGTCCTATGGACGATACCGGCCATTCCGAACTGTCCTCGTTGTCATTGTTGGGAGACCATACCTTTGGTAATTTTTCGTTACGTGATAACGAAAACCTGGAAAAGGATGAGAGGAAAAAGTTGGAAAGCGGTTTCAAGGCCGCGCAGAAATACGCCGAGAAACCCAAGGGGTGGTTGGTGTTTCAGGGTGGTTATGCCAGCGGCAAAACCCACCTGGCTGCTGCTATTGCCAATTATCGCTCCGGACAAGGCATACCCCCGTTATTCATCATGGTTCCTGACCTGATGGACCACTTAAGAGCAACCTTCAGTCCAAACAGCACTGTGAGCTATGACAGGCGCTTCGATGAGATTAAGAAATCTCCTCTATTGGTGCTGGACGACCTGGGAACAGAATCAATGACTCCCTGGGTGAAGGAAAAGCTGTACCAGCTCTTTAACTACCGCTACAATGCCGGGCTTCCCACCGTGATCACTACCACGGACAAGCTCAGCGAGATCGATCCCCGCATCCGCAGCCGGATCCTTGATCGGCGTCTGTGTCGGATCTACGCTATCACCGCACCGCCATATCGCGGAGGCTAACAAATCATGATCGGTATATCGTAAGTAATTCCATCTGTTCACACGTTATAACTTTCCAACGCTCCTGTGATAATTTAATAGAACTCTTATCTTGCCATTTAGGTAATTTGCTAAAATGAGTATATTAGTAATGGAGGAAAGATGGCCAAGAAAAATGTGCTTGTAAAAAGTGATCTAAGAAAGAATTTAGCTGAGACAGCTGTATTTCTGCGCGAATTGGCGGATAAAATCGAAAGTGGACAGGTAACGCTGGTCCAGGGAGGGCAAGACGTCGTTGTCGATCTTCCGGATACAGTAGGTTTTGAGCTGGAATACTATGAACAACCTAAAAAACACGGTCTGAAAAGGCAACTTGAGATTGAGCTGCAGTGGACAGAGGGTGGTAAAAAGAAACAGAGCGTCACCCTGGGATAATACATCTCAATCATTGTCACCAACGCTGCCATTCGTGGCAGCGTTTTGTTTTAATCGGTTCAGCGTCGATCAAGCGGGATTACTAAAAGAAGATTAGGATATACTAAAATCACAACCCCAAGGATTGATACATGAACTCCAATCAGGATTTTTCAAGAGTAGATCGGCCAGTTCGGGCAGCAGAAAGGTATTACTCCAAACTGAGCGGCATTTATGACTTGGTGGCTTCCAGTGAAAAAAGATATATCAGCCGGGGGCTCGATTTATTGGATCCCAAAACTGGGGAATGGATCCTGGAAATTGGGTTTGGGACCGGATATGCTCAGAAGCGTATCGCTCCGCTGGTCAGGGGAGGATTTAGTACCGGTCTTGATCTTTCGGTGGGTATGGGGAGGGTCGCTCAAAGGAAAATATATCGGGCGGGCCATCTGAACCGAGTGGGACTGGTGCAGAGTGACACTCTGCCAATCCCCTTGCCAAGTAATATGTTTGATGGGGTTTTTTCCAGTTTTACTTTAGAGCTTTTTGATTCTCCGCTCATCCCCAAGGTATTAGGTGAATGCCGCCGGGTGCTGAAACCGGGCGGCCGTTTAGTAATCGTATCCTTATCCAGGGACAACCCCTTGAGTTTGATGGGCAAAATCTACGAAACTTTCCACAACTACTTCCCAAAATGGGCGGATTGCCGTCCAATCCCGATCAGTCATCTGGTTCAAGAAGGGAGATTCGAAATTCGGGAATCTTACGAATATAAGATGTGGGGAATACCAGTAATCATCTTGGAAGCTAAGCCAAACTTACCTTACAACTCATTAAAATAAAGCTTTTGTTTTGTTTACTTTGTTTTTGATCATTTAAGGAAATTCTCTTTATTATATTTCAGAAAAATGCCTGGCAAGAAAAACTCAAAACCTTAATGTCCGAAAAAAATCTTGTCCATATAAGCTACATTCTCATATGGCTATCTAATGACTTAATAATGTCTTTAATATTTGTGATTTCCACATCGGCCATTGTAAATCGCGTCAACAAAGATCGATAGAATGACAAATGATTTCTAATACGACTCGGATGAGTATTAAAAATCATTACCCCATTATATGGTTTAAGAACGTTAACTATATCCTCAACAACGTCCTCCGCCTGGGAATCAGATAATGCTTGGTCATGAAACAAACCGTCATCTTGGATCGTCAGCGGAAGCTCCCAAATTCGTGTACCAGGATATATATATGGAATACATATATCAACACCACCACTATAGAATACATTAGATTTAATACTGCTATCATATCGAAAACCCAATTTGTCAAGAATATTAAGTAGTTGTTCTGATATAGCAAATGCAGGTGCTCGATATCCCAATATCGGCCGATCCAATTGATCTAAGCAGCGTCGTAGTCGAACTTCGATGTCTTGGGGATTTCTATATCCAAAAGACATGTCGTGAGTATCACCATGTAATCCAATCTCAAACCCTCTATTTTCTAGATCATCAAGCCATCGTTTCTCAAGTTTGTAGGGACCATTAGTCAATACATTGAAAGTTGATCGCATATTATAGGATTGTTCAATATCTGCAATCACCGGCCAAAATTCTGCACAAACTTCTGTGTCAATATCATGAGTTAGGCATAGACGGACTAATGGAGTTGTTTTATCATCTAGTACTTTGGAAACAGCTCTCATATATCGATTTGGTTCAAATTTAATTACATCTCTTTTATTGAATAGCCCATTAATGCGTTTAACCATGCCTGTGATAAACCCATAGATCGGTAGCGGAATAGTACTGAGTATGTTTGAAAACATAACACGTGACAAGCGTTTGTGAAATGGAGTCTTGTATCTCAATTCGTGGCAAGTCGCATCTTCAATTAATAGTGTTAAGTCATAATTTTCTTTGATGAATGGTTTGTTCAAATATCGTATCCATGCTTGGAAGGATTCAAATATTCTGTGAGAATGTAATTCCACCTAGAGACCTCCATCAGAAAAACGGACCCCGTATCGCGAGAGGAACATTACTAGTTGCTCTCCAATTGGATTTGAGATTCCTCCTCTCTGGCGAGTATCAAGATCTAGCCACATTTGTCTGTTGTCTCTTATATATTGTTGTTGATTGTGATTTAACTTAAGCAGCGAGATGCAAACAGTCGTTTTTGGAGGTAGGTGGTCTAGTTGGGATTCCCAACTATCCTTTCCCTCGATATAGATTACAGAAAAAGTCTTTTTTCCTTTCCGATATGAATATGTGAGACAATAATTATTTGAAATTGGATCAATTGCGTCAACCTTGTACCAGATCATCTGATCATGGAAAGATTGCAGGTATTGTCTTATTAAGTCACGACGAGAATCTTCACTCGGACGACCCCCTCTTTGTTCTTTTGTTTTTAATATTTTTATTGGGACACCAGCAGCCAAAGCCCCTGGGGGTATATCTTTATTTACCAAAGCCCCGGCACCAATTGTTGCGTCATCTCCAATCGTTATTCCTGGCATTATAAAGACATCCCATGGGATCCAAACGTTTTTGCCCAAGGTGACTGGGGCGAAGGTTACAGGATATCCTTCAAGTTGGTTTTGCCAAGATCCGTGAGTAAATATTGAACATTTCCCCCCAATACCTGTGTCATCTCCTACCCGAAGAGGGCGAGTCGGATTAAGAATAGAATTCTCCATAACAATAGTGCGTTTTCCTAAAGATAACTCTGAATCCGGAAATTCAATGCCACCAACAATTACTTGGTTATTTATTCGAGCATCATCATCGATAAAAATCTTGCTTGAGTTTATATAGCTCAATGAACCAATCTTGACATAACGGCCTATCTCAATATCTCGCCCAATGATAGGCGTAACAAATCCAATCTTTGTGCCATCACCAATTATTACATTTTCACCTATTATTACTGATCCAATACCAATTTTTACTTTCTTCCCAATTTTATATCCCCGAAGTCGATAAACCATTGTTTTAATGAACGAGGGCAGTAAACCAATCGTTATCAATTGTAATACTGGAATCTTTACTTTTTCTATAATGGGCCGAGTCCGCATATTCTTTCCTCCTTAAACCTCAGATGGGTTTCGATCCATCGGTCTGATGTAAATGGATTGTATAATATATTTATTTTACCAACTACTTTATAATAATTGAGGTATATGACTTGAGATAACCGGATCTCTCTCTAAAGACCAGCCGCTGGATCAGCTTTGGTTTGTTATTAATACATGCGATCCTGACTGCATTGAAGAAGAAGACCTCCCAGGTCCTGAGTATCTCGGAGGCCTCAATCTTCCCTTAAATAAAAAAACCCTCTTTTCAGAGGATTTTTTTCTGTGCCCCCACGGAGATTCGAACTCCGGTCTTAACCTTGAAAGGGTTATGTCCTGGTCCCCTAGACGATGGGGGCAAAATTCTGTTTTGTTAAGACAACGGCAAAAATTATACTATCCCCTCTTAATCAGGTCAAGCCTAGCGGTATTCCCGGCAGGGACGAGTCTTCATCAGCTTTTTTCAAGGCATGGGTGAAAGTAGCAATATGTTTACGATTGATCAGCATTGCTTCGCTTTTGATTTCCATTTCGGGATAGATAATGGAGCGCACTGTCCCGTCAAAAACTGGCAGGTACTCCCAGGTGCCACCAGACATCAAGGCTTTAAAATCGAACCTTCCTGGCCATTCCAGGTAACCTTCATACTCGAAGGTTGAGTCAGTGATGGCGATATGAAAAAGATTGACATGTTCATAGCCCGCTCGGGTGATCCCTCTCAGCCCGATATCCTGGCGTCGTTTAACGCTAGCGCTGTGAATCTGGTCTTTTACCAAGCGAATGTCTGGCAATCTCTGTACTAGAAAATCCGGATCATGGATACGACCCAGGCTGGCATCCATAATGGTCATGAACTGACTTGTCGAATCCGTCATTAAACCACTTAAGCCAGTGTTGCTGACTTTCGCCGTACCCGCAATACGGTAGCTGGCAGTTAATACATGGACCGGGATAATGCGTTTGGTAAGGGCCCTCTGTGCCATTCTAAACTCCCACTCAATAACTTATACACCTACATTAAAATAACACCATCCTCTACGGGAAAAGTGTTTTTCAACTAGTTTCCTCTTATTATGATAACAGATACTTAGTATTGGCCAAAGATATATGTTTTTTTCTACCAGTACAAGAGTCTAAACAAGAAACAACCCGATATCATGGCCGGATTGCTGAATTATCATTCCGAGGCCAAAACAGGATTTGCCCCGTTAACTAATCCCCATGAGTCGGGCGGCCAGTACACCAGCAGCGCTTCCCCGACTATATTTCCCATGGGTACCAATCCCCAATTGTGGGAATCTGAGGAGTTGTTCCGGTTATCGCCCAAAACAAAGAGGGAGTCTTCAGAAACAGCCCACTCGCCTTCGTATTGAGGATCTATCATGAGATATGGTTCAGAAAGCAGTACCCCATTAATATACACATTTCCATCTTCAATATGTACCTGCTCTCCTGGTAAACCAACGATCCGTTTAATATATTCCTGGGTGATATTACGAGGAAAATCGAATACAACTACATCTCCCCTTTCAGGTTCCCCAATCCGGTAATTGATCTTGCTGACAATCACAAACTCACCATGATGGAGATTAGGTTCCATGCTGGACCCATCAATTCGAATCCGGGCGGAAACTGCGTTGATCAGAAAGAACAGAACCACTGAAAGCAGCAAGGTTTCCAGGATATCAACCAGGACACCCAGTAAATTTGGCTTATCTGGCCGTATTTCCTCATTTTCGAGTTGTAGAGAGTTGAAATCTTCAGTCATTTTCGCTTATCACCTTTAAACGTGTCCAGATTATATAATCCAAATTCAGGCAAGGCAAGGGGAAGGATAACACTCGGCCTGGCCTTTAACTATTATTTTTATTGAATTTGCTCGGAATTTGGGATTTATATCTACCTTTGGCGGAGAAAGATCTTAATCGGTGTCCCTAAAAAGGGTGTATGTTCCCTGATCTGGTTTTCTAAATATCGCAAATAAGTGAAGTGGGTCAATTTTGGATCATTGACATGGAGTAAAAATGTGGGAGGGTTAGTTCGAATCTGGGTGCCATAATAAATCTTGAAATGCCTTCCTGCCTTTGAGGGTGCTGGATGTTTATCCTGAGCATTCTGCACAATCTTGTTCACCTGAGAAGTGGACAGCCTGACCATTCTCGCCTCCTGGACTTCCATAGCCAGGTCAAGGATTTGGTCCACCCGTTTGCCGGTCAAGGCAGATGTAAACAGGATAGGCACATAATCCATAAAGTTCAATTCATAACGCACGTAATTTGTGAATTCAGCCATTGTATGGGTATCTTTTTCAATCAGGTCCCACTTGTTGATCACAACAACAGCACTCTTCCATTCATCCAGGATATAACCGGCTACGTGAGTGTCTTGAGATTTTACACCTTCAAAGGCATCAACTACCAGCAAGGCAACATCTGAACGTTCAATGGCCTTCATCGCCCGCAGAACGCTGAATTTTTCTACGCCCGAGTCAATGCTGCCTCGTTTGCGGATCCCAGCCGTATCAATGATCGTAATTGGGACATCCTTATAGACCAGGCTGGTATCAATCGAATCCCTCGTAGTACCAGGGATATTGCTGACAATCACCCGGTCTTCTCCAATGATCTTATTCAGCAAGCTAGATTTTCCAACATTGGGTTTACCCACAATGGCTATCTTTACGGATGTGTCCTCTTCAACTTCCCCGCCCTCAGGAAGAACTTTCACCAGCGCATCCAGCATGTCTCCGGTCGCAGATCCATGGATGGCAGATATGATATATATATCGTTATACCCCAGCTCGTAGAATTGGACTGCGTTCTGACGCGTTTCCTTGTTATCGCACTTATTGACAACTAAAAGGACTGGAGGATAGGGTTCTCCATCCTTGATCTGCTGGACTTTTCTGAGAGATGCGTTGATCTCCCGGTCTGCAGGCGTGACTCCAGACTGTCCATCTACAACAAATAGGATCGCGTCTGATTCCTGGATGGCAATTTCTGCCTGGCTGCGAATTTCTTCAATGAATTGGTGAGAACCTATAGAAAGCGGTTCCTGTCCTTTTCCGGGACCCACCTGAGTGGGGTCTAGTCCACCGGTGTCAACGATATCAAAGATCACTCCAGTCCATTCAACTTCCGTAGCAAGACGGTCTCTGGTTGTTCCCGGTATATCATCCACAATCGCCATCCGGCGTTCAGCCAGGCGATTAAAAAGGGTACTCTTACCCACGTTGGGTCGGCCTACAATGGCCACGGTTGGTTTCGGCATATTTTTTTTCGGGGACTATTTATTGGAGGAGTCCAGTTTCCCTACCCCTCCACGATGACAATTTCAATGGTTGCGGGAGACACATCTTCCCAGACAATATCGGGGGGCAGGATTTCAACCGTTGGAGTGATAGTGTGAGTCCCAGCTTCCAGACTGGTGAGATCAACGACAACTCTGATATCCCTCAAGGTGAGATTTTCCAGGATGGGCACCGGTCCTGAAACCCGGACACTTACCTGGTTTGGTGCCACTTGCGCATTGAGTCCAGGCAGCAAACCTATCACTTCAATTTCCCTAATGATTACCATGCTGGTTTCCAGCGCAGTGACATTCACCTGGACAAGGACTGTCGGATCGCCAACTACAGTAATCCCTTGTGGTAGATCCAATTCCAGGATTGTCTCCAGATATCCATCCACTCCATTCAGATTCAAGGGTTTGGTATTCACATAACCCGGCAGCCCTTCCACCAGTTGAGGGTCTTCAGAAAACACCATCACTGTTGGAGGTGCCGGCGTAATACTCGTAAAGCGGTATCCAGGTTCCACAGCTCCTTGCGTGGTGACGTTCACGGCCAGATTTCTGTATCCACCCTGCAGGCTGATCGCCTGGTTGACCAGGACTGTCTCTGGTTGGAAGGTCACACCATCAACGATCTCCCCTGCTATGTTCCTGGCTTCGAGGGAAATGCTCCTAGAGATTGATCCTGTGGCATCCGCAATGTCAAGTATACCAACTACCGCCAAAACTTCCTGGACGTTATTATCCAGCCCGGTGATCGTGGTTGAGCTCACGTCCCATGATAGTCCACTAGTTTGATAGCCGATGGCTGGTTCTCCTTCCACCTGGATCGATACAGGCAGCAGCTTTGATATCAGGTTACTGACCTTCAACTCCAGTTTCTCGGGGTTTTGTTCAAGAACACGAATAGGTTTCAGCTGGTCGGGTATCTGGATCATAACGGTAAATCTGTATGTACCCGCCGTTATATCCGTCAGGTTAATGTATGCCACAAGTGGATTATCCTCTTCCAGGCCTTGTATAATGCTTTCTGGAGCCAGAACCTTCAGATCAATTGTTTGTGGCACTGAATCTACAATCGCGATATCAGAAGACTGCTGTCGCACTTCAAAGGGAATAGACAACTCAGCCTCAACATTCGGATTACCAGAGGTCACAGCGGAGATCCAGATCACAAACGCCAACAACAGTGACAGGATCAATGATGTAAGATTGCTGCCTAACCAGCGCATCGGTTTCATTCGAAGGTTCCTTGAAAAAGTGTGCTCAGTCGTGAAAGGAGTGATTTTTGAACTCGTTCGTGTTGGAAGAATCCATTCAATTTGCCTTGCAACTCATCCAACGGAACATATTTGTCAAGTTTCCCATCATAGGCCAAGGAAACAATGCCTGTTTCTTCAGAAATCACAACCGCAATTGCGTCACTTTCCTCCGCAATACCCAATGCAGCCCTATGCCGCAACCCCATCGATCTTTCCGGGGATGATTCCAACACACCACTGGCTGAAAGAGGTAATACACAGCCAGCTGCAGTTATCACGTTATCAGAGATGATCACAGCTCCATCGTGTAAGGGCGTTTTTGGAAAAAAGATCTGGATCAATGTTTCCGGGCTAACAGATGCTTTTAACTGCACCCCGGTTTCAAGATAAGCTTGAAGAGAATCTAGGCGGGAAAAAACTATCAGACCGCCATACTTACGTTCCGCGATTCTGCGAGCCGCCTGAACAACAACCTGGATGTTCTTTTCCATTTCTGTAGTGAATTGGTCCTGAGAAAAAATTGAGCCCGTCCGGCCTATGCGTTCCAACACCCGCCTAATCTCAGGAGCAAAAATAACTGGAATTGCCAGCAGTAATGTGGGCAGTGTATTAGTTATTACCCACGAGAAAGCGGGGAGGACTCTCAGACTGGAGAGCAAGCTGATCACAACGATCAGGAACAAAACTCCCCGTAGAAGAACCAGCGCTTTGGTATCCCTGAGCAGGTAGAGGACAAAAAACACAACAGTCGCTACCAGGAGAATATCAAATAAGCTGAGCCAATTTGCCCGTTGAAATATAAAAAGCAAATAATTCCAAAGATTAATAATCACTTCGATCTACCTGATGTAGAATTAATTATTGCATCGGACGTAAAACACGGTCCTTTCTGAGCTGCTTAAAGAGCAGTACTGTGCCAGGCGGCATGGATTCCATTACAGCGTTCTGCCAGGCTTTTACCTGGAGGTCTTTAACGGTCCTGGCTTGATACCCCAAACCGCTCCACAGGTTTTCATGTTGAGCCAGGGATGGTGGAAGGAATAACAGAGCGGCCTCGCTCTGAAGCTCTTTGGAAGAATCCTCCACAAAGCTCATCAGGGCTTTCAGGCCATTCTGGATAGCCAATCCCTCAGTGAGCATAACATCGTCCACTCTTGTAATCAAATTTTCAACCTGCCAACCTAACAGACCGATAATCTCTTCGTCAGACATCAGCAGCATATAGGCCTTCTCACCAAAAGCGGCCATTATGTCGTCTTTGGTCATTTTTCGTTTGGAGCGGCTGTGCTGGCTCATATACACAGCGATCTGCTCAGCGGATTCCGGCGTTGCCCTTTTCACATCGAGCTTGCCGTAAGATTTGCTCGGTACCGCTTTAAATCCGGGTTCTTTCTGAGTGATGACTTGCCAGGAATCATAAACTTGTTTCCAGGTCTTTTCGAAAGAGCCGTCGTTTTCAATAACCACATCTGCTTTTGTTAATTTTGCAGTAGCGGGCAGTTGAGCATTGATCCGATCTTCAGCCTCTCTCCGGGTCATACTGCGTTTTTCGATCAGCCTTTCTAGCTGAAGGTCTGAAGAAGACATTGTCACCCAAACCTGATCACAAAGGTTATGCATGTCAGATTCCAGCAGTTTGATAGCCTCAATGACAACGATTGGATGAGAAGTCTTATTAACCAAGACGTCCAACGCCTGTCTGACCAGGGGATGTATGATGGTTTCCAGGCGCATCATCGCGTCTGGATTCTTAAACACCAATTCGCCAAGTTTGTTCCGGTCAATTTCTCCATTCGCGCCCAAAACCCACTGGCCAAATGTGTCTATTACAGGTTGATATCCTGGGGAAGATTTCATAATGGCACGGTGAGATAACACATCCGCGTCAATACCGTATGCGCCCAGATGCTCTAGCATCTTTCGGACCACACTCTTTCCAGTTGCAATATTTCCGGTTAACCCGATGGCATATTTTCCGCGCCAGGAACTCATGATCCCTCCTAACCGACTTGGGTCAGCGCCTCGGTCATTCTACATTGTAGTCTGCGGTTGAAATAAAGTCAATTAATATATGCTATCTAGAGCAATGATAGACATTGAATTTGTAAATATAGGCAGTCTATTTCATGCCAGTTTTGCGAACTATTCCAATTCCTGGCCTATCAGGCAGGGATACGATGGCCTGATGGTAAGAGACGCCTTCAAAAGGATCGTTGGAAATTAATAAAGGCGCATCCAGGTCGATCCAATCCGCCATAGCTGCCAGGTGTGACATAGCAGTAACTCCCAGAGATGTCTCTGTCATGCAGCCCAACATGATCTTGAGTCCAAGTTCCCTTCCCCTATTTAATAATTTTAGCGTTGGCCCAATCCCACCCAACTTCATAATCTTTAAATTGATTCCCCGCACGCCCGATCTGGCCAATTCTTCCAAAGTCTCCAATGATTTAAGAGATTCATCGGCCACGATTGGAATATTGGTCTGGTTCTGAACATAACCCATACCCTCAATATCATATCCGGCAACCGGCTGCTCAATCATCTCAATATCCAAGGATTCCAAATTCTTGATTAGCCGAACTGCCTCATCTGGCTCCCACCCTGCATTCGCATCCAAATACAACTTGGCGTCCGGCCTGGCGCTTCGGACTGCTGCAACCCGGCTGATATCATCATCACTGCCTAGCTTAAGTTTGATTACAGGAAATTCCGGATGATTGGCTGCCATTTGAGCCATTTCTTCAGGCTCCGCGATAGCAATTGTAAAAGCAGTAGAAAAGGGAATTGGGGCTGGAAGATCATACAACTTATGGAGCGGAAGATCTTTCCTTCTCCCAATCCTGTCGTGCAAAGCCAGGTCTAGAGCAGCCCTGGCCGGTGCTGGTCCCTGGTCGCCTATCCAACTTGGAATCTGCTCCGGGGAGTCCGGGAAAGGTTCCTTACTATGAGATTTCTCATCCCATAAGGCCTGCATATCCTCTTCACTGATGTTGTAGTAAGGAGGGATGGTGCCTTCACCCCAACCCTGGTCATCTTCCAACCGGATCCAGTGAGCTGTCCGTGTTGTACTTACTCCTGTTGAGAGTCGAAAGGGATGACGCAATTTAAGCGTGATGGCTTCCCAGGAGAGTCGGGAACCAGATTTCATAACTCATTCTCCTTCTTCAAGTCCTTACCCAGCAGGAAGATTTAAACATCAAATCTATGCCGAAAACGAAATAAAACAATACCCTCCCAGCATCTCCGCCAGGAGGGTATTTATCCTCTATAAAAAAGCCCGATTGGACTGTTTTATTTTACGAGATGGCATGCTACCCAGTGTCTATCTTTTACTTCTCGATATTCTGGTTCTTCTTTAAAACAAATATCTGTGGCCACAGGACAGCGGGTATTAAAATTACACCCCAGCGGTGGATTGGACGGATTTGGAATATCTCCATCCAGGATTACCCGATCTTTTTTCTCAGCAAGGTCGGGATCAGGAACAGGTACCGCAGACATCAACGCCTGTGTATAAGGATGAAGAGAATTAAGGAAAATTTCGTCTCTATCTGCTAATTCAACAATTTTGCCCAGATACATGACAGCCATTCGATCACTGATATGCCGAACCATACTCAAATCATGAGCAATAAACAAATAGGTCAATCCCAGTTTCTTCTGCAAATCCTCAAGCAGGTTGACAACCTGAGCCTGGATTGAAACATCCAAAGAAGAAATAGGTTCATCGCAGACAACAAAGTCCGGGTTTAATGCAAGTGCCCGGGCAATACCAATTCGCTGTCTTTGACCCCCGGAGAACTCATGGGGATAGCGATTGACGAAATCCGGATTTAACCCCACTATGTCCAGGAGTTCCTGAACCCGTTCCCTTTTTTCTTTTTTACTCTGATCAGTATGCACATCAAGGGGTGCTCCAACTATCGAGCCAACTGTCATGCGTGGATTCAGAGAAGCATATGGGTCCTGGAAAATCATCTGCATTTTACTCCGTGTAAAACGAAGCTCTCTTTCTCCCAAATCGTTTAGATCCACCCCATCAAAGATAATTTTTCCAGCTGTAGGCGGATAGAGATGTAACATTGTTCTCCCAACTGTGGTTTTACCACAGCCGGTTTCACCAACTAAACCAAGAGTTTCCTGTTCATAGATATCAAAACTTACACCATCAACAGCTTTTACATCCTTACCCGTCCGAAATATTGAAACTTCCGTACCAGGAAAATATTTCTTTAGGTTTCTAACTTTGACAAGCTTTTTCATCTCTGCTTTCATTTTGACCTTATCCCTGCTATCTCTTCCCATCGCCAACAAGCCACCGCATGATCTTTTCCATCAATTTCTACTAGGGGTGGTTTCTCAACCAGACACTGCTCGATCCGGTATTCACAACGAGCCGCAAACGGGCATCCTTCGGGCAAGGCTAATAAGTCTGGGGGTAAACCCGGTATCGAAACAAGTTCAGTCCCAGGAGCATCATCCAGCCTCGGAAGTGATCCCAATAATCCAATTGTGTATGGGTGTTTGGTGTTTTTATAAATGTTGCGAATTTTTCCTGTTTCTATGATTGAACCAGCATACATGACATTTATGGTATGAGCAAGTTCAGCAACTACTCCCAAATCGTGCGTAATCCACATAATGGACATGCCTAATTCATCCTGGAGTTTCTTTACCAGGTCAATGATCTGTGCTTGGATTGTGACATCCAGAGCTGTTGTTGGTTCATCTGCAATCAACAGTTTTGGTTCACAAGACAACCCCATTGCAATCATCGCTCTCTGGCGCATTCCTCCAGAGAATTGGTGCGGATAATCATCAAGGCGGTCTTTTGCACCCGGGATGCCCACTAATTCAAGCAGCTCACCAGCCCGATATTTCGCTTCTTTCTTGGTCATATCGTTATGGAGCAGCAGCGCTTCCACAATTTGGAACCCAACCGTATAAACCGGGTTCAACGAAGTCATTGGGTCCTGGAAGATCATGGCTATATCCCGCCCCCGGACTTTTTGCATCTCCTCCTCACTAAGAGTAAGCAGATCCTGGCCGTCAAGCCATACTTCTCCATTGGTTATTTTTCCCGGAGGATAAGGTATCAATTGCATCATTGATAGTGCGTGAACACTTTTCCCACAACCGCTTTCACCAACCACTCCCAAAATTTCTCCGCTATCCATGGTATACGATACATCATTAACAGCTCGAACAACACCATCCTGAGTATAAAAGCGGGTTTTTAGATTTTTAATTTCTAATAAAGGCGTCATATTTTTTCCTACGTTCGGAGCTTGGGATCGAGAGCGTCCCGAAGACCATCCCCAAGCAAATTGAATCCGAGAACACTAAGCATGATAGCCAGGCCAGGGTATAAAACAGCCCACCAGGCTCCACTGGTTAAATAACGATAACTGTCTCCCAGCATCGCTCCCCATTCTGGTTCGGGCGGTATAGCACCGAGCCCAAGAAATCCCAGGGCTGCTGCCGAGAGAATAGCATTCGCCAATCCCATGGTTGTTTGGACAATGATAGGGGAAAGAATATTTGGAGTGATATGTCGGAAAATAATCCGTCCATGAGATTCTCCTACAGATTGAGCTGCCAGGATGTATTCTTTGTGGACGACGGACAATACCGCCGATCTGGTTAATCGGGCGTAAACCGGGATTCCAACAACACCAATTGCTATCATACCTTTACCAAGACCAGGTCCCAAAAAGGCAACAATTGCGATTGCCAACAAATAACCTGGGAAGGATAAGATCATGTCCATAATCCGCATCATCACATTTGAGAAAAATCTTCCATCCAAAGCCATGGATAATAGCACACCAGACATCAAGCCCAGCGTGCCGCAAATAAAGGCAATCGAGGGACCCACAAATAAAGCTGGGATAGCACTGCCTAGAGCCCCAATCAACCCAAAAAATCCTGCTCTCAACCACTTTCCTGCCAAGAAGTTATCAAAATAACCAGCCGCAAGACCCAGAATCGTAAACGCTATCAACTGGATGATCTGATTTGAAATCCAGGCCGATAACATGCCCAATAAGAAACCTGATATGCCAAATAACACAATCCTCTCGATTGTGGTCATAGTAACAGTTTCATAAAAGCCGGTCAGTAAACCTACCACACCTCCAAAAAACAATGAGATACTAACTGCGACAATACCAACTCGGAGAGAGTTCCATCCACCATGCACAACTCTTCGAAAAATATCCCGTCCCAATTTGTCAGTACCAAAGGGATGGATGGATGGTATTTCTTCAGTCACCACCAGGTTGGGAGCTTTTAATTTTAATGAATAGTCCAGATCCTTCTTCGGCTCATATTCCCAGAAATAATGAGAATAAGTCGCCGAGAAAACAAACAAGACCACGATAAACATGCCCAGGCGGGCTGTATTACTAGATATGAGCCGCCTCCAGGCGTCGCCCCATAAGGAGCGGTGTTCCCGAACCGCAAAATCAGTTACAGTAAACTTTTCCGGATTGATATGTGCCATAAAGCTTCCTTATTTATACCGAATCCTTGGATCCAGCAGTGCATATAAAATATCTACAATCAAGTTTACACCAACAAATATCAGCGCAATTAGCAAGGTGCCACCCTGTACAATTGGGTAATCACGACCAAGAATAGCATCATAAACCCAGCGCCCTATGCCGGGCCAGGAAAAGATCGTTTCGGTTAGCACGGCCCCTGCCAACAAAGTACCTGCCTGGAGACCGATGATCGTTACCACTGGCAGAGCAGCGTTCTTCAGGGCATGCCGATACAGCACCTTTCTTCCCCCTAAACCTTTTGCTCTAGCCGTTCTAATATAATCTTCCTGGAGCACATCCAGCATGCTGGAGCGTGTCATTCTGGCAATAATTCCCATCGGTATTGTTGCCAGGGCTACGGCAGGCAAAATAATATGAGATAGAGAATCTTTGAAACCCACCCAATTACCTGTGATCAAGCTATCCAACAGATATAAATGGGTGATTCCCTCAATTTCAATACCAGTACTCAATCGAGAGCCAGCTGGAAGCCATTTTAAGATCACAGCAAAGAGCATGATTTCCATTAATCCCAGCCAAAATATGGGCATTGATACGCCCACGAGTGAACCCACCATGCTGACACTGTCTATTAGGGAGTTTCTCCGGGATGCAGATACAATTCCCACGGGAATTCCTATCATAACAGCTATGATTAAGGAGAGTAAAGATAGTTCAACCGTAGCCGGGAATCTCAATTTCAGCGTTTCAAGCACAGGAATCCGCCGGTGAATTGAATTTCCCAGATCTAACCGGCTAAGACGGGCCATGTAATTAATGTATTGACTGTCAAAAAAACCAGCCAGGTCCCCGTCTGCGAGTGCATCACGATCCAGGAAAAGCGGACGATTAAGGCCCAGTTGTTCACGGATCCGTTCGATACTTTCATCGGTCGCGTGTTCTCCAAGCATGGCGATAGCAGGATCACCTGGAATTAGACGCTGGAACATAAATATCACAAAGGTGACCCCGATCAGCGTGGGAATCACAGAGATGATTCGTCGAATGATATAGCGAGTCAAAGAAGACCTCCAATAATTGCTTACAGAAAGGAGGGGCGGTTAACGCCCCTCCCTTTTTACAACAGATAGACCTAACCTTGTACATTCAGGAATTTCAATATCCTGAGAGGGTTACTCAGTTACAAAGGCGGGGTCAATCGTTACTTCACTTAGTCCATCCGGGAATCCGGCTTCTGCCAATAACTCTCGGGATAACTCGGGGTTATATTCCCAATCCACAATGGAGGCATCGTGGCCCCAGATTAGCGGAGGTAGGAAGTTGGATGCGGCTTCACCATAAGCGCCGTAGAAGTTTTCGATCAAACCCTGGCGGTTGATGGCGTGAGCAAGTGCCTCACGAACTCGGACATCCTGGAATTCAACGATCTTGTAGCTGAAGGCCAGGTAGCCGGTATTGAGGGCCGGTCTGGTCATCACGTAGAGAGCATCATCAGCTTCAGCCGTCACCAAGTCTTCAACAACAGCTTGTTCGAAGCCCTGGATGTCTCCGGCCTGTAAGGCCAGGAAACGTGCGGAGTCGTCTGCGATTACACGGAATACAATCTCGTTAACCGTGGGCGCACCGTCCCAGTAGTCAGCATTGGCTTCAACGGTGATGTGGTCGCCTTCTACCCATTCAACAAACTTGAAGGGGCCAGTTCCAACAGCGCCATTGGAGGGAAGACCATAGTCTTCACCTGCGGCTTCGATGGCTGCTGGGCTGGAGATCGCGAAGATATCCATGGCCAAGTTAGCCAGGAAGGGAGCCAGAGGTTCTGCAAGAACAAATTTCACTGTGAAATCATCCACTGCTTCAACCGAGGAGATGATGCTGGCGTCATCAAGGCCGCCCCACATGTATTCGTAGTACTCATACACCTGGCTATCAAAGTGATAAGGATGATCAGTAAAGCGCTGGCGTTCAAAGTTGAAGACCACTGCGTCAGCATTAAAATCTGTTCCGTCGTGGAATTTCACACCCTGGCGAAGAACACATACCCATTCAGTGCTTTCAGCATTCGCGGTGCAGGATTCAGCCAGTGCAGGGATTGGTCTAGTGGAACCTGGTTCATATTGATAGAGAGGTTCCAAAACCTGACCGGTTACACGGAAACTTTCACTATCGGTAACAATGGCGGGGTCAAGCTGAACTGAGTCGCCACCGCGGCCGAAGACAAAGGTGTCTGAACCATCAACGACAACACCCTCAAAGTAGTCTGCTCCTACAGGCTGCGGCACATAACCGCTAATATCGCTGGAGAACACCAGGGGTGTATTGTTGTGCGCTACGAAAAGGCGGGCTACGTCCTCATGAAGCATGTTTTCGACTTCTTTATACATGGCTTCGCGAGCTGCCTGATCCGGGGTGATGGATGCCTGATATAGCAAATAAGCTACATCAGTATTAGCATACCAGCCTTCTCGGGCTTCAGGGCTCTTCACCCAAGCTGCGGGGTCATCGCCGACTTTATCAGCACCGGCAAAACCGAAGAAGTAGTTCAAGAAGTTGTCGGGGTCACCATTATCACCACCCCAGCCAAGCTGGTACAGGCCATCCAGGTTGCCCTCGCGGCGCAAACCAAGGTATGTGGGCCAGTCGCCAGCCAGTTCAAGCTGAACATCAAATCCGGCATTGGCCAGATCAGCAGCCATGGCTTCGCCAATCTCTTTCGGGCTGGGATAATAGAAGCGAGTTACGGGCATGTAATAAAGGGTCAAGGGGATTTTTTCTCCCATAACCTCTTCTGCCATTTCTTCTTCTGCTTCTTCTGCTACTTCAACTTCCTCTGCTTCCATAACTTCTTCAGCCTCTTCAACAGGGGCTGGTTCAGGGGCGCAGGCACCCAAGACCAAGGAACTGACCATCAATAGAGAGATCAAAATAAATATTAGTTTCTTTGACACTGTTTCTCCTCCTATGAGAATTAGAAATAGGGTATTGCTCATGAAATTTCTTTAGGTACTATTGATTCCAGGCATCACCTCCTTAGCTCCTAATATATGCAAATAGATTCCCTCTTAAAGACGGGAAGTATAAGGAATATTGGATAAGATTAGTTTTGCTGTTCGAGTTAAGTGATTCTCCCTATTCCCTAACGCCTAGATCCATTCCCCACTTGGCGCCGCCTAAAGGTCAGATTCTTGTTTGGGTTCACCTTTAGAATTTTTCCCCCCGAGAATTAATACTCAAATATGTGCTTGGGATTTGATTATAAACAACTTTCAAATCCTGTCAACTTCTTGTTAAATTTATCCCTTAGATACCTTATGGGCTTGGCCATAAGAATTCTGTGAGAATTTCAAGAGTTCCATTGAGTATACTGTACCTTGGAAAATAACAAGCCCCCAGTTTATCCAGGATTAGCTAAATCGTCCTTGAGTAGGAAATTTTTCTCACGATAAACAATACCAGCGAGGGTACCTGTACTATGTAGCGCCCTCACTGGCCATGTTACAGACATCAATCAGTACTTTAATCTTCTGGCGGGGCGGGAATGAAACCTTTTTTCTCCATCAATGAGGTCAACTCTCTAGACCTTTTGATCGCCTTCATGGCACTCTCAAAGAGTTCGTCATAAGTGCGTTCAAGTTTGGCGATTCCTTGCTCTTGCGCTTTCATACCAACAGCGGCAGCCTCTCTTGCAAACACTTCCCAATCGTCCATCGTGGGCAGTAGATGGTCCTCATCTAACTTGTCTCCAATTTGATCAGCCAATGCTTCTGCAGCAGCGAAACACATCTCATCAGTGATCGTGCTTGCCCGTACATCCAGTGTGCCTCTGAAGATGCCGGGGAAACCAAGGGAGTTATTAACTTGATTCGGGAAGTCGGATCTCCCTGTAGAAACTATTCTGGCACCGGCCTCTTTTGCCACCCAGGGCCAAATCTCGGGAATTGGGTTAGCGCAGCTAAAAACGATTGCGTCTTTATTCATGGATTGGACCCATTCCGCTTTGATCACATCAGGACCGGGTTTTGACAGAGCAATCACCACGTCTACTCCTCGCATGGCTTCAGGGATCCCGCCCTGGCGACCTTCATTATTCGTGCTCTGGCATAAGCGCCATTTATCCTGGTATTTCTCTTTTTGAGATTCAATATCATCCCTGTGGGTACCGAGGATTCCTTTGCTGTCAACCATAAAGCATTTTCCGGAATCCACACCCCAGCTGAAAATTAAGCGAGATATGGCCACATTTGAAGCACCAGTACCGACAAAAGTTATCCGGATATCCTTTTTATCTTTTTCAACAACCTTCAAGGCATTCATCAATCCGGCCAAGGTCACTGTCGCAGTGCCTTGTTGATCATCATGCCAAACGGGGATCTCACATTTCTCTCGCAGCTCATCAAGGATCCGGAAACATTTGGGCTGGGCAATATCTTCCAGATTGATTCCTCCGAAAGAAGACTGCAACAACAGCACTGTCTCAATGAAAACATCAGGATCTTTGGTATCCAACATGATCGGTACGGCATCTACTCCGCCCAGATACTTGAACAGAAGCGCTTTTCCTTCCATCACCGGAAGTCCTGCTTTCGGACCAATATCTCCCAGCCCCAAAACTCTTGTTCCATCACTTATCACAGCGACAGTATTACCTTTGCTGGTGTGTTGGTAGATCATCTCTGGATCCTGGTGAATATCCCGGCAGGGGGCTGCAACACCCGGGGTATACCAGATCGCAAAATCATCGATGTCGCGCACACAACATTTCAGCGTGGTTTCCATCTTTCCCTGATAAAAGGGATGTAATTTCAGTGCATCAGCTGCTGGTTTTTTTGCTTTTTCTAGCAGCTCTTCCACATTGATCTTTTCATCAGACATAAGTCCTCCAGTTCCTGTTTTGTATAAGCTGGAATACTCTCTTTGATTACCCCTGTTTCATTATAGATGATTCGATTTTTGAATTACCCTAGCATTTATCCTCTCATCAGGTGTCGTTTAGCATAACATTTCATTAAATGAAAGCTCCCGGAGCCTTGAAGGCTCCGGGAGCTATTTATCGAAATGGATCAGCCGCTATATATTCCGCGAATCAAATCTTCCTACTGTTCCAGGAAAGAATCAGCGTAGATCACTTTATTCAAAAGCACCTGAGCGGATTTCCAGACTGCGACCTGTTCTGGATCGTTTTCGTCAACATCTGCCTTGGTGATTTCACCCATTGCCTCGGTGGCATCATGCAGTTTCAGATAGAGTTTACCCAGGGCCGTTCCTTCATCCCGCTCTTCAATGATGCGAATGACTTCATTCTGCTTTTCATCCAGGGGGTCAGCAATCATCATTTCCAGTCCCGCACCCATTAACATGGCAAGATAGACCCGGTTCAGGATCGGACGGGTATCTTCTGGTACCGCATTGGAAACATTGGATAGACCAACTGATATCGAGGGAGGTGGATCACCTGCAAACTTGATCGTCCGGACAGCTTCGATCAGTTCGGGGCAGTATTCCTGGCATCCAGAAACGGTCAAAACCAGCGGGTCAACGATCAGGTCTGGCATATCCATTCCCACTTCTATCGCTCTTGGTATCAGGTACTCCAGGGCAATATTCACCCGCTCGTCAGCTCCCACAGGGATGCCTTCTTTCTTTAAGGTCAAGGCGATCAACTGAGCGTCATATTTTTTCGCCAACAGGGGTACTGTCTCCAAACGTTTTGCTTCCGCCGAGGTTGAGTTGATGATCGGGCGGGCTTTTGTGATCACCTTCAAGGCAGCTTCGATGCCATCTATATTAGTGCTGTCAATACACAGCGGCACATCCACAACCTCCTGGACGATCTTTGTCATCCAGGGAAAAATCTCCTCCCACTCCTTCTTCTGTCTGCCCAGGTTCAGGTCGACTGCGCTGGCACCCATCTCTACCTGCTGAATGGCTGATTTCTTAAAGTATTCAGCATCCCGCTCAGCCAGAGCCTTCTTAACTTTCGGGGATATGATATGAATATTCTCTCCAATGATGTACATACAGAATCCTCCTCAATCCTCACTTGGTTTTACTAAGATTATTATAATTCACTCTTGTGCCACATTATTTATCCCCACCGATCTTTACTGATGGAAAGAGAGTCATATCGGTGTGGGGTAGAAACATTGCTGATGTAAAAGCGTCAAAAAAGCGATTGTCTGCTGAAAGCTCAATATAGGTCATTCGGTTGGCAATCTCCGAGATCTCTTGCTGATATTTAAAGTCAAGCAAGGCCAGATATGCTCCCTTTAATGAGGTGTTTCCCAGGAACTGGAATCGTTCCCAGGGCATATCCGGCAGCAAGCCTATCTGAACCGCTTTCTCGACATTTATATACTGGCCGAAACCTCCGCCAATCAGGACTTGCTCAACAGAATCGAGAGGCATACCCACGCTATCACCCAGAACTGAGAATCCTGCAAAAATTGCAGCCTTGGCCCGCATCAGGTTATCAATATCCACTTCGGTAATGATGATATCTTCATCAATCTCATTCTGATCCGCCCAACTGACCACATATTCGCCACCGTGGGAACCTTTTCGAACTCGCTTTGTGTCCAGGGAAAAGTCAAACCGACCGCTTTTGTTGATCACCTTGGTCATTAACAGCTCCGCCAGCAATGAAATTAGAGCAGAGCCACATAAACCTTTTGGTTTCCCTTCCCCGATCACCCGGAAGGCAGCTTCTTTGGTTTCTTCGTTGATCCAAACCTCATCTATTGCACCAGTCGTCGCCCGCATGCCATGATAAACTCCTGCGCCTTCAAATGCAGGCCCAGCTGAACAAGCACATGTTACTAGCCATTCCTTGGAACCCAAAACCATTTCTCCATTGGTACCTACATCCAGGAAGAGTGTGATTTTCTCGGTTTCGGACATACCTGAAGATAATACCCCTGCAGATATATCTGATCCAACATAACTGGCAACCCCCGGCAGGCAAATAACTTTCCCCTGGGGATGAGTACTTAATCCTGCTTCCAGGGAGCTCATTACAGGTATATAGTTTGCGACCGTTATATACGGAGCCAGGCGAATACTGGAGGGGGGAATCTGCAGCATCAGGTGCATCATGGTGCTGTTCCCAGAAATGGTGATTTTGTAGATCTTGTCAGGGCATGATTTACTTCGCTGGCAGGCTCGTTCCAACAGCTCATTAATGGATTCCAGGACCAATGTCCTGAGAGTTTTATCGCCTTCCCCTTTTCCAGCAAAAATGATCCGGGAAATCACGTCCTCTCCACGGGCGATCTGGGCATTATATTCAGTTGCCTGTCCTTTGGGCTCACCACTTATCAAATCAACCAGCATTACTTTTACTGTTGTGGTTCCGATATCCACTGCTGCTCCCCAAAGCGGGGCATCTTCCGCAACCAGGCCTGGAATCAAATCGATTATTTCTCCGGTGCCGCCTGATTTCATTCCGTCCTCAACATACAGAACAGGAGTTACTTTCCAGTCCCCTTCACGCAGAACAGCCGGGAGTATCTGCAAGACAGGCAGAGAGATCGATAGCTCTGTCAACCCGGTCTCAAGGAGTACAGCTGTCTTTAAACGGGCCCAGTCGCTTGTTTGATCCTCCATGGAGGGATGTTTCAAGGTTACGGGAATCCGATGGACAGTTTGGTTTCTGTGATGGTCATAACCTGAAGGTACACTGACATCTGCTGCTGACTGTCCGGTTGTCAAGTGCTGTTGGATTTTTTCCTGCGGTGGGACAATAACAGTTAGATCCCCTTCAACTGTTGTCTGGCAGGCAATAGCATAACCCTGTTCAACATCTTCTGCAGACAAACGCATCGTACTGCGCCGGCGAACATTTCCAGCAGTTACCTGGACAGCACACTGCCCGCAGCGGCCCTGGCCGCCGCAAGGTTGATTGATCTCGATACCTGCTTTTTCAGCAGCAACCGTAATCATGGTCCCTGCTGGAACTTCAACTGGTTCGGGAGCAATATCAAATTTTACTTTATAGGTAGTTGCCATTTTTAGTTTTCCAGCTGTATAACGATAATAAAAGGTAGGGACCATTCAATACTCTGAACAGCGACCCTACCTTAATTATAGAACACATACCGGCTTCACCTGTACTCCTATAGTGCTTCTTTCATAAAAGCAGGTAAATCCACAGCCTCTTTGGGGCCGACTTTTACTTCCCAATCAGGAAGCTCTTCCTCAAGTTCGCCAGAAAGCACCGCCGTATGACCAGGCAGCACGATACGTTTCTTCGTAACCTTATCAGCCGCATTAAATTTTTTGGCATCTCTGGCGATGATTTCTGCGTCAAATTTTCCCGCCGCCCAGGCTGTAAGAACGCTCATGCCTTCAGAATCGGTGACCAGCAGCCAGGCTGGTAGACCCATGCTTTCCACTTCATTGGCAACGCTGAAATAGGTAATGCTGAAGTTCGTTGTGACCAGGAAAGGAGCTTCTGGACCGGGGTCGTTGATCTCGTAAATACCAGGAGTGACCTGAATGGGTTCTTGCGGATCAGTATAGATATTCGCTCGCAGTACCAGCAGGGAATACGCCACGGCCGGATCAAAGTTATCCAAGACAATGAAGCTACCATATTTTCCAATAGCTTGCATAGCCAGGGCTACTTCACGAACCGGGTCACCACAATCTCCGGGGAAATTAATGATGGGGAATCCCAGCAAGCGACAATTTTCTTTAATAGCCATACGACGAATAGTGGTATTGGCAGTTAAGGTACCTGCAAGGGTCCTCTGCATGGGAGCCAGAACCAAATCCTTCAGGTCCTTCCCTTCCAGTTTTTCAGACAGATCCATCATATCGTCGATATTGCCCGCTTCAACAGCAAGAGGTACATTAAATTCTTTAGCAAGTGCAGCCATAGCTTCCCAATTTTCCAAAGTGGCATTGCCTATCAAGGGAGTTTCATCTTTCAAATCCTCCAGGCCGCCCTTCAATACCTCTGGAGGAGCAATCAAGATTAATGGAAGCGAGCTAACCTCTCGAACTGCCTTAACTGCAGCTTTGAAGTCTCCTCCGCGCGCCTGGACTGCAATTCCGCCCATCGAGAGCTCCATCCCAACATAATCCACTACATAGTCTGAGACTGGTTTTACTTTGGATTTGATATCATCAGTAGATTGATCAT
>Ga0307990_1000112_pt1 | contig 77445 bp, 53 predicted proteins | sample EllFjometagen129_FD_203168 | JGI IMG/M metagenome (GOLD analysis project Ga0307990, IMG submission 203168) | Marine microbial communities from Ellis Fjord, Antarctic Ocean - #129 | ecosystem: Environmental > Aquatic > Marine > Unclassified | place: Southern Ocean | collected 2014-10-08
GCGTGTGGTGACGGGCGGCTCGCCTGCGCACTGGCAATGCGCACAAAGCTTCAAATCCACGCGACCGACAATGATCCGAAAAACGTGTTGCTTGCCCGCCAGAGGCTGGTTGATGCGGGTTTGTACGGCGTGCGGGTCACGGTGCATCAGGGCGACGCGGAACCTGTTCCTTTTCCCAACTACTGCGCCAATCTTGTCGTTTCGGGTAGGTCGGTGACCGAAGGGGCTGACGTTGTGCCAATAAAGGAGCTGGAACGTATTGTGCGGCCGTATGGTGGAGTCTCCTGCATCGGCAAGGTGGAGACGCTGAAGATGGTGGTTCGCGGCCCGCTTGATGGTGCAGGAGACTGGACACATCAATACGCTAACCCGGGTGGGACGTTGTGCTCCCAGGACCGTGTGATAGGAGGGCCTCTCGCCATGCTATGGTTTACTGACTTTGGGTTTCAAATGCCCAACCGCCACGGGCGGGGTCCTGCGCCTCTGTTCAAGGATGGCATCCTGGTTGTAGAAGGCGTGAATGGACTTCTGGGTGTCGATGCATACAACGGCCACATTATCTGGCGCTATCGGATTCCCCACGTGTTGAAGGCATACGATCAGGAGCATCTTGTGGGAACTGCCGGCACACATGGTAATACGTGTGCCGGAGACGGCAGCATCTTTGTTCGGAACGCGGGAACGTGCCTGAGAATTGATCTGAAAACGGGTGAGAAGACACGAGAATACAAAGTGCCCGGCGGCGGCAGCTGGGGGTATGTCGCCTTCTCAGAGGGTACGCTGTTCGGCACACGTGTCGATACAAACTATGTCCCCCGGTTCTTATACAGAAAGTCCGACATGACGCATATGCTGACTCAATCAACAGAGCTGTTCGCTTTGGACGCAGAATCGGCGGAGGTGAAATGGGCCTACAAGGCTGAGCAATCAATTCGTCACAATGCCATCGCTATAGGCAAAAACAAGGTGTTCCTCATTGATCGGACACTCATCGACGGTGATCGGTTCAGGAAAAGGGGGAAACAGTTACCCATAAAATCCAAGCTGATCTGTCTCAATGCCAAAACCGGGCAGTCGCAATGGGAAGAGAGCACGAATATTAACGGCACCCTGCTCGTTCTGAGTACCGAACACGATGTATTGCTCATGGGGTCTCAGTACTCTCAGAGAAAGTTCCAATTTGCGTCAGAGTCAGGTAATCAGCTCACGGGCTTCCAGGCCTTCAACGGTAAACGGCTTTGGAATATGTCGCAGCCGAAGAAATATATTTCTCGCCCACTGATCAATGGTCGTACGATATATGCCCAGCCTTTTGCTTGGGACCTGCTGACAGGCGAAGCGAAGCAGGGGAATATTATGAAAGACCGTCAGCCTGGAGGATGCGGCAACGTATCCGGGTCCGAGCATCTGTTGCTGTACCGATCCGGACCGCTCGGCTACGTTGACCTGTCTCAACATGCAAAAGGATCTCAGAGCTACGGCCCCGTGCGACCTGGCTGCTGGATCAACGCGATTCCGGCCGGTGGTCTTGTCCTCATGCCCGATGCCACGGACATGTGTACATGCAGTTATTTGATGAAGGCCTCTATAGCCTTGCAGACCATGCCTGAAGCCGGCATTGCCGAACCAGCTCCTGGAGACGATTCCAAAAGGCGCGCTGACGCGCCTTGATGTGCAACAAACAAGAATACTCTGTTTTGATTTCTGTTGGTTTTTGTTATAATTTGAGGCATGAGAATAACAGGCGGCGCATTTTGCAGAAGAAAAATCAAGGTTCCGGCAGGTGATAAAATCCGGCCGACTCAGGATCGGGTGCGCGAAGCGCTCTTCTCTATTTTGCTGAACCGGATCTCCGGGGCGCGTTTTATTGATCTTTATGGTGGCTCAGGTGCAGTTGGTTTGGAGGCATACAGCCGCGGGGCAGAGCATGTGGTCTGGGTGGAGAAGAGTCCCAGGCATGCGAAGCTTCTGCGACAGAATGCGGATTTGCTGGTGCCGGGCCAGGGCGAAGTTGTCTGCGCTGATGTTGAACGCTGGCTCAAGACTGCCGGCAGCGGCAGGGTGGCGGATATAGCATTTGCCGATCCTCCTTATCTTGAGGCGAAAGATAGAGGATTTTCGGGGATAATCGGACTTGTCGCTGAAAATAATGTAGTTGCCCAGGGTGGCTTGTTTATTGCCGAAATGCCGGCTGGTTGTAAGGTGGATGAGGTTGAAGGGTGGGAGTTGATCAGGGATAAATCCTATGGTCACACCCGGATTGCAATTTATGAAAGGAAGGTTGATTTATGCAGAAAGTAGCGGTATACCCCGGCACTTTTGACCCGTTGACAATGGGTCATTTTGATCTGATATTACGCAGTTCAAAGCAGTTTGATCGGGTCATTGTGGTAGTGGCTGGAATTTCAATGAAGAAATCCGGGATGTTTGACTTAGATGCACGGATGACTATGATCCGTGAGAGTGTGGATGCTGCCGGGCTGAAAAATGTTGAGATCGACAAGCTGGATACCCTGTTGGTTGAGTATTGCCGTAAACGGAAGGTCGGGGTGGTAGTGCGGGGTCTGCGGGTTTACTCGGATTTCGAGTATGAATTTCAAATGGCACTGACCAACCGCAAGCTTGCCCCTGAGATTGAGACACTTTTTATGATGCCAAACGAGAATTACAGCTATGTTACCGCCAGCACAATCCGAGAGATTGTCAGGTATGGCGGGGATGCCGGCAGTTTTGTGCCGGTTCCGGTTCTTAAATATATTGAAACTTACTTAAAAAAGGCTTCGGATCGGGATGTGAAGCAGGGAGGTGGCGTTGGAGACACAGGGGCGTTTGATCGTTGATCTTGACCGTCTGCAAGAGGGTGGAGAGTCTTATGAGGGAGAAACAGCCCCGGGTATTATTGACCTGGGGGACAATGAAGGACTGATAGAAGCTGATGGCGGAATTATATACAAACTGCGCTTTGAGGTCTTTGGGACCGAGCTTTTAGCACAGGGATCGCTGATGCAGCACTTTAAATGTCGTTGTTCGCTATGCGATACACCCTTTGATCTAGAGGTAAAAGAGAGTTGTTTTGTGGATTCTTTTGAAATAAATGAGGAAATTTCATTCCTGGACTTGACCAATGAGATCAGGGAAGCTATCATACTCAACCTTCCTGCATACCCTCGTTGCAGTGAATCCTGTAAGGGGCTTTGCAGCTCATGCGGGGCAAATCTGAACAAGAGCGGATGTGAATGCAATACTGATCACGGTAGTGACTGTTGGTCTATGCTGGATGTGCTTGGTTAATTGAGGACAAGTTTTAGAGCGGTATTGAACCGCAGATTTAGAAACGAAGGAGTTAATATTATGGCCGTACCAAAACGGAAAACATCAAAGCGCCGTAAGAATCTGCGCAGAGGACATATTAAAGCAGTCTTGGCGCAGGTACAGAGCTGCCCCGAGTGCGGAGCAAATCAGGAGGCGCATCGCGTCTGTACAGCCTGTGGCAAGTACAGAGGTCGTCAGATATTAACCGTTGAGGTTTAATATATAAACAAGACAAAACAGCCCTCGCTTGATTAGTGGCTGTTTTTCTGCTTTAATAAGGTTTCCGTTTAGTTTTATGCGGAAACCTTTTGAATGTCAGAACTTAGCGTTGGAGATATTTGTTTGAGAATAGCTCTTGATATAATGGGTGGCGATAACGCACCGCATGAGATTGTTCATGGCGCTGTTGAGGCAGTGACCAGATTAAAGTATATTGATTGTATTTTTCTGGTAGGTGATGAAACGGCGATCAGGAGCGAGCTTGAAAAATATCCTAAAGTAGGCCTGGATAAATTCAAGATTGTGCATGCACCTGAGATTATCGGGATGGATGAATCTCCCGTTAAGGCGGTTCGCAGTAAAAAGCGTTGTTCTATCAATCTCTGCATGCAGTTGATCAAGAGCAAAGAGGCAGATGCTATGGTCTCGGCCGGTAATTCAGGTGCGGTGGCAACATCTGCCGTATTCTGTCTGGGGCGTGTTCCCGGGGTTCTCAGACCTGCTATTGCCACGGCCATGCCTACCCGCAACTCAGACCGGCCTTTACTGTTGCTGGATGCCGGGGCAAATACTGATTGTGATGAGACATGGCTGGCGCAGTTTGCAATCATGGGCAATGAGTATTCAAAAGCTGTGTTGAAGCAGAAATGTCCAGCAGTTGGTCTGCTCAGTATTGGCACAGAGGATAGTAAGGGCAATGAGATGACCAAAAAAGCCTTTCATCTTATTAAAAAGACAAACGTTGATTTCCGGGGCAATATAGAGGGCCATGATCTTTTTTTTGGCAATATAGATGTTGCGGTCTGCGATGGATTTGTAGGCAATGTGGTCTTGAAGACAACTGAGAGTGTTGCTCATTCGGTGGGCTACTGGATGAAAAAAGAGTTTTTACGTCATCCCATACGTCAACTGGGGGCAATGCTGCTCAAAGGGGCGCTTGAGACTATTAAGCATCGCATGGATCCGGAGATATACGGTGGAGCTCCTTTGCTGGGTATTCCCGGTGCAGTTATCATTACCCACGGTTCTTCGTCATATCGTGCAATCTACCATGCTATCATCGCCGGATCAGCTGCAGCCTCCGCTGATGTTGCAACCCGGATTGAGAATAGCATTGTTGAAATGGCAAAAGGAGAATAAAGAGATTATTAGGCTTGTTTTTGCATTTGACTTTTTTGGAAATTTTGTCAAACTGATTGATTCAAAAGAAGTTTACTCTCAATCATTAGGGAATAAATCTTAAGATTAGCTTTACAAAAGGATTGATTTATGAGTGAAAAGTTATGTATGTTCGCTGGACAGGGAGCTCAGTTCCCGGGTATGGGTAAAGACTTTGCAGAGGATGCGGAGATTGCCGATCTTTTTACAACTGCGAACGAAGTACTAGGATTTGATATTGCCACTATCTGTTTTGAGGGTCCGGCTGAGGAACTGACAAAGTCAAATATTTGTCAGCCTGCCATTTTTACTGTGAGTGTGGCGGCATTCAAAGCATTCCGGAAAAGGTATCCGGCAGTCTCTTTTAAGATGGCCGCCGGTTTAAGTCTGGGTGAGTGGAGTGCGTTGCATATTGCGGGTGTGCTTAATTTTGAATCAGCTCTCAAGGTGCTGGAGGCACGCGGTCGTTTCATGCAGGAAGCATGTGATGAGCAGGAGAGTGGCATGGTCAGTATCATGGGTGCCACTCCTGAGCAGCTTGATCAGCTCTGTGAAAAGGGAGGAATCAGCATTGCGAATATAAACTCTGATTCACAGGTAGTGCTTTCCGGTGTAAAGAGCGGTGTTGCCGTTGCTGCTGAGGCGGCGGTTGAGATGGGACTTAAGGCCTTTGTTCTCAATGTCGCTGGTGCGTTTCACTCGCCGCTGATGGCCTCTGCCCGCATTAAGCTGGCCGATGTTCTGGATACGGTTGAGTTCAATAAACCTGAGATTCCGGTACTGGCTAATGTAACCGGAAAGATTCATACGGATAAACCGGCTGAAATAAAGAATGCAATGCTGGGACAGGTCACCGAGTCTGTGCACTGGTGTGATTGCGTTATGGGTGCTAAGGCCACAGGGATTGAAGAGTTTATTGAGTTTGGACCTGGCAAGGTTCTTTCCGGTCTGCTACGCAGAATTGATCGCTCTTCGAAGTGCGCCAATGTTCAGGATGCAGATTCACTTGAGAAGTGCAGCAAGCTGCTGGGCTGGTAATGAATAGGAGTCGGGCAGATATATCTCAGGCTGACATATAGGTCAGAGATTTTAATCAGATTAGCATAATATAAAAAAGGATTTTGTAATGAGATGTTTCGAAGGTAAAGTCGCTATTGTAACAGGTGCCGCACGCGGCATTGGTCGCGCGATCGCTGAAGATCTTGCAGAACGTGGAGCTGATATTGTGGTTTGCGATCTGCAGAAAGAGTGGTTGGACGATACCGTTGCGGCTATTGAGTCCAAAGGGCGTAAAGCCCTGGCAGTTGCAGTAGATGTTGGTGATGGCGATGCTGTTAACGCATGCGTCAAAGCGCTAATGGCTGAATTTGGACGTATTGATATTATGGTCAACAATGCCGGTATCACAAAAGATAAACTTTTAATGAGAATGAGCGATCAGGATTGGGACGATGTACTGCGAGTCAACCTGAAGGGAACATTCCTGTTTTCACGCGCTGTCGCACGTCCTATGATGAAGCAGCGCAGCGGTTCTATAGTTAATATTGCGTCGGTAATCGGTTTGATTGGTAATGCCGGTCAGGCTAACTACGCCGCATCTAAAGCCGGAGTCATTGCATTGACCAAATCCACGGCCAAGGAGTTAGCTCCGCGTGGAGTTCGGGCCAATTCAATTGCTCCAGGATTTATTTCATCTAAGATGACGGATGCGCTTTCACAGGATGTACGTGATCAGATGCTTGCTAATATTCCGATGGCCCGTTTCGGCGGACCGGAAGATATTGCCAAAGCAGTTGCATTCCTGGCCTCTGATGAAGCTAGTTATGTGACAGGTCAGTGTCTGAGTGTGAATGGCGGAATGGTCATGTAATGTATTTTGCTACAGTTTTTGTATCTGTGGTTTCAAAACTAAAAGGAGAAGTAATATGTCACTGGAAGATAAAGTACAGGAAATCATCGTTGAACAGCTGGGTGTTAATGCGGAGCAGGTTACACCAGAAGCATCATTTATTGACGATCTGGGTGCGGACTCCCTGGATACAGTTGAGCTGATTATGGCCTTTGAGGAGGAGTTTGGTGCAGAGATCCCTGATGAAGATGCCGAGAAGCTTACCTCAGTTGGTAAGGTTCTTGAGTATCTGACTGAAAAGGGTATTGAGGTTTAATTAGCTCTCTCTTTATTAAAAAAAGACGGATGCGTTATGCATCCGTCTTTTTTTGTATTGCATAATCTTTGCCGTATTAATTCATATTTGTTATAATTGTTGAAAGTTATGTGAACAATATTTAATGATAGGTACTGTATGAAAAGTTTTAAGCGGGCGGGATTGTTTTTTTGTTTTTTTACGACATTGGTGATTTCGGTTAATGCGGGAGAAATCGAGTTCAATGGATGTTATGCATCCTGGGATGAAAAGCAGCTCAGGGTGGGCAATGCGAGCTTTGAAAGGGTCTGGTTCAGTGGCGATAAAAGATTGAAGGCTGTTTCATTTATCCTTAAGGGGGAGCCGGATGTCGTTCTGATGCAGGATGACCGGGTCAAGGACGGTAGCGGCAGACTTGATGTCAAGGCAGTCATAGGTCGACGTTCGATTGTTGGCTCGGAGGGCATCAGACTGGTTGTGAATATCACTGGGGTCAATCAGCATCTGGAGCTGTGGGTATATCCGAATGGCGGTGGAGTTCTGATTAAGCAGCTCGCCGGTGCTGTTGAAAGCTGGAGCAGCAAAGAGGGTGGTATTGCCACCGGATTGGAGAGCGATACCTCCAAAACTGAGGTTGTTAATAGCATTGCCGGTGCAGATACAATAAAATTTAAATCAATTCATCTGCGCGTAAACGAAATTGAGCTGATGGATCAGACCGATAACCATGATGAGTTGCTTTTCGAACGTGAATGGCTGCTGATGGCCAACCAGGCACCCATTGAAATCAGGGGATGTGTTCTGAATGTTGAAGATGTTATCAGCGGATGCGGTGTTGCCTTTATTAAATTTGCACCTCTTCCGCACGCCCGTTATGATAAGAAATCGATTGATTTCAGGATCTTTGCTCGTCGTCGCACAGTCTCCGCCACACTGGGAGATGCTCCGGTAGCGGTGATTGCCTATTGTGGCGGAAATATTGGCTTTACCAAGGCTATGCAGGGCTTTCAGCGTTTATTACGCAACTACCGGCCTGGACGTGACGGTCTCTTTCTGAGCAACACATGGGGGGATCGCTCTCGTGATGCTCGCATTAAGGAAGCTTTTCTGCTGGAGGAGGTGGCTGCCGGCGCAAAGCTGGGGGTTGATGTTGTGCAGGTCGATGATGGCTGGCAGAAGGGACGCTCTTCTAATTCGGTTGCCTCCCGTGGTAAAGGTGTCTGGAATGGCTACTGGGCCGCAGATCCTGAGTTCTGGGATGCTGACCCGGAGCGTTTTCCTAATGGGCTTGAGTGTGTTGTCAAGGCTGCTGAAAAAAAAGGCATGCATTTTGGTATCTGGTTTGGACCTGACTCTTCCGACAGCGCAAAAAACTGGAAACGTGATGCCGACCATCTGCTCTCTTTTTATAGAATGGGTGTTAATTACTTCAAAATCGACTCCATGAAAACCCATGATGCCGTCTCTCTGATCAATCAGCGCGCCATGTTTGACCGCATGCTTGAAAAATCCGATGGTAACATGGTCTTTGATTTGGATGTAACCGCTGAGATCCGACCCGGTTATTTCGGTTTGCCTGATATCGGACCGCTCTTTGTTGAAAACCGCTACACGGATTTTCATCGCTACTGGCCCCATCAGACTCTGCGCAACTTATGGGAGCTGAGTCGTGTGATTGATCCTGTGCGTCTACGGATGGAACTTTTAAATAATACCCGCAATGTCAAAAAGTATCAGGGTGATCCTCTGGCTCCTGCTCTTTATAAAGCGGATACACTTTTTGCGATAACCATGATGGGCTCTCCGCTGGGGTGGTTTGAGGTCTCTAATCTGCCGGATGATTATGTGAAGCAGCTTCAGCCGCTGGTTGCAACCTGGAAGAAAGAGCGTGCCCGCATGCATGGCGGTTCTATAATTCCGGTGGGTTGTACTCCGGATGGAGTCAGCTGGAGTGGTTTTGCCTCAGTTGCTGCTGATAGCAGCGGTGGCTATGTGCTTCTGTTTCGTGAACTTAATCAATCTCCATCATTTGAGCTCTCGCTGGAAGCTCTTTTTGGCGAAAACCTTAAAGCAACTGTGATCGGTGGCCGCGGACAGGCGAATCTGCGGGATAAAGAGTTGAAAGTTGAAATCCCCGAAAAACTCGATTATATCTGGGTCAAGCTCACTCGCTGATGCGAGTAATGGCAGAGCGCAGGAGGAAGTTCTAAAGGTGTATAGGTATTGTTTTCAAAAGTAGGTCCGGTTTCCAACCGGACAATCCCGATGAAATCGGGATCTACAGGTCTATCTGTGTTAAAATAGTCTTTTTGCCCTGAAAGACCGAGAGTTACAGGCTGTACTGAATGCCACTTTAGTTACTTCCTCTCAACAACTTATGGAAATAGGTGATTCAGTTTCTTCTATTACCGCAAAATTCGGTTGGATTTGTCCAAAGTAGTACAAGCATCCTGCTTGTTTATTAAGGAATCAGGCTGGAAGCCTGTTCTATATTTCAAATCCAACCGGATTTTGCGACAATAGAGTTTCTTGTTTTTTATGACAGAAGTTGAGAGAATAGTTACTAAAGTGCGAGAGTTTTAAAGTTTTGAAGTGCGAGAGTGCGAGAGTTTGTGAAAAAACAAAAACATAGATTACCGGCACTGAGCTGGAGCAGAGAGAGCCTCAAGTTTTACAAGTGGCGTCATCTCATATTTGCCTTTACGGCAGCTCTCGCTGCTGCAATCCTCTCAGCGGCTCTCAGTGCCGGTGAGTCCCTGCAGGCCGGACTTCAGCGCGATCTTCATGCCCGGCTCGGGGAGGTCCGCTCGGCCGTGATCCTTGCGAAAGGACTCTTTACGGCATCGCTGGCTGAGCGTGTTGGCAATAGCGAAGCTGCATTGATGCTACGTGGAGAGATGCTTGATTCATCCGGCACACTCTGCGCTGATGATTTGAATGTTCTTGGTGTTCCTGAGAGTAATGACGGTCTTGAAGCTGAACCGGGATCAGTTGGTTTAAATCAGCGGGCCCAGGATATCATCAGCTCTTTTGAGGGTGCTGCCTGGTCATACCGATTTGAAAAGCCATCTCTGTTATCCGTTGAACTTCCGCTGGGTAATGCCGGGGCGCAGAGCATGGAGCGCCGCATGGTCTCGAGTGTCGGGCAGATATCTCCACGTCTTATCACCGCGGACTTTGATCCATCTCCCGCCACAGTTCTTCCCGCTAATATCCTCGTCCCATATCGCACTCTTGCAAAGCAGGCCGGAGTGGAGGGTATGGCCAATCTGTTGCTCTCCCGTAATTCACCCGAAAAACTGGCCGCTGCTTTAAAAAGCTCGCTGACTGCCCGTGATGTCGGGCTTGAAGTTGAATATATTGACTCGGTGAGCACAATTAAAAGTTCGCAGGTGTTTTTGCCTTCCGCTTTTTGCGCAGCTATCACATCAAGCGGTGTTGATTGTAGATGGGCCAATTTCCAGCTTGCTGATGAGATTGCCGCAACCAATGGTGTTTCAACGCCATACAGCTTTGTGGGGGCATTAACTCCCGATGGGGAGCTGCTCCCCCTATCAATGTCCAATGATCAAATTGTGATTAATCAGTGGCTTGCCGAAAAACTATCTGTTCATAGAGGTGATATGCTCAGCATGAAGTGGCGGCGATTTGAGGCCGGAGGCACATTGATTGAAGATCAGCATTCTTTTAAGATCTGTAAAATTATGAGCATGGAGGATGCCGTGCTGGTAAAACAGATTATGCCCGATCTGCCGGGGCTGGCCGGGGTAGACAGCTGTGCCGATTGGGATATCGGAATGCCCATGGATGCGACAAAGCTGAAGGACCCTGCAAACGAGGCCTATTGGAAAGAGTGGCGCGAAACTCCCAAGGCATTGATTACATTTGCTTCGGGTAAAGAGCTGTTTGGTACATTCTTCGGCGAGGCTATGAGTGTCCAGATAAAGGAGGATCACTCTTTTATTGATAAACTTCTCAGGAAGATTGAGCCGGAGCAGATTGGTTTTAATGTGCGTCCGCTTTGGGATCAGGGCCTTGCCGCATCCCGCGGGTCAACCGATTTCAGGGGGCTGTTTGTTGGAATGGCCTTTGTTTTAATGATCTCCGCTCTAATTCTGGCTGCGCTCTCGCTCCGCTTGACCCTTGATTCACGTAAGATCGAACCGGCGCTTTTCTCCGCACTTGGCCTCAAACGGGGTAAAGTTATCCGGATGTTCTGTTCTGAGTGGCTGGTATCAATAGCTATTGGATCCGCTCTAGGAAGTCTGCTTGGCACCGTCCTCTCCCGATCTTTGGTTTGGAGTCTCTCACGCTTCTGGAGCGATGCCTTTGCCGGTGCGCGAATCGAATTTTATCCTTCGTTGAGTGCTGTGATTCTCTCCGCTGTGATTAGCTTTGTTTTGCTGATGCTGATGTTGATCCGTCGGATTTATAAATATGCAGGGGCTCCACCTGTTGAGGTTATGCGTCAGAGTGGAGTTTTGATGTTGAAAGCGGGGGGGCGCATTGACTGGTTTGCCGGAAGGGTGCTCGGACCGCTCTGCGCCATCGGTGCCATCATTATTGTTCTTTTTTGCGGGGGATCAGAGCAGGCCAACGCTGCATTTTTCGGGGTCGGATTTCTTTTGATGATATCGCTGCTGCTCTTTATAAAGGGGGGGGCTGAACTCTGGCATCGCGGTATGAACCGCGAAGGGCGAGTTGTCGGTGATCCATTCAGAGCCGGGATTATCCGTGCTCTTCAATCGGGTGCTCGTGGCAGATCGCTGGTGATTCTGCTGGCAACCGGCATCTTTATGACAGTCGGAATGCTGGCAATGAAACATGATACTGCCGCAGGTTGGGAGCGTAGTTCATCCGGTAGTGGTGGCTTTGCCTCGATTGTGCATTCAATTGCCCCGTTTTCTCTTGACGCCGGGACAGCGCTTGCACGCCGGGTTACCGGCTCAAAGCAGGTTGTACCGGTCAGGGTGCGCGATGGCGATGAGGCCGGCTGCATGAATATGAGTGTACCGCAGATGCCACAGCTGTTTGGAGTTCCGGTCGCAGATATGGCTGCTTTGCGGGCCTTTGAGCCAGAGGATTCAGGCGGTCTCTGGTCGGTTCTTTATGAACAGCCGGAGGAGGGGGTTATTCCGGCTCTGGCCTCAGATCTGGTTATGCTGCAGTATAGCTTGAAGATGAAGACCGGCATTGCTGATGGCGATGAGATTATCTATCGTGGCCATGATGGCAGAGAGTGGCGGGTCAGGATTGTGGGGGTGCTGCCAGTGCGGGTCTCAATTCTGCAGGGCGGCATAATACTAAATCAAGAGCATTTTCTTAAGATGTTTCCCGGCGGTGGATATCGTATGTGGCTTTGTGATTACGCTCCCTATCTGCTGCGCTCTGAGGGGAATCTTAAAGCTCGCTATCCCGGGCCAGGTATCCGGGTTGAAACCACAGTTGAACGCCTGCGGCTATTGGGTAAAATGGAGTCGACCTATCTTGATATGTTTCTGGTGCTAGGCGGTTTAGGGCTTACTCTGGGTATATTTGGAGTTGTGCTGGTGATACTCCGCAGTGTCGAGGAGCGCCGTTATGAGTTTGCGGTTTTTCAGGCAGTCGGCCTGAGAAAACATGGCATAATGATTTTTATTATGACTGAGTACGGAGCGTTGATTGTCACGGGGCTGATCTCCGGGCTTATTCCTGCACTTATTGCAATTCAACCAGCCTCGCACGCCTTAAACTCCGGTATTTCATGGAGCTTGATAGGAGCAGTTATTATAATGCTGACTCTCAGTGCCGTAATTTCAGTGGCCGTCGGTGCTCGCTATGCTATGCGTAGTTTCGATCTAAACCTTTTGAAAAAAGAGTAGATTCTTTCGATATTGTCTCTCGCAAAAAAATGGGTTTTTATATATAATCACCCAAATGAAAGGCAACTTATATATTATTCTGGGTGACGACGATTATCTTGTAAATCTGTCGGTCGAGAAGCGCATTAATGCATACTTGCCGAAGCAGGGACGCGAATTTGGTCTCGAGGTGATTTATGGTTCTGTCACAACTGGCAACAGTGCTAAAGCATGTGTGGATAATGTGATTAACTCAGTTCAGACCCCCTCGTTTTTTGGAGGTTCGAAGGTTACCTGGATGCGGGCTGCGACCTTTCTGCCTGGCTGTGGTCGGGTATCCGAGTACCAGGAGTCAAAAGATGCCGTTGATAAATTAAATGATTTTCTGCATAGGGGGCTGCTTGAAGGGCAGATTCTGATTATAACGGCAGCCAAGATCAGAAAAAATTCTGCCTTTTTTAAAATAGTCTCAGGGGCAGCGGAGATTGAGGACTTCGGTAGTGGAATGAAGAGTTGGGAGCAGGAAAAGATAGCTGCTCAGCATCTGGATAAGTTCATTGAAGATCAGGGTATAAAAATGGGGTCTGCCGCACGTAAGGAATTTTTATTGAGAGCCGGATTTGATACCCGTACAATTGTAAGTGAGCTTGAGAAGCTGTGTGTTTATGTCGTTAATAATAATGAGGCATCGGTTGCAGATGTGCGTGAGATTGTATCCATAGGCCGCGAGGCCGAGGCTTGGGATGTCCTGGATGCATTTGGTAAACGTGACTCCGCAGAGCTGGTTGAATCTCTGCAACCATTAAGTGGCCAGAGCGGTATCTCGATTATGCTTTCAGCGATGATTGATAAGAATATCCGGGAAATGCTTGTTTTACGTGAGGCCTTTGACCGCAGGTGGATTACCAGCAATGGTAACTGGAGCAGCAACCTTCCGGTTGAAGCCGACATGCTCTTAAAACGTCTGCCGGGGAACTACCGGGCTATGAATGGCTGGAAATTAAAAAAGAATTTGAGATGTGCCTGTAACTACACCCAGCAGGAGCTACGCGTGGCCCGGTTTAGAATTATTGAATTACGTGAGAAGCTTGTTTCTAGCGGACAGCCCGAGATGTTTTTGTTACAAACCGCTTTGCTACGGGTAATGGCACGCAAAAAGAGGATGCCCGCTGCCGGCCGGAGCCGTGAATAACAAAATGGTTGCAAATATACATTTAAAAATGAGTGCCTATTTGCTCATATTCTGCATTTATACTCTCTTTGCCGGGGCTGAATCTCCATTTGATTATAATCAGGATGGTGTAATTCGCTGTGCGGTTATCTCCGGAATTACAAGCGGGAATGGGCTCGACCCCTCGCTGCTATGTTCTGATCTTGAAGGAATGATAAAGGAGGATAACCCGGGGCAGCCAGTCCGAGTTTCGCTGGAGATGATCGGCGATAACAAAACAATCCTGGGCTGGTGGTATCATCCTGACTCGCGTCCAGCGCGTCTTAAATTAAAGGATGCGGATTATGACTTCATTTTCTTAGCTGAACGCCAATCGATGGCAGTAAGCTACCCGGAGTTATTTTTCGAAGGTGTTTATACAACTATAAATCACTTTTCAAGGCGCAGGACTAAGATCATGCTGCTGATGACAGAGTCTCCTCCAGCTGAGAGCTACCGGGATAAAAGTATTCTGAATCTCGCTGATATTACTTATCGGGTTGCTGACGGCTGCGGCATCGGGGTTGTGCCGGCTGCTTTTGCCTGGCATGATGTCATGCGGCATAATATTCTCACTGGAAAGTCATTACTGAAAAATAGAGCATGCAGTTTTCTGGCTGCGGTTTCAATCTGGTGTCAGATAACCGGTGAAAAAATTCCTAAAGGTTCTCTCTCAACCGCCTGGGTTGTTAAGAAAACTGCTGCAAAAATGGCTGAATCCGCCAGAGATGCCGTTGCAGAGTCAATTAAGAAAAAGCATTACCGTGGTCCCTTTGAAGGAGTTGTTCGTTGCGATACACGTATGCAGCAGCTTTATCTGAGTTATCATTCGGGAATTGTAGATAATGACGGCCTGCGTACCGGGCTGAATAATATATTTAATGATGCGGGACAGGATGTGTTTCAACGTTCAACCGCTGATTGGTATGACTCCGGTTTTGACCGTCACTCCGCCGCTTTTGATCTGGTATATGGTTCTTTAGCTGAGATGAAACTTTTTCTGGATGACCGTAAATACACCTCAACAGAGTATATCTCTAAAAATATACCTGGTGCCTGCCGGGTGGTTTATAATCGCAATCCGGTTCATGCTAATAATGAAGTTTTAACTCTGCGCTCTCTCGAAAAGCTTCTGATGGAGGGTTATGACTTTGCCCGCAAAAACAATTGCACATTTGTTCCCTATCAGATTGCCTGGGCCAGATCATTTGCTGCTAATCCTGAAAAGCCGGATAACGGGAGAACTATGCTGGCTAATATGATCTATACCGCATTGAGCGGCAGTTTTCAAATGCCATCCCGGAAAGATGATTTCAACTATGCCAAAATCGGCTGGTTGTGTATGCGTCAGCTATCAGCGTTGAATTCAAGGCAGAACTGTGTACTGGTTTGTCGTGAAAAACGGTTGGTTGATGCATCATCATCTGCTGCTCTGAATATACGTTTACTTGAATCACCAAGTGCTCCTGTCTACGTTTTATGTGCATCGGATAAACCCAGCATGCTCGCCCTCTCTCAGAAAAGGCTTGAGTTTACATCTGCTGACTACAGCGTTGAACAGCTTGTTAACTGCGTTTCTGAGGGCAAAGGTACCAATGTTTTCTGTAATGTGCTTGTGCGGGCCGAGTCGAAGGATACAGATATTGACGGATCATTTACCAGACGTTCATTTCTGCTGAATAAGAGTGAGAAAGCCAGATCTGGTTTTGCCTTTGAAAAAACAGAGCTGGCTTTGGAAGATCAATCCTATCTAATGCTGAAACCGGAGACCGCTCCTGTTGATATCGTCCTGCTTAAAATCTTTCAGAACGATATTGAGACGGCTTTAATTATTTTCTCTCCCAATTATTATAAAAGTCATCCGGTCTGCCTCTTTCCTAATGCAGCTGATATAAAAAAAGGTGAGTGCCGTGTGTTTCTGAAGGCAGAATCGAGTGACAGCAGATTCAGTAAATATCAGCACGAATTTGTTATAAAAATAGATGCAACCGGATTGGAAATACCTGCTATTAAGATTGTTTCTCCAAAAAAAGGAGAGCAGGTTGCCGGACCATCTTTTTTCTTGGCAGAGGCTGCTGTTACAGGTGCTGAGCAACCATTAGAGCTATCGCTGTTCTGCGGGAATAAGAGATTGGGCCTGATCAAGGGTTCTCGATTACAAAGTCCTGTCGAAATGGGACCACCTCAGTCACGTCTGAAAGCCGGTGAATATCCTGTCTGGGCCGCTGTCAGATTAAAGAACGGTCTGGTTGTTGCTTCAGATGTCCGCCGGTTGACGGTTAAGTGAGGGTGTGAATATTAACGCTTCTTTTATATGATCAGATGAAGTATCCTACGAACCTTTGTTTCAAGGTGTTTTTAGGAATGTGCATACTGCAAGTAGAAACTGAATGCTTGTGTTGCTGGTTGCAACGGATCATCGGTTAAAACAATCAAGGAAAAGAGATTAAATGTCACTCGAATTAGATTATTCCACCCTGCGCGGTCAGGAGTCGATGCTGCGGGATACAGTCAGGTGTAAAGCCTTTCAGAAGGCGATTACTGATGTTGTTACACCGGGTTGCACGGTACTGGATGTTGGTGCCGGAACCGGACTGCTCAGTATGTTTGCCGCGCAGGCCGGGGCCAAGGTGGTCTATGCTGTTGAGCAAACAAAGATTGCCGAAGTCGCCAGGATGATTGTAAAAAAGAATGGCTATAGCGACCGAATTACGATTTTTCAAGGTGATATGGCTGATATTAATCTCCCGCAAAAGGTCGATGTAATTGTTTCTGAGTGGCTTGGCAGTTACGGGGTGGATGAGAATCTGCTGCCGGTTGTTGTGGCGGCCCGAGAACGCTGGCTTAAGCCTGGCGGTAAGATGGTTCCCGAATCGGTGACAGCCTGGATGGCTCCGGCCTTTGATGAAATTCTGCAACAGGAGGTGGATTTCTGGCGCAGCGATCCCTACGGCATTGATATGGATTTAATCAGCCGGGCCAGAGCCCGGTTGATGGATTGTTTCTGCAACCATGTCGAGATGAAACATCTTATTGCTGAACCACAGATGATGTGGCAGATTGACTGTCTGAATTGCACTCTGGAGGATGCCAATCGCCCCTTTCATACAGAATTGGATTTCAGCGCCATCAGGGATGGGGAGTTTAATGTTATTGCAGCATGGTTCAGCTCCATTTTAAGCAACGATATCGTTCTGACTAACGGTCCCGCGGATGATGATACTCACTGGGGGCGCCAGGTTTTTCCGGTCGGAAAAAGTGTCGATGTTAAGAGTGGAGCACATGTTGGCGTTGATTTTACGCATCATCCAAGAGGCAAGGGATATTCCAGTGCTGATTGGCGAGTTGTGGCAGGTGACTATCGTTTCCATTCCGAGGGTTCCACGATCCTTTCTGAATAGTCTTGATGGCTGATTTCAAGCCTGGATGGCTGACATTATTGTAGATGAAATGTTTTAACAATTAATGAACCCCGAAGGTGGTGACATTATAGCAGAGGTGTTTGAATAATGTCACTCTTTCAGGGGAAGGGGTTGGTTGTTGGATATTGATTTTGGATTGCTGATTTTGCTATAATGTGATTCATGAAACCGCTAACCACCAGCATTTACACGTTTTCCAATCTTATCGAAGAGGGTTTCCTCACGCTACGCTCCCAAATTTGTCTTATCTCCGCCCGATTCAACGCTTCTTCGCCCTGTTTCTTACTGAATGAAGATCAACGTGCCCTGGCTCCCGCTGGTCACCTTCATTGTCGTCGAGTAGCTGGTCGAGACCGAAGTGATAGCTTCAACCCGGAACCACGGCGTGTCGGGGTAGAGCGTCGTGACATCGAGGGTGGAGCCGGTTTCTTCGGGGACTATGTCGTTCCAGATGATGTTGTCCTCGCTGGCCTGCCACTTAATAGCGCCGAGAGCTCCCGTCACGTCCAGCTCGATCGTTTTCACGCCCACAACACCGCCGACAGAGGGAATAGAGGAGTCAGCAGAATGGATGATGCCGCCGGAGAATGACGATCCGAGGCCTCCGTCATCGGCCAGATGGATATTCACCCATGTCGCATCCGATACATCGAGTGTGGTGAGCGCGTACTCCGTGGCGCTCCCGCCGTCTTGTGCGGGCGTAGCGTAGCGTAGCGCAGAGCCCAGCCAGCGTAGCGTGAAGGCTGGGTCGCCCGTTCTCGTAATCCGATCGGTTGACCCTCCTTCGCGCTCCGCGCTACGGCGGGCAAGCGAGAACAGCGATCCCGCTCTGCGGGAGATAACGAGGGGAGTTACCGGACGAGATGACTCAAGCCGCTTCACGGCCATGACCTCACGGCAGGTAATGGACTCAGAGAGAGAAAGCGGAAATCGTGCCAAGTTGGTGGCTGCATGAAATATCATCAATTTTTTTTATTTGAGCATATCTACGAAAAATATGCAATTAAAATCTTGTATATCGTAAAATGGTCGCGACCAATTTACGATTTACATGATAACAGACTTGCATTATCGTGGAAATAATGATAACTTTTCAACATGAAACGTATCTACGAGAGTATCATAAGCGACCATTTCAGCAATAATGACGAAATGTTGTTTATTTCCGGTGCCCGGCAGGTCGGCAAGACGACCACGGCTGACACGCTGAGTAGTGATCTTTATCTTAGCTGGGATATTCAGGAGGATCGTGCTTCAATTCTCAGCGGACAGAGAAAGCTGGTTGATTTATTAGGTGCAATCCCCGGGAGAACCGTGATATTTGATGAGCTTCATAAATATCCGGACTGGAAGAACTTCATCAAAGGTTTCTATGACCTTCAAAAGAAGCTTAAGTGGCGAATTATTGTAACTGGTAGCGCAAGGTTGGATACATTCCGAAAAGGAGGTGACAGTATTCTCGGTCGGTATTTTCACCTGCAAATGTTCCCCCTTTCTCCCGCAGAACTTATGCGAACAACATTCACGGAGAAGGTCATAAATCCATCCGCCAGGATAGATGATGACCAATGGGAAGCCTTATTGACGTTTGGAGGATTCCCTCAACCATTTCTGAAAGCCAATAAACGTTTTCTTCTTAGATGGAGCCGTTCGCGACGCGAAAGGCTGTTTAATGAGGATATTCGTACTTTGGGCAGGGCTTACGAGATATCAAAGATAGAGTTACTCTCAGAGTTAATTCAGTTAAATGCAACAAGTGCTCTTAACTACTCCTCGCTTTCCCGCAAGATACGAACATCTGTTGACTCAGTGCTACGCTGGATTGAATTACTAAAACAGCTCTCTTTCTGCTTCACACTTCGTCCATGGTCAAAAAACATATCCCGCTCTATAGCAAAAGAGCCAAAAATATACCTCCAGGACTGGTCCGGCATCACAGATACAGGTAAGCGAAATGAAAACTTTATGGCTTGCGCTCTTCTGAAAGCAGTCCAGGGATGGAATGACACGGGGTTGGGCAACTACGCACTAAACTACATTCGAACAAAAGATAAAAGAGAGGTGGATTTTATTATCACAGATGATGGTAAACCTTGGGTTTTGATCGAGTGCAAAACATCTGAGACCTCACTATCACCACAACTCAGATATTTCCAACATATAACCGGTGCGACTCACGCATTTCAAGCTGTCATCAACCTTCCATATCAAGAACTTGACTGCTTTTCGATTACCGTTCCATCCGTTGTCTCCGCAAGAACTTTACTCAGCCAACTTCTATAAGTCCCCCTGATAAACTGGGGCTCAGCACTCCCAGGAAAAAACCTCTCCTTGAAACCTGCGCAGAGTACCCTCTCTGCGCACTCTGCGCCTCCCGTGTCAGGGCGTAGTCCCGCTTGCGGGCGAAGACTGATGCGAGGTAACCCTGCGAAGCGCACCCCAATCATCAATCATCAATCATCAATCATCAATCTCTTACCTATGTGCTCATTTGCATGGATAACGGCTCATTTTTGGCACCGATTTCAACACCTTGAACGATTTTAACGATTTCAACTGCCGTTTTCAGGGGTATTGATAAGCTGTTGATAAGCTGTATATAGATTGATGATATGTTAAAGCTGTTTTTTTAAAGATCAGCTCTTATAATTGATTTAGTTTTTTAATTTTTAATAGGTTGGTTGAGATGAGTGAAGATGTTGTAAAAAGCAGATCTGCTATGCGGGCACCGCCCAGCAGCAAAGAGGCGGAACGGGGTGTTATCGGCTCTATTCTGTTAGATAGCAACCGGGTCATAGACATATGTGAGGAGCAGCAAGTTGTTCCTGAAACATTTTATGATCCACGTAATCGGCTGCTCTATGAAACCCTGCGTGGTATGTCGCACAACTCGCAGACCATTGATACACTGACTGTTTGTGAACAGCTTAGAACAATGAAAACTCTGGATAGAGCCGGGGGAGTGGCTTATATTCAATCACTGATTGATCAAACCCCGACTGCGGCCCACTCTGAATATTACATCAATATTATCCGCCAGAAATTCTTGTTGAGAACAATCATCAGGTATGCGCGGGAAGCTGAGGGCAGTTGTTATAATGAATCTGTCAGCGCTGATTTGCTGCTGGGGGAAATTGAACAGAAGTTTCTCAGTATTGCCGACCGACAGGAGGGCACTGGTCTCACCTGGACGCAGGCGATTAATAATACAATTTCAAATATCGACCGTCTCTTTTCTCTGGGTGCCGGAGCAGTCTCAGGACTTCCGACCGGACTCACCAATATGGATCGGAAACTAAAAGGACTCCGTGACGGAGAGATGATTGTGCTGGCTGCACGTCCATCTATGGGTAAAACATCGCTGGCAATGAATATTGCTGAATGCGTTGCTCTTGGCCGAAATATCTATGGACAGCCTATGAAAGGTGATCACAACCGCAAACATGCGGTCGGCGTTTTTTCGCTTGAAATGTCTACAGAGTCGCTGGCTATGCGGATGCTCTGCGGTATTTCCGGAGTACCTGGATTTCAAATTGATCAGGGAATTTTAAATCCCAAAAGTGTTAATATGAAGCTGTTACGCGGAGCTAACGACCTCAAGGATGCGCCTATCTATGTGGATGATACCGGTGGACTTGATGTTATGGATATGCGTGCGCGGGCACGTCGTATGAAGAAACGTTATAATATTGAGCTGATCATAATCGACTATCTTCAGCTCTGTAATTATCGCGAATTCTCCCGACAGGGGCGTCAGATTGAAACCTCGCAGATTTCAGGTCAGATTAAGTCGATGGCCAAAGAGTTGGGCCTGCCGGTGATGGTTTTGAGCCAGCTTAGTCGAGGCCCTGAGCAACGTGGTGACAAAAGTAATAGACCAAAGCTCTCGGATCTACGTGATTCCGGTGCGATTGAGCAGGATGCCGATGTTGTTCTGCTTCTAAGGAGACCATGCAAAGCACCCAAAGATGATGAATTTGACGACAAGCGCCTGGCAATTATGGATGTGGCTAAGCATCGTAACGGGCCGACTGGTGAGGTGCGTCTTGATTTTAATGATGAGCTGACCCGCTTTGGCGACCGCGCCGATACCCATAGCGATACTTCCGGCTTTGGTAATAAAGATGATTAACTCTAAAGCTGCTTTCAGCCGCAACCAAATTAAGCTCAGGTAATATACGAAACTATTTTCTCTAAATGTTCCGTTGTGTGTTAAACGTCGCAGCTTTAGAAAAAAACACTGCGTGTTTTGGAAATAAGGGAGTACAGATATTGTTCGTAAAAGTAGGTCCGGTTTCCAACCGGACAATCCCGATAAAATCGGGATCTACAGTGCTGATATTACTTTTCCATCTCAAAAGGTCGAGAGTTTGCGACTGTTCCAAAGCTAGCTTTAGTTGCTTTCTCTCAACAACTTATGAAAATGGCCTCTTAAGTTTCTTGTTTTTTGCGACAGGATTTGAGAGAATAGTTACTAAAGCATGGGCTGCAGTTCTTTTTTACAGATTGCGTGAAGGTGGCCGTTGGTGGCCAGAAATGCCATGCGGTGGCCGGGGTACTGCTTGAGTATATCTGTATTGCCCCCGGCTCTCTCTACTATCAGAGCACCAGCTGCCATATCCCAGGTGTAGATTCCTGATTCAAAGTAGCCGTCAATTCTGCCGGCTGCAACCATGCACATGTCAACAGCGGCAGCTCCCAGAATGCGTGGACGTTGAGCCATTTCGGATATCTTCTTCATAAAACGGAAGGCGCGCCTGTCCAGATCCCATTTATCCGCCCCGGTAGCGAGCATAGATAAATTAATATCTTTTGTCGCTGAGACCTTGATAATCTCTCCATTACAATAGGCAGGGGAGTCGCAGGCAGCTTCAAAGAGCATCTTCATCTCCGGAATGAAGACCGATCCGGCAATTGTCTCGCCCTTATAACGAACGGCGACACTGCAACACCACCATGGCAAACCATGAAAAAAGTTGATTGTGCCGTCAATTGGATCGATGATCCAAAGCCAGTCGGTGTTGTCTAAAGGTTGGCTGCATGTCTCTTCACCAAGAATGTCGTGTTGCGGGAAGCTCTCTTTTATAACCGCCTCGGCGACCTCCTGTGCTTCAATATCAAGCTTGTGCTTAACATCGGTGCGCATGTTGGAGTTGACGTCGCCACGTCTATCCAGGTTTTGCATTACATGCTCTCCGGCACGTCGAGCGGCCAGCGTGGTGATAGCCTGAAGTTGGAGCGGGGAGATTGGATAAGTTTTTTTCAGGTTCATAAATAATCTGCTTTTACTCTACATCTGGCATTGTGACGTTATTATGTTGAATCCAGCCACGTTGTCCGGATGATTCAACTCGGATCCAGCGTTCGGTGTTTTCAATTGTTGTGACCATTGTTTCGGGGTTGAGTTGCATTATAACGGGTGAGTTGACTGATGGTGCCATATAGATAGACGTATGTTTGGTTATTTTTACTTCGGCCGCCGGTTGATAGTGGGCGGCTTTAAAGGCAAAAAATGCACCTGTTGTCAGAGTTGCAATTGATATTATTGCGGCAAGCCATTTGTTGAATTTCATTAAAGCAAGCAGGAAGAAGGATGTGGCCAGAATTGAGACACATCCGATGATGGCAGGCAGCATCTGATGGAAGGCGGTATTGACTCGCTTGATATTGATAGACACTGATGGAGTTTGTGCTGAGCTATAGCGGCTATCTGTGGATATGAGTTTAACCTGATTTGTCACAGGGGGTTCGGCCTCTGCTATAAATTGCAGTTTAAAAACAGGGGAGGAGCACGCTTCATAGCACTCGGTTTCCGGGTTGAAGTATGAAAAACTGGCAGATGCTAGCTCAACTGCGTTGGTTGAAAGCGGTATGAAAACCTGCTCTGATGTTACTCTGTTTTCCCGACGTAGAGTCTCTTTAGGTGGGTAACACTTAAATTCCTTTGATACAGCTTGAGATGGCATAGTGCATGAGTTCAGCCAACCGGTGCCATTCAGATCCAGTTTCTGGGTGATGATATCACCGGGGCGTACTTTGGTTCTTGAAAGAGAGCCGGTCAGCCTGAACTTACCAATGGCACCACTGAAATCTATGGGCTTGCCGGTTTTTGGCAGTTCATGAATGACAAGTTTAAGGGGGTCGATTCTAATTAGTTTCTGAGATGAGCTTGAAAAAGAGAAAAATCCCCCGGAGCGTCGTCTGATAAGATCACAGGTAAGGATGGGGTTGAATTGCAGTGCAATGCTCCTATGGCAGCGGGCATTGGCATGAAAATGAAGAAGGTCCGCTGTCTGTCCCTGTTTAGCTTTTCCCTTACTGCGACCATAATTCGATTCAAGCTGACCTAAAGTTATAAAATCAGGGTCATTCGGAAAGCCCTGAATCTTTATATTTTCAATAGCCTGTCCGGGGGTTACAGCAACCTCAATAATTATTTTAAAGGGCTGATTGACATAGATCTTCTCCGGTTGCGTATATATTTTTCCGGAAAAGAGCTCGCCTGCCTGAGCTAAGATCGACATAAAAAGCAACAGGATTGCAAGAACATTTATGAGGAGACGTTTTGTCATGAGTTATCCCCCATCTCCTGGATGGCTGAGTTTGTAAACTTGGCAGTGCTCAACCTGGATCTGAGTTGTTTCTCCTGCATTATAGAAAACAGCGATGAGGCGGCAAAGATCATGAAGACAAGCGCACCTGTAATCATGCAGGTTTCGGAGATAGTCAGAAGAAATTGCAGCGGATGGGTCATGTTACGTTTACGGATTATATATAGCAGGATGCCGGTCCAGAGCAGCGTCCAGCCGGATAACGCAATAATTATACGCAGCTGTGTTGATATGTCAAAGTGCCAGAAGAATGCAGTTCTGTACCAAGGCAACTCAATGCTGCCAGCCTTGCTCTGACGGGCCAGAGCCGCGATTATACCGCATTTTATCTCTGGAGTTGTGCCGCTGTAAAGCTCAGCCCGTTCAAAGGAGGCAATAGCGTTTCCTGTGTCGCCTCCCATCGTTAATGCGGCTCCCATATTAAGAAGCAGGGGCGCATTGACAACCCCGTTTTTCAGAAGGCGGTTATAGTTACCGGCCGCATCAAGATAGTCGTCGGCATTGGAAGCATGAATCATCTGTGAGTTAGCCTGATCCCAGACAAACTGGTTGACATCACTCTGAGCGGATGCACATAGAGCAAAGAGCAGAGCACAGAGCGCATAGCACATGCTTGATTTAAGATAGGTGCTTGAATATTTCAGCGATAAAATCATGCACTCTCCTCTCTCTCTGGATTGGAGTTATGCAGGCCGCTGTCGATTAAATGAAGAGCTGAGGTGCACTGCTCTTTCATTACACTGATTTTATTTTCTGATCCAGGTTTATACATGGTCTCATCCAGTCGGGCGATCAGATTACTGAATTCACAGCTGTCATTTTTTGAAGCACCTTTACAAATTAAGATATTTTCTAACTCCCGTCCTGTTAGAGAGTGTCCCGGCAGATCGAGGCGGTTTGTAAGATAGATACGCACGGAGTGCGAAAGGGCATCCACACTAGTGGCTCTGTTAATCAACCTCAGTGCAGTTGCGAGAGCTCCCGATCTTATTCGATTCGATTTCGCCCTCTTTGCAAGGTTGCGCAGCGGTTTGAAAAGGATTGTCAGCAGAACCAATAGCGGCATGCCCAGTAAAAGCGGGAGGGATATTTTTATGCACGGGATAAGCGAGTGTTTTTGTGTTCCTTCGGGTATCAGCGTTATGCCACTTGGATAAGGTTGCGTTTTTCTTATTTCAATTGTTCCGTTACTACCATTCGGCTGATTATCAACTGCGGCAATCTGTGTTGTTGAGTGCGCCTGGATTGGTATCGGATCGGTTGCAGTGGTTTTATAAGTCATCAGATCGGTGTTATAATATGAGATTATTACAGGAGGAAATTCAAGAGTGCCTGCTTTTGTGGGTCTAACCCTGTAAGTGAAACGTTTTCCGTTTTTAAGAGTCTCAGCTTTAACATTTTCGTCATAAATTCTGAAGTCGCGTGTGAGCTCCGGCTGAAGTCCCAGGGTGGGGGTGCGCATATTGGCAATGCTGACTTCACCCGTGATTTCCAGGGTTAGGGTGAGAGGGTCACCCTCTTTACAGATGGTTGTATCCATTTCAGCGGATGCCTGCATGTTTTTTCCGACGCAGCCAATGAAGTTTTCCGGCCGGCCCTTATCCGGGGGCGGTATAACGCGCACTGTTTCGGCGGCACCAATTGCATATATGTTTTTAAACACAGCCTCAGGTCGATTTGCCCGTATCTTTACATTCGACATGATTGGACCCTTGAAAGTGACCGGACCGAAGGTGTACTCTCCTTCGCTGGTTGCGATATAATTGAGTCTAATGGAGTATTCCCGATAGCTTTTCCCGTTAATTATCCTCTGTTTACATGGCAGCCTGAAAGCAACGGGGCGATTCCAGCCGTCAGAGTGATTATTTATGTAGAACGATGATTTTCTTCCGCCCTGATCAATTAACTTATTGAGGATAGTCCCGAACTCAATTTGCTTTAATCCGTTGGCAACTTTGTTTTGATTAAGAAAGTCAGCAGTTATTTTAGGTTTGTTGTCAGGGTGCACCGGTTCGTTGCTCTTCCGGTAGGGGTCTGGGAGATCTTTGACAGCAATGGATAACGTTATGCTGAAAGGCTCTTCCACCAGGACGGATTTTGAGGAGGATTGTACAGAGATAATGACATTTTCCTGCTGCTCGACCCCGGTCACCTGCACTGATATCCCTGCGTGTCTGACAACCTCTCCTTTGACTTTAATAGCAATCGATCCGGTTTTATAAACACCTTTGTTGACTGGCTTGATAGAATATGAGTATTGCCTGCCTCGGAAGATATTGCGGGTGACTCGACCGTTGATTATGCGGACCGAGCTGCGGCTGCTGCTATAAGATCCCAAAAACTGGATCTCTGCCGGAGAGCTGCCTGCAAAATCAGGTTGCTCAATGTCGGAATCAGCCCCCTGCACCGAGAGTGTCAGATTAAAGCTCTCTCCATGGAATACCGTTGACCGGGAGCATTTCACATCCAGGGAAACAGCACCCAGTAATGCGGCTGGCAGTAGAGTCAGCAGTGCTGAAATATATGTGAGTCGTTTAAACATGGTTTGTATTTTTTCGTACTCGTACACGTACTCGTACACTCAAATCTCTTTTCCCTACTATTTCTACTCTGGTTTTTGGAGATTCGCGTGTACAAGTGTAAAAGTATGTGTTCCTTCAACTATTTCGACTTCTCGAACCTCTAACCCTTTTCGTATGGGGTCTAGCTACCAGTCTTTCTCGGAAGGCGACATAGGTACGTTACGCATATGCTTCTTTTTGTCATCTTCATGCTCTTTTTCCCGCTCTAAAGCGCGTCGCAGAGTCTCCTTGACATCTTCGGGTGGCTCTGGCTTTTGTTCCTGTTGCTCAGGCTCTTTTTTCTGGTCTTCTGGCTTTGGCGGTTCTTCCGGTGGTTGTTGCTGCGGATCTTGTTTCTGAGGTTGCTGTTGTGGATTCTGCTGCTGGTTCTTATTTGGGTTTTCAGGAAGTTTATCGCGTATCTCCAGTAGATCTTTGAGGGCCTGATCCTGAAGTGGACGGGCGTTGTCGCCGGTGATCTTCTTATCAATAATCTCGCTTTGCAGCTTGAGGGCATGTGCGCATATTTCCTCAATTTCAGCTTTATCTTCAGCGGTGAAAGGGGGCATATTTGTGTCTGATTGCGCCTTTTGAATATATTGATCAGCCCATTGGGGAAAACGTTCGCTGAAGATCGAGGTCAGTGCTTTGGCCTCGATCTGCGAATCACGGGCATCGAGATAACGTCGATTGATCTTTGAAAGGGTGTTGCTCTGACAGATGATATCCTCATCAATGATAGAGTTGGGAGGTGCCATCATTTTCCAGAAGTTATATATCACCGGTTCGATCTGGGCGGATTCATAGGCGGACTCCGGCAGCAGATCTTCCAACGCGCTGGATGTGCCCTTCATGCTGTCACGTCCCAGCTCAATCTGCTGGTTGATTGCAGCCAGCTGCTGCTGGTTGGTGACGGCCTGCAACAGCTGTTTTTTGAGGGGAATCCAGAGATCGGCATTATCCTTCTGCCGTTTGGCAAGAGCTTCCGCCTGCTCGATTAAGAGTGGGGCCTCATTTGTGAAAACGGAGTATGCCTGATCCATGATTGCACGTTGTTCGGTAAGCATCTGGCTGATCAGCTGATCGGGCCGGTTTTTTTGATGTTCTTTCATGACCTCAGCAATATGGGCATTGATGCGCAACTCAGCCAGTGGATCAATGGCACGGGTCAGGTTGCGATTGCAACGTTCATCCTCAGGTGTGACACGCAATGAGCGTTGAAAAGCGGTTGAGGCCTCCTCCATATCTTTTAATTTTGCAGCGGGGTCATTGGCAGCCGCCTCAGAGTGAGCTTCGTCATACAGGACTTTACCTAGAAGTTCGCCGGCTCGTGCTCCGACTGATTTTGAGTTCAGCAGAGAACGAAGTGTTTTGCAGGCGTTGGTGATATCGCCATCTCGATACCATGAGTAGGCCGCATTGAAACGATATCTCTGCGCCTCCTCAATATCGGCACCGCGTGCGGCTGAGATAAAGCCCTCAGCGGCTTCAGCGTAGTTGCCGCGCTTTAGCCACGATTGAGCCTTACGTGCACCGGCACGTCCCGGTTCAACCACAACCGGCACCTTGATGATGCCGGCAGGAGCGGGGGAATCCACCGCAGCGACACTATTGGTGGCGGCACTTAAAGTTGAAAATGCGCTTAACAGCACTATAAGTGTTATTGAGGTAGCAGCATATGTAAGATTGCTGCGTTTGCGTTTCAAGTTGCCATGCAGACGCCCACGGCTGAACCAGGCCGCTGTCAACAGCAGCAGGATTGAGGGTATCAGAAAGAGCTGGTAGCGCTCCTGATAGCGGTTTTCCAAGACCTCCTGCTGTTCCTTCGCGGTAATTTGAACCAGGTGTCGGCGGTAGATTGCGCCGAGGGTCGTGTGGGCTGTGCCGGCTGTGCCAAGTGGAATATAGCGTCCATTGGAGGCTCTGGCTATGGACTCCAGAGTTTTGTCCATCAATCTTGTAGTCACACTTTTGCCCTTGTATTGGAGGGTGCCGGATTTATCCTCCGACGGGATGGAAGTTCCTGATGGATCGCCGATACCGACTGTGAATATCGGTACGCCCCGTTCGCCGGCCTTAGTTGCTGCCTGTACAGCTTTGCCTTTGAGATCTTCGCCATCAGATATCAGCAGAATTGCATTATATTCATCCAAAGCATGATCAAGTGCATCCAGCGATTTCATGATGGCATCTCCGAGGTCGGTTTCACCACGTGGGGCTGAGTCGATTGTAACTCCATCGAGTGCCTGACGTAGAAATGTGTAATCGGTTGTCAGAGGACAGATGATGTTAGCTTTTTTACGGAAAGCCAACAGAGCTGCGCGATCGCCCTGGAGCTCCTCAATCAGATCGATGACATCGGTCTTGGCTCGTTCGAGTCGGTTTGGGTGAACATCACTGGCCAGCATTGAGCGGGATACATCCAGAGCAATGATAAGATTTCTACCGCGTGTGAATATCTTCTGTTCCTTCTTACCCCATTGAGGGCGCGCCGCTGCGAAAAGCAGCAGGGTCAAGGCAACCAGGATCAGAACAAACTGGGTATAGAACTGTGACTGCCTGCGTGGCGGCATAAGTTTATTCTGCAATGCAGGTGCAATCAGTTTGGTAAGTCCAGCCTGGGAGCGGCGGTAAAGCCAGATCCAGATTGTTCCGACTACAGGAATTGCGGTCAGAATTAATAATAACCATGGGTATACAAATCGCATTAAAGCATCCTTCTCGTTAAGTGCATGTTCAGGGTAAGCGCGCAGGCGACCATAAATGCGCCCCATAATAGAAAGGGAGCGAAGTGTTCGTCATAGCGTTCATAAACCTGACGATCTATCTTGGTTGTCTCAAGTTTGTTAATCTCCTCCAGAGCCAGCTTTAAACCATCATTATCACGCACACTGAAGTAGCGTCCATGAGTTGTTCTGGCGATTGATTTAAGTTGCTCCTCATTAAAAGTGGTGTCTCCATAGGCAATCGTATCGCGACCAAAAATGTCTTTACTCCTAAAGGGTGTCCGGTTACTGGAACCAACGCCTATCGTATAGACTTTGATGTTCATTTCTGCGGCGGCATCAGCGGCCTTTTCAGGGGTGATGATGCCGGTGTTTGACTCGCCGTCGGAGAGCAGAATGATGATACGGGTTTTTGGTTCCGCATCAACCAGGCGCGCCACACCGGTCGCGAGGCCGTCACCGATTGCAGTCAGGGTCTCCTCCTGATCGATAATACGTCCGCGTGAGTCAACACGGTTTTTTGGAATTTCAACTCCTTTAAGTACATGGGTCAGAGCACGGTGGTCCGCAGTCAGAGGGGCTCGCGTGGAGGCATAACCGCCAAAGGTTACCAGGCCGGTAAGGTCATCGGGGCGGGCCTCGATAAACTTGGCGAACATATCTTTAACGACATCCAGACGTGTATCGCTGAAAGTTCCCTTGGGCGAGAGGTCAAGCGCCTCCATCGATCCGGATACATCCACTACTATCTCGATCGCAATTGCGTCGACAGAGCGGTTATTACGGGTGAGTGTGGTTCTGGGACGGGCCGCTGCAAAAATCATCAGCAGAGCGCCAGTCATAAATATAAGCGGCAGGATGCGGGCAACAGCAACCCTCCAACCGGCGGTTCTGGATGGCAGGCGGGATGCGGCTGCAAAGAGGACACCTGCTTTGCGCCCGGTGCGATAGAGCCTCCAGACTGCAACCGCCCAGGGAATCAGCAATAAAAATGCAAGTGGTGTGGCAAATGTTGGCATAGTGTAATAACCGTTTATTTTTTACTTTGTGGTTCACGAACCGCCATAATTAGCAGCTCCGCATCAGATTTAATATATGTACGGGCTTTTTTTGTGGCCTGATCGGCCATATCCCGGTTAGCTTCAACTCCGGCAAATTTAACCAGATCGGCGGACTCAAGGAATAGCTTGAGCTGCTGCAGTACCTCAGGGGTGAACCCGGAATGGGAGGATGCTGCCATCAGAAACTCCTCGGTTGTCTGCTCGGGAGCACGGACATCATGTGATCGCTCAATATAACGTCTGACAACCATAGTAAGTTCAACATAGAAATCTTTGTAGAGCCCTTTGCTGGGCAGGTTGCGGTGAAGCAGCCGCTCCAGCTCAGTCATAGCTCGTTCAATCGGAGTCATTCTGAACTCCTTGACCCTGCTTGATAATTTTGTCAGTCCATAGATAACAGCTGCAATTATCAAGATGGCGGCAATGGTGACAAATATCCAGAGGGTGATCGTTTTAGCTGTTGGTGCAATCCACTCCGGTTCCGGTGTTACTTCAGGTTTTCCGGTGACCGGAGTACGTTGATCCGGTTTTGTGAATACAACCGCTCGGGTTGCAAAGGTGTATTGCTCAGCACCACTGACATGTACCGCAAAGGGGGCCAGACGGTAGCGTTCGGCAGCAGGTTCAGGTGTCAGCTTCCATCGCTGGCTTTGAAGCACACGTCCACCGGCCTCCACCGGCTCCGTTGAAAAATCCTCAGCCATTGAAAAACCCTGAAAACGATCCTGCAACTCCGGCAACGTGACCTTTAGCTGTGCTGGATTTTCAATGGTTATGGTTAACATTAAATCTTTGGCGGGGTCTACCTCTGCCGGTTCAGCGGAGAGCTTGATGCTGATATCGCCGTTTGATATGTCAGCGGTGAACTGCGCATGTGCCGTCGTAACCAGCAACGCGGCCGCTATCCAGAGTATGTTAAGTGTTTTTTTCATTTTCTGCTTTAAACTTTAGTCGCTATAAAATCAACATTTTATTATTTATGCACGTTTTTTAACTACGAAAAACACTAAAAGCACGAAAAAGTAAAGGCCATAAATAATCTGTAATACAACTTTTCGTGTTTTTCGCGCCTTTCGTAGTTAACTTATTGGGTTGCGGGCAGAGTCCGTATTAGCACTTTAGAATTTATCATCATTTCTTTGCACGACGTCGGAAGAGGGCACGCACCTCATCAATATAGGGTTTGGCTGTAGATAGATGAATGCAATCAATTCCGGTTCTCTTGAAAAATCGGGTCAGCGTATCCTGTTCGCGATTGGCCTGCTGCATAAATTCACGGCGCACATATGCAGATGATGTATCAACCAGCATCAGCTCACCGGATTCAGGATCCTGCATCTCGATCAGACCTACGTTTGGAAGCTTTGATTCACAGGGATCTGATATCGGGCAGGCAATCACATCATGACGGCGTGCGGTAACCCGCAGCTCCCTCTCGTAATTTCTGTCTTGAAAATCTGATACCAGGAATACCACCGCTTTGCGCTTTTGAACATTATTTAAAAAACGTAGAGCTGCTGTGATATCAGTTCCTTCGCGGGTTTCATCAGCAGCGAGTACCTCGCGCACCAGACGCATTACAGCGGTACGCCCTTTACGGGGTGGTATAGATTTCAGGATTCTGTCGCTGAAAAGGATCAAGCCGATCTTATCCTGATTGCGGATGGCGGTCATGGCCAGCAGGGAGGTTATCTCTGCTGCCAACTCCGATTTTGAGCGGCTGCCTGATCCGAAGATCTGCGAGCCGGAGACATCCACCAGAAAGATAACGGTCAGTTCGCGCTCCTCGGAGAAGCGTTTGACGTGTGGTTCACCAGTACGGGCGGTTACATTCCAGTCAATGGAACGCACATCATCGCCGGGAATATAGGGGCGCACCTCATCGAATTCCACACCCTGTCCTTTAAAGACAGAGTGGTAGTCGCCGGCCAGACGGTCGTCAATCAGGTGAGCGGTCAGGATCTTAATCCTGCCGACCTGCTTCATCAGCTCTGTGGTATCTATCATTTTAGGGGTTAGGGGGCGACACAGGTGTCGCCCTTACTAGGGGTTAGGGGGCGACACAGGTGTCGCCCTTACTAGGGGTTAGGGGGCGACACAGGTGTCGCCCTTACTAGGGTTAGGGGGCGACACAGGTGTCGCCCTTACTAGGGGTTAGGGGGCAACACAGGTGTCGCCCTTACGGTACCGGGATTTCGTTGAGAATTGTTGTGATGACATCATCGGTTGTTATCTCCTCGGCCTCGGCCTCATAGGTCAGCATGAGACGGTGGCGCAGTACATCGTGTGCGATCTCTTTCACATCCTGCGGGGTGGCATAGGCGCGGCCGTTCATCATGGCGTTGGCGCGTGCGGCAATATTCAGGCAGAGGGTTGCGCGGGGAGAGCCACCCATCTGAATCTGGTCGACCAGCTGGGGAAGTTTATGTGCTTTTGGATCGCGGGTTGCAAAGACAATATCGAGGATATAGTCGCCCACTTTTTCATCGCAGTAGACCTGATCCAGTGTGTCGCGCAGTCCTTGAACTTTCTCTGCGGTGATAACCGCATTTACGGATACGGATTGCTTGCTGGTGAAGCGGTTCATAATGCGGCGTTCATCATCACGCGATGGATGGGTGATTACGCATTTAAGCATGAAGCGGTCAACCTGAGCCTCGGGCAGTGGGTAAGTGCCCTCCTGTTCAATCGGGTTCTGGGTTGCCATCACCAGAAATGGTGAGGGAAGCTTGTAGGTTTTATCGCCGATGGTGACCTGCTTCTCCTGCATTGCTTCAAGCAGGGCACTTTGCACTTTGGCCGGGGCTCGGTTAATTTCATCCGCCAGCAGCAGATTTGTAAAGACCGGCCCTTTTTTTGGAAAAAAAGTTGCATCTTTGGGATTGTAGATCATTGTTCCGACAACATCGGCTGGAAGCAGGTCAGGGGTAAATGATATACGTTGAAACTGGAGTCCCAGAGCTTGCGCCAGTGTGCTGATTGAGGTTGTTTTAGCGAGACCGGGAACGCCCTCTAGCAGGATATGGCCGCCGGTTGTCACTGCAATTATCAGGCGGTCGATCAATTTTTCCTGACCTACGATAACTTTGTTGACCTCCTGGCGAATAGCTGTGATAGTCTCAGCCTGTTTGGCAATAACATCTGTTGCTTGTTGAATATCCATATTTATATCACTTTCACTTTAGTTGCTATAAAATCAAATTATTGTTATTTTTCGCACATTATTTATCTCTGTGAACTCAGTGCCTCTGTGAGAAATACTATTGACGTATCAACAACCATCTGTATCCAATCAGATTGGTTGCGGCTTCGCGCACTTTAGAACTTCTCTCACTCTTTTTTCACCTTCTCCTCTTTTACCTTCTCCTTAACAAGATCAGCACGTGTTTTGATCATATTTCCAGCTTTGGAAGATGGAATTACATAGGTCCACTGAGAGGTGCGTTCATTAAATGCGTCTATCTTGGCTTTAAGTCCGGTATTGATCGTTGTGTTGGTTCCCTGGGGTGTGAATGCCGCTGTGATTTTCAGGTAGCGGTCGGTGCTTCCCTGCATCTCGTTGCCCAGAGATGCTGTATAGCTTTCGCCATTCTTGAGCATGGCTTTAAAGACAGCCCCGGTTGTGATGCCCATATCCTCTGCATTCAAAGCAGGGTCGGCCAGAGTTTTAAATGAGAGGGAGCTGAGAGCTGACTCCAGATAGTATGCCTTGGATGTGTCGAACTCCTCGTTTTCCTCCACGCCGGAGAGCATCCAGGTGCCATCCTGTTTAGATAGCAGCTGCGCACTGTCACCATGCATAATAGCAATGCCGTTGATATCCGATGACGGGATATCTGTAATCTGCGTATCAGCCCAGTTGGACGGTTCGGTGTTCAGTGTGGTAAGGGTCTCATTCACAAGATATGTTTTTTCGGAATTTCCGGTTGCAACATAGCGCCCATCCGGGATAGATGCCGGACCGTACATAGCCATTTGGCCGGTCGCTTTGCGGCTGTGTTGTTCGCCAAGGCTCAGGGTTGCCAAAGACTTTCCGGATTCATCCTGCAGATCAAGCAGTTCTGCATTTGCGATCTTTGAACTGTCGGCTCTCTGCCCTGTCTTAAGATCTTTAAGAACCAGCAGGTTTTTGCGGATCTTTGTGATATCAGCGGGGTAGTTGTAAAGTGAGGTGATTGTCCAACCTGAGTCCGAGCCCTTCAGGACCAGCTTTTTATCACCTTTTTTACTTAGTTCAATTTGTTGTATTTTTCCCAGATCCAGCTTGGGTAAAAGGATTTTACCAACTTCCGATGGGGTTCTTATCTCTGTTTTCTGAGTGCTGATATATGCCAGAGCAACCAGAATAACAGCTGCGGCGCTCAATCCAATTAATTTCTTTGTTTTCATCTTTCCAGATCCTTATATTACTTGTTTTTTCTGCGTCTGATTCCACGGAAGATACCAAATGCAATTATGAACAGGGGGACGAGTCCAATGTTAACCACTTTTAGAGCCAGACCCAGATTTTCGATATTGCTGTTCAAACTTTTGCGTACCATTTTCAGCTGTTTACGAGTTTTGGCCTGCATCTTACGAGCCTTTACAATCTCAACTTCCTGTTCAGGGGAGAGGATTAAGCGTTGATTGCCGCTTTTCTGTTTCTGCATCTCCTGCAGGCGTTGCTGAGTCTGCTGCAGAGCGGCCTGAAGGCGATCCTCCTCTGCTTTCCACTTTTTCATAGCTTTAGCTTCGCGTTCATCAACCTCGGTGAAAGGACGGCTTGACTCTCCACGGGAGCGTACACCAATCAGCTCTTCGCGTCCGGCAAACAGTTCAACCGTGTTGGCAAAGAGGGTGAGGTTGTTGTTGATAGGCTGTGCCACGCGACCAAAAAGTGAGTTTCTGATCTGTACGCAGAAGCGATCATTTATAAAGTCGGAGTCACCGAAGATCATCACGGTGCTGTTGCCTGAGATGAGAACGTTCTCGACTTTATTAGAGACAGATTCAATTTTTCCATCAGGGTAGGCCGAGTTGAATTTACCCTGTAAACGGGCGGCCAGAACACGCTGGATATTATCCGGGGTAAGCTGAGCCCGCATGGCGCTCATACCGAACCGGGCATTCATCTGGTCTACCAGGCATGCACTATCAGTGGATGTTGTGATCATCGGCGTAAAGGTAAGTTCAGCTTGTGTTTTATCTTCCAGAGCACCGGCAAAAGGCAGCATTATCTGCGACAGCGGAGCTGTCAGCAGGTCATTTTGGGCCATATTGGCAGAGGTGAGTGACAAAAATGCAGGATTGTCCTCGACCCCGCCGTTGCCCCCTCTGAGTTTGGTGGCGCAGCGCATATCAGCCACGATTTTGGATGTATTAAAGCGCACTCCCCACTCATCGAAGAGCTTGCCAAGAGTAGATGGTCCCGCTTGACCTGCCCCACCCATCTGTCGCATCATCGCATTCTGACCGCCACTGCTCTCAAAATCGGTTATGCTGAATGGATCAACACAGACAATCAGGCGGCCACCACGCATTACAAACTGATCAATTGCAAAAAGCGTTGCATCAGCGAGGTTTTTCGGATGCACTACAACCAGCGCCTTGATATCAGCATCAATGGTGTCGGCTTCTGTTGAAACCTCACGTACGGTGTAATCTTTGCGCAGCTCCTGAAATGCCATCCATCCCTGATCAGGTGGCCTGCCACTCTGCATCATCATCGGATTGGGAGGGGTCCCTAGAACACTCAATGAGCTCATCACGCCGATAACCGGTTTATCCGGCCAGGCCACCCTTGTGATCAGGCGGGTGATATCGTACTCCAAAGTTGACTCAGTATTTGGAGATAAGGCGCCAATGACCTGTTCGTTATCGCCACTGACTGCGGCCAGGCCAAAGTAGACCGGTTGTCCCAGCATCGAGGTCTGCTGCGGTTCAATGCCGTAGCGTTGAGCCCACTCCTCGGCATCTGAGTCCGGTTTTGTGTTGTATGCCTCAATCGCGAGTCTGCCTTTGCCGGCAATCGCATACTCCTTGAGCAGATCTTTTACCTGATTCGCATAGAGCTTCAGCATCCTCGGCATCTCAGCTGAGCTCTCGCTGAAGTAGAATTTGAGGGTGACATCGTTTTCCAGCTGGCCGAGTAACTTCTTGGACCCATTTGAAAGGGTGTAGAGTTTCTTTTCTGTCAGGTCCATGCGGATATTCAGGTTTGACAGAATTATATTAACGGCACAGATAATTCCAAGCAGAAGTGCCAGACCTGCAAGACCACCGCCGATCTTTGAAAAGATAGATTTTTCTTTGTTAGACATTATTAAACTCCTTTTTAAGCTGTTTACGAGGCTTTGCGGCTTTCAGTTACAAAGTGGGCAGCACTGAGCATAAAGACCATTATGCCTATGTAATAACCAATGTCATAAAAATCAATGACCCCACGGCGCATTGCATCGAAGTGTTGCATCAGCGATAAAGAGGCAATGCCGTTGACAATTCGGGATGGAACTCTCCATTGAGCGAGCGCACCGATAACCTGGTCAATGCCTATGATCAGCATAAAGAGGCTGATCGATAAGGCGATCACAAAGCCAATCACCTGACTACGCGATAGCGCAGAAGAAAATATGCCAATGGCAACGCATGCACCGGCCAGCAGAAAAGAGCCCAGATAGCCGCAGAAAACTGCGCCCATGTCGGGGTCGCCCAGCCAGGCGGTGGTAATAACAATCGGGAAGGTTAGACCAATAGCAATTCCGATGAATGCCCATGCGGCTAGAAACTTCCCGATGAGGGCCTCCATCAGAGTTACCGGAAGGGTCAGTAACAGCTCGATCGTGCCGGTGCGTCGTTCTTCTGCCCATAACCCCATAGTTGATGCCGGAATAAGCAGCAGGTAGACCCATGGAATCATCTGGAAGAATGGCGTCAGGTTGGCTTGCCGTCTCTCATAATAACTTTGCAGTATAAATGTCATGACTCCTGTCAGCACAAGAAATGCGACCAGGAAAACATAGGCAACGGGGGAGTCAAAATAGGATTTGAACTCACGTTTAAATATGGTAGAGATGTTTCTGGTATTAGTCATTGTTGAGATCCTCCGGCATTGTCAGATTACGAAAAACGATATCCATGCGTCCCTGAGGGTCTGTGGCGCGAAGTTTATCGGGGGTGCTGTTTGCAACCAGCTTTCCGTCGGCAATCACGATTACGCGCGAACAGACCGCATCGACCTCTTCCAGGATGTGGGTTGAAATAATGATCACCTTATCGGCCGACATCTCTTTGATCATCTGGCGCACGACAAACTTCTGGTTCGGATCGAGACCATCTGTCGGCTCATCCATTATCAGCACCTGCGGGTCATGCAGAATTGCCTGAGCAAAGCAGGTGCGCTGACGGTAGCCCTTGGATAGGTCTTCAATTGAGCGGTTGTAAACAGATTCCAGACGGCTTTTTGCGATGGCCTCATCGACCTTAGCTTTCAGGGTCTTACCTTTGAACCCCCTGATTTTGCCGATGAAGTTAAGAAATTCAGCTACTTTCATGTTATTATATAATGGTGCATTTTCCGGCAGGTAGCCGATGCACTGTTTGGCTTTGACTGGTTCTACGACAATGTCATAGCCACAGATTGTGGCACTGCCCGATGTCGGTGGAATAAAGCCGGTTATCATTCGCATAGAAGTAGATTTTCCTGCACCGTTGGGTCCCAGGAATCCAAGCACCTCGCCCTTTTCCACGGTAAATGAAACATCTTTTACCGCCTGAATAGATCCGAAGTTTTTTGTAAGGTTACTTACGGTCAGCATCCTTTTGTCCTCTTTTATATTTGTTGTCATTCTTGACAGTTACCCCCGAATGCCAGATTAATATGACGCTGGCACTCCCTACATATGCAGTTCAGGAAAATAGCAAAAAAACATCCATTTAGCTATCCCTTTGAACAAAAATCTAATTTTTTATGCACATTTTTAGCTTTCACAGAGTCACAGAGCAATAGTCCTGATTTAATGTATTACTCTCTGTGGGCTCTGTGCCTCTGTGAAAAATACTATTAACGTGGTAAAATTCATCTGTATCCGATCAGTTCGGTTGCGGCTCCGCCTGTCCTGACCTGTACTGAGTTTGCCGAAGTAGCTTGTCGAAGTGGTTTTGTTAAAACGGCAGCTCATGTTCCTTGATCTTGCGTTGAATGGTTCTTCTCGAAATTCCAAGTTGTTCCGCGGTAATGGTGCGGTTGCCGTTATTCTTTTTGAGGCGCTCTTCGAGAATAAGGCGTTCGATCTGGTTTAAAGTCAAATCTTCAGGAAGTTTAATCTCATCATCTGCATCGTGAGCGTCGCTCTCGGCCAACGCCCGGCTTCTTGCTGAGGAGCGTGGCAGGTTGATCGAATCTTCATTTAAAATTCCGTCGGGTGAGAGCAGCACCGCTGATTCAACAATGTTTTTCAGCTGACGCACATTTCCAGGCCAGTTATATGCCTCCAGACATTCGTAGAACTCAGGCTTGACCGAGTTTACATGTATGTTGTTGTCTGCCACAGCAGCTGCGATAAAACGGTCTGCCATTAAACGTATGTCTGATGTTCTCTCACGCAGAGGTGGGACCTCAAGTAATACAACATTTAAGCGGTATAGCAGATCTTCTCTGAAACTTCCATCTTCGACCATCTCTTCAAGATCTTTGTTTGTTGCTGAAACCAGGCGCACATTAACTTTGAAGGTATCTTTGCCTCCGACTCTGCGAACCTCTTTCAGCTCAAGAGAGCGTAGCAGTTTAACTTGAACCGAGAGGGGGGCATCACCGATTTCATCCAGAAACAGGGTGCCTCCATCCGCCCTTTCAAAAGCTCCTTTATGGGTATTTACCGCTCCGGTAAAGGAGCCTTTCTCATGGCCAAAAAGTTCCGACTCCAGCAGATTTTCAGCGAAGGCGCCGCAGTTTACCGCAATGAAAGGGCCGTCGGCCCGCACGGAATCAACATGTAAAGCTCGTGCGACGAGTTCCTTGCCTGTTCCGCTTTCACCTCTGATTAATACGGTGGCGGTTGTGTCGGCCAGCGCTTCAATTTTTGTCAGAACGTTTTTCATTCCCTTTGATTCAGCGATTATAGAGGATGTCGTATAACGCTCTTTAAAAGATTTAGAGAGGGAATCAACTCGCTTACGCAGCCGTGACGTCTCGTAGGCCCGGCGCATCTTAGATTGAAGATCATCAATTTCGAGTGGTTTTGTGACATAGTCGTAGGCACCCTCGCGCATGGCCCGAACCCCTGATTCAACCGAGCTGTAGGCGGTCATTATAATCAACGGAATAGAACTTTTAATATGTTTGATACGTTTAAGTGTTTCAAAACCATCAATATCGGGCAGAACAAGATCGCTGAGTACAATATCGGGCTGAGATGACCTGAAAAGCTCAACTCCCATTACTCCGGTTTCCGCACATACGGTTTTAAAACCTGCATCTTCAGCTACATCTTTAACAGAGCGCAGATTGTCGGGATCATCCTCAATTATCAGTATCGTCGGTTTGTCGCTCATATTGATTCCTTGCTGCTTTAGTACTCTTAAACTTCATAATTGGCATCGTCATCCTCAAGGTCGCTCCTGAGCTCTTATTGCTTTCCACTACAAAAATATCTCCACTACATCTTTTAATTGCCGTTTTCGCAAGAAACAGGCCAAGTCCAGTTCCCTCAGGTCGTGCTGTTACAAAAATTTTAAAGATCTCGCTGCGTTTGTGTTCCGGAATGCCCGGGCCCTGGTCACTTATGTCGACATATACCATTTTGTTGTCGGAGCCAGCCGTAATAAATATGCATCCTTTCTCTGGAGAGAAGTGAATGGCATTTATAATCACGTTCAGCATGGCACGTTTGATTGCAAATGGATGGGCGGCCGCAACTGGCAAATTATCAGGGATTGCTATTTTTACAGTGAGAGCAGCCTGTTCAATCCGTGGAGCCAGGATATCTATGCACTCATTGACAGCACGCATAAGATCAAGCCGTTTTGGCTTTTCATCAGTGGGCTTTGCTAGATATAGAAACTCGGAGAACACCTTGTTCATGCGTCCCATAGTTCGGGATATGCGTCCTGATAGTTCCTTTACCCGCTCTTCCCGGAAACCTTCGCCTCGCGCAATTTCGCGTTCAAGCATCTGGGCATCCAATCGCGCTGCTGACATTGGATTGCGGAAGTCGTGCAGTATGCCGTTGGCCATGACTCCGGAGAATGCCAGATGTTCCTCCTGACGTGAAATTTCAGATCGCTTTTTGTCACGGGCAACAGCCACAATCAGGATTGCAGCTGAAATTGAGGAAGAGAGGATTAACACGGTAAGCGAGAAAATAAAGAGTGAGTTAACCATCTTTGTTGCAAGCATCTCTCTTTCTGTGACTGCACTCTGTTTGAATGTGGTCTCCAGTATAGCGCTGTTGCCGGGATCAATAGAAGCAGGCCGGGAAAACACAAATACCGGTTCAGGAACTCCGCTTATCTCGACAGTTTCGCGTGACATGATTGTGGGCGTTTTCGAGAGTTGATTCTTAGTAAGAGTCTGTGACGGATACAGGATTCCGTTGGCCTGTCTATGAAATATGGTTACATCTCCGTTGCGGATGGATATAGACTGTATATCGTCACGAACCGCCAGTATGCGATCTACCGTCATAGAGAAGGTTCGCCACTGTTCGGGCGTAGGGTCGGTGGCGCAATACAGATTTGTGTCAAATACCAGGGCTTTGAGAAGTCGGTCGCCCTGGTCAATGACACTCTCGGTTGCTTCAATGTGGGCCTGATTATGATGCTTGGATTTTAACAGAATCAGAATACAACCAGCCAGCAGAGCAGCTGAAAATATAACCGTCAATAGAATAAATTCCAGCCGAGGAGTTGATTTATTTTGTTTAAAAAGTTTACTTAGATCCATTGCGAGCACTCTTTAGCAGGGGTTGTGCCACATAAATAACAAGAGTATATTGTGAGTCATGGATTATAATATTGCAAGAACAATGTGACATAGTGGCACTTTGATGCGTGTCATCATGACGCACGTTAGTTGCTGTTCTTTCAACTCTTGTTTATTCTCGCGCGGAAAATGGAGAGGGCGTTGCGCAGTTCGGTTAAGTCGAATCACTCGATTATATCGAAGCACTCGAAAAACAGCGCAGCAACAATATCCTGATCTCTTGAACCGACCTCTGAACTCTGAACTCTAAACTCTTGAACTCTTCGGGTTGCGGCTCCGCTGTTTCAGCTTAAATTAACCGCTTTCTTCTCCGGTTTTATATATATGGCACAACATGTGCGTAAACCTGAAGTGCGGAGAATCGGAGATTTAAGGTGAAAATTAATAAATATTTAAATATGACATGGGTGGCTTTAGATTCATTGATGATTTTCATGATTTTTGTTCTGATGACAGCCATTATGTTTGGTTCGGATATCAAACGGGTGGTTTATGGCAAAAGGCCTGAATCTGAAAAGCGGGATGGCAGTCTGCAAAATCCGATGGTCAGCTTTGGAAATAAGGGCTATAACGTGGCTCCGGTAGCTTATGAGAGAGCCAAGGCGCATCAGATTGCCATAAACATGGTTGGAAACGGAGTTAAAAGGCTGCCGGCCAGACAGGCTCTGGATATACGTGAGGTTGACCGAAGCTATCAAGTTAGATGCTCACTGCCCCGGGACGTTAATGAGGAAAATTTAAATGTTGAAATCAATCAAAATATCCTGACTTTGCTGATGGAATCCGGGCGCAAGACGTATATGCGCAGAATACGGATACCATGTGATTATGCCAGTAACAGTTCATTAAGTCACTTTGTCTCAAATAGTGTGCTTTTCGTTGAAATATCTAAACTGCCTGAAAACTAGATCAAGAACCAAAAATAAGCTATTTTCGAGTTGTTTTCAAGGCTATATATAAGATACACTGATTGCCGATGTCTTCTCATAGGCATCCCAAGGGATGCAGGAGTTTAGGAGTTTAGGTGTTTAGGTATGCATATGAGTTGAACCCTGTTCTGAAAAATGTCGTTTGATAATTTTTTTAATCGTTTCATATTACCTAATAACCTACAGCCTAAAAACCTAACAACCTATGGGACGCTAATGATATTTTTAAGGTTTTTCATATATAAATTTTAAAAACAGTTAAGTGAGGCTTTATATGACCATTCTAGAGGTAGCAGATATTCTGGATGCCGAGGTGCTTTTTGAAGGTGATGCGGCTGCCGACCAGATTGGGCGCGTGGTTGCATCAGATCTGATGAGTGACGTGCTGCTGGTTGATGATAATGAAATGTTGTTTCTTACCTCGCTTGCCAGTGATCAGGTTTTACGGACCGCTCAGATTGTAGGCGCTGTTGGTGTGATTGTGGTAAATGGAAAATTACTGCCGGCATCAATGCTTAAAGTTGCGCAGGATCTCGGGATCACCCTGGTTTCATCCGGCAAGTCCAAATATGAGGCCTGTATTGAGGTCTACAAAGCTTTGGAGAAGGTCTAGAGTTCTAAAGTTATAAAGCTGCTTTCAGCCGCAACCGAATTGATTGGATACAGATGATTATTACTGCTTCAATAGTATTTCTCACAGAGGCACAGAGCCCACAGAGAGTAATACATTAAATCAGGACGATTACTCTGTGATCTCTGTGCCTCTGTGAGAGATAAAAAATGTGCATAAATTTCAACATGTTACCGTAATGACAAACGTACTCTTCGGTGAAGAGCCTAACGATGAGTGATCATGCCAATATAGATTCAGCGAGTCGTGAGCCGATCGATGCTGCGATTGAGCAGAACGGCGAACCTCTTGTTCTGATTGAAATGGTCCATCGGCTTAAGGTACGGGATGTCATGACACGTAAACTGGCCACTGTTGAACGTGCCGAATCACTTCGTAAAGTTCAGGCTCTGATGAAAGCCAATAAGATCAGCGGCGTTCCCGTTGAAGAGGGTGGACGTTTTCTGGGGCTTGTGACTATCAACGACATCATCTGTGCGCTGGAGGGTGGCTATATTGATGAAAGCTGCCAGAAGCATATGTCTACCAGACTGGTTGTTCTTGAAGATGATATGCCCCTCTCTTTTGCGCTGCGTTATTTTGAAAGATATCATTATGGTCGCTTTCCGGTGATTAACAGAGAGCAGAAGCTGGTAGGAATTATATGTCAGCGCGATATTAATCGCGCGTTGCTGCTTGAACTCACAAATGAACTTAATCGTCTTGAAAGTGAGTCAATTGATAATAAGGTGCCTGAAGGACCATATAATCTTTATGTTCTGCGCGAGTTTCCCGTCAGCAAATATGATTTTGAGAATGCCGGCAAGGCTGCTAATAAAATCAAGCAGATGCTTAAGGAAAAGCATTTCCCGCCCCGGGTCATCCGTCGCATTGCAGTGGCGGCTTATGAACTTGAAATCAATCTCTGTGTGCATTCAGATGGGGGGATGCTCCTGTGGCAGATTTCCAACGGACGTGCCGAAATTGTTGTCCAGGATTCAGGGCCCGGTATTGCTGATATTGAGTGGGCTTTAAAAGATGGTAACTCTACTGCTAATGATTGGATCAGATCGTTCGGTTTCGGTGCGGGCATGGGACTTGTCAATGTCAAGCGGGTTTCAGATGAATTTGAGATTGAATCCAAGGTGGGCACAGGGACAAAAGTGAAGGCCGTGATTTATATAGACGCAGAGAAGGTCGCGCATAGAAGCTGATTTCAGCCGCTAACGGAGTGCATATGAGATTGAAAGAGATTGTTGAAAAGGCCGGACTTGAGGTTGTTTCGCTGCCGGATGGCGAGGTCGAGATAAAAGCAGCTTACACCTCCGACCTTTTGAGTGATGTAATAGGCCACTGTCCCGAGCAAGCGGTTCTGATCACGGTGCAGAATCATAAAAACAGCGTAGCAGTATCTACTCTGGTCGGAGCCCATGCAATTCTGATAGTTCATAACCGGCCGGTAGCGGATGATCTGCTTGCTCTGGCACAGCAGGAGGGGGTTGCCATACTGCGAACCCAGTTTGATCAATTCACAATCTCCTGTCGTATTGGTGCTCTTCTGGGGATCGAATCAGGGATCGAGTAACAGTACTCAGCGGAGAGTTAATTTATGCGTAAATTTTTTTTAGGACTTGTTTTTGTGCTGTTGATACAGATTTCGCAGGCATCAATCGCCATTATCTATGGTTATGAATCTATTCCCTCAGGGGAGCGTGGCTTTGCCAAAGCGTTGGCAGTACATGTTGATCGATGGTACAAGGACTTTGGTATCGCATGTGAGCTGCAAGATGACAGCAGCTTGAGCAAGTCGCTCAAAAATAAATCACTGGCGGTGCTGGTTTATGTTTCGCAACCCGGTGCCAAGCAGTTGAAGGTGCTGCGCAGCTTTATCGGACGCGGTGGAAAATTGATAGTCTTCTACTCTGCCTCATCTCAGCTGGCGGCAATGATGGGTATGAAAAATATGGGTTATCAGGGTAATCATTCAGATGGCCGCTGGTCCTCAATGCACTTCAGTTCATCCGGTATTAAGGGAGTACCAGGTAAGGTCCGACAGAGTTCAAAGAATCTGATTGCAGTTGCTCCGATAAGTGGACGTTCACGCGTTATTGCCTGGTGGCACGATCGGCAGGGACACCGTACAGATGCCGCATGGCTGGCATCGGCCTCCGGTTACTGGATGAGCCATGTTATGATGGCGGATGGTGATGCAGAGGCAAAAGCGCAACTGCTGCTGGCGTTGGCTGCCTCTTATGACAGCTCACTATGGTTGCCTGCCGCCAGGGCAATTGTCGGTGATGCCGCCGGGGTTGGCAACGCCGGGGGGGCATCCGGTCTATTAAAGATGGCCGCACGTGTTAAATCTTCGTCACGTCGTAAGCGATCTCTAAAAGCGGCCTCGGCTCAGATTGAAAGAGAGCGTGAGGTGCGCTCGCTGATTGCAAAAGGAGATGGGTTCAAGGCCTGGAAAGCGGCTGAAAACATGCGTTCAAGCGCTTACGAATTATACGGCATTATGCAGTCGCCGCGTCATGGTGAGATTCGTGCAGTCTGGGATCATTCGGGTATGGGGCTCTACCCCGGTAACTGGAAACTGACCTGTGATCAGTTAAAGAATGCCGGAATTACCGATCTTTATGTGAATGTGGCCGGTGCGGGTTTTTCTTATTATAAGAGTGCGGTCCTGCCCGGTTCATCGGTACTGATCGATCATGGAGATCAGCTCTCCGCCTGTATTAAAGCTGCCCGGCCGCTTGGCTTGCGGGTGCATGCCTGGTTGCTATGCTATTCAACTGAGAGAGCTACAGCTAAGCGTATGGATATATTTAAAAGGAGAGGCTGGCTGCTCGATCTTCCCGGAAACAGGAGTTCCCGCTGGCTTGATCCGGCAAATCCAGAGGTGCAGGCATATCTGACTAAAGCGGTTCAGGAGATGGCTGTGCGTTATGGTGTTGACGGTGTCCATCTGGATTTTGTCCGCTATCCTGATTTTAACAGCAGCTTAAGCACAGTCAGCCGCAGGAGATTTGAAAGTGATCTCCGCCTCAAGGTATCAAAATGGCCGGCAGATGTTAAACCAGGCGGAGTTCTGCATAGCAGGTTCAGCGGATGGCGTATCGACCATATATCCCGGTTTGTGAGTAGCGCCCGCCGTACGATTAATCGTGACGCCCCCGGTAAATTACTTACCGCCGCTGTCTTTGGTAAGTATCCCTCTTGTATGGCCGCAGTTGCTCAAGACTGGGAGTCATGGCTTAATATCAACCTGGTTGATTATGTTACGCCGATGAACTACACTGAAGATCTGGACCGTTTCAACAGCTGGGTGAATGATCAATCCAGAACCCGGTCACAGCGTCTGAGGGTGGTTCCCGGCATCGGTGTTACGGCCAATGAGAGTCGACTTGATGCGGCACAGGTGATAGATCAGATTAAGGCTGTCCGTTCCTCCGGTTGTCCAGGGTTTGCTCTCTTTGATCTTGATACCACTCTGCGTCAGGAGATCCTGCCTGTGCTGCGGATGGGCATGACAGCCCCGTAATTCTAACGCAGCCCCTTCGACAAGCTCAGGACAGGCGGCACCGCAACCCAATATCCAATATCCAACAAGGAATATCCAACCGAACAAGTAAAAAGGTGGTGCCCTTCGCAGTTTGTGATCACGAATGTACACGAACCCTCGTAGCCCTTTATCCCCCCCTTGGATTTTGGAGATTCGCGTACACGAGTACGTGTAAGATTATGTCGCGACACCCGACACCCGACACCCGACACCCGACACTTTTTACACTCACGCATTTCCTCTTCGGCACATCTTCAATGCCAGCTTAATGGCTGCAAAGAAGCTGTTAGGAGAGGCTTTGCCCTGCCAGGCCAGATTAAAGGCGGTGCCGTGATCCGGTGATGTGCGGATAATAGGCAGTCCCAGGGTCACATTTACACCTTTATCAAAGGCGGCTATTTTGAAAGGGATCAATGCCTGATCGTGATACATGGCGATATAGGCATCAAATGGTGCTCGCTGCATCCTGGAATAGAGCCATCTGAAGGCTGTGTCCGGAACAAGTGGACCGCTGACATTTATGCCCGCGCGGCTGATATCATCAATGGCCGGCTGAATGATACGTAGCTCTTCGTCACCAAAAAGGCCACCCTCTCCGGCGTGCGGATTAAGGGCAAGGACTCCCAGTTTCGGCTGCTTAATTCCCTGATCTAGACAGGCCCGCTGGATAAGTCTGGCAATTGCGACAAGCCGGTCACGGTTGAGGGCCGCAGGAACATCTGCAATTGCAGAGTGAATTGTTGCCAGCGCAATAATCAGTCCCGGGGTGAAAAAGGCCATGCATGGGTCGGTCACCCCACAGAGAGAGGCCAGCATTTCGGTGTGTCCTGAAAATGAGATGCCCGCTTTGTTGAACGACTCCTTGTTGATCGGTGCGGTTACCAGAGCATCTGCACGTTGCTCAATAACATCTCTGGCGGCAGCCTTAATCCAGATGGCAGCTGCCCGACCGCAGGCGGCCTGTACAACTCCCGGTTTGACACTCTGCAGTGCTTTGCTGTCAATGTTTACAAGTAGAGATTCGTTCAGAGATGCAGGAGCTTCCTGCAGTGATTTCACAACATGAATATCCGACGGAAACGGAATGCCGCATGCCGTGGATACACGCTTAAGTATAGATCTGCTGCCATAGACAATCAGATCAGCCGTGGCTTTCAGATCAGGTGAGTTAAGCGCACGTAAAACAAGCTCAGGCCCGATACCTGCACAGTCACCGGTTGAGATAGCTATGCGTGGTTTGAAGCAGGTCATGAGTTTGTTTACAACTTTTGGTTATCAATGCTTATACCATTACATGCTTAACACTGTTCAATGTGCCGTGTTCGTTCTGAATCCAGTCGGCACATTCAGGATCGGCGCACCATGTGCCGTCGATAATAAATTTATACTCATAAGCTCCGGGTGCGAGATTTACCATGGCGGTATAAACGCCGTTTCCCTTTTTATCTGCCATCTTTTTAGCAGTTGCACTCCAGTTATTAAAGCTTCCTGCTAAAAATACAGTACAGCCCTTCTCAGCACGATAGGTGAATGTAATACGTCTCTTTGATGTTGCGCTAGCGGCCTTGATGAAAGTTCTGTTCGTGGTTTTTGCTTTAGCGGGGGTCGCTTTTGCTTTGGCCGAGGTCACCTTTTTTGTTTTAGCGGGGGCCGCTTTGTTTACTTTAGCGGGGGTTTTTGCTTTGTAAGTTGTTTTCTTGGTTGTATTTGCTTTCATTTCAGGTTCCTTTTGAATTGAGCACATTATGCAATTTATAGCCTGAAACTGTCAAGTTAGATAGTGTGTAATCTGCATTAAATTTAGTTGAACTTTCCCATATCAGTGGTTTACAGCACACTAAAGTGTGAACTACATACAGATTTTCGTACGGAGTTCACAGTTTAATGTGCTGAATTATGCATAAATGCACCGATTCAACTAAATTGAATCACACCCGGGTTGGGGCATTCTGTTCGAAAACCTTTCCGAACAGGCTCTAGTTATGGTATTGTTTAAATTAGTTATTTGTAAAGGACTGGATGGACTGTTATGACTGATATAGATAAAAGAAAACAAATAATTGTTGCAAAGATAAAGAGCTATCATGCACAAGGAAAAGCGTTGAATATATCCTCAGTCAAGGATTACGATTCCGATTTGATGAATTCAGTCTACAGCATTAAGCCATACTGGGGCTGGAAGCAGGCTCTCAAGGACGCAGGTTTAAGCTACGATATTATCAGGCAGGCTGCGCCGGACCGGGTCAAGTGTATGATCTGCGGTGAAAAAATGTCGCACCTCGGTGCGCACGTTCGTCATGTCCATAAGATACTGCCAAGTGCTTATGCCGCCCGCTTTCCAGGGGCGGAGATGGTTGCACCATCAATTAAACTCGATTTTGTGATCCCTGATGAAGGTGATATCGAGATCTCAAACTGGGATATCACCTGGACTCGTGAATTTCTTCTCGATAAAGTTCGCGAATATTATCTGCGTGGTTATAGTCTTTGTACCAGCAAAATCGTCAAACTTGATAAGCCGGTTTTGAAATGGGGCAATACTTATTATGCCAGCTGGATGAATGCGCTTGTGGCTGCGGGTGTTTTGCCGGATAGTGTGCCCGCTGCGGAGGAGGCTGAAAATGTCGAGAGAGCCGCATTGATTATGCGGGTCAATCAACTCTACCTCATTAATAAGAGTGGCGAATATGAGTCATTTGTGTACTTTTATGCGCATGTGCTCTATAGCGATTACAAACAGTTTGAATCTTATGAAGAGATGCTTAAAGAGTCCGGTATCGATCCGCAGAAGGTAAGGCATCTAAGGCCGCCAAACATTTTATATAAGACAAAAGAGGAGATGCTGGATCATATCTACAGGCGTTATAAAAGAGGGCAGATTCTTGGTCAACGTAGGGGCTGGGATGGCAAGCTGGAGTTGGATGGAGTACTTACCTTTGCCTGTAAAAAAGCTTTTGGTGAATGGACCAATGCTCTGGTTGAGTTTGAAAAGATTTATGGTATTGATCTGAATGCAGAGGGCCTCCGTCGTTCGCAAAGAAAGTATCCCGATAAAAAGAGTGTTGCCGCAGCGCTGAAAGAGCGTGTTGCCAATAATATTTCGGTGCGTATCTCCGATTTAAAGCAGGGCCCTGAGAGTGATTACATGCTCTGGGAATACATGAAGAAATATTTTAAGAGCTCTGCGGATGCTTATAAGGCCGCTGGTTTGAATCCTTTAGTGTATACCTGCGGAATTCGTAAGGGTTGTGAGAAGGAATGGGCTGTGTTCCTGAAGAGGTTCCCCTCCAGGGAGGCAACCGCTAAAGAGATCCTGGCACTGGCAGCTGATAAATCTTTTAGGACTGTTGGCTCCGGAAAAACCTTCAGTAAAAGCTTTGACGCGATGCTGCGTAAAGCAATCTATCGCTATTTTGGTTCAGGTGTTAAAGCAATGAAGGACCTGAATCTTAAAGATCCTGAGGTTCTGCATTTACGCGTTGCCGGATACAGAAAGAAATATACTTCAAAAGAGGATGTAATAGCGGCCCTGCAAAAACGTAAGAATGAAAATATGACACTGAGCCCGAGGGCGTTGATGACAGGAAAAGAGCATCGTGATCTACCTCTATATATGGCCATGAAACCTCTATTTGGTTCAAGTGCGGCCGCCTATGAGGCCGCTGGTCTGGACAGCGATAAGGTTATGCGTAAGTTTGTCTATGTCGATCATGATAGACTTAAGACAAAAGAGGGATTGCTTGAGGTTATGCTGGAGGCCTATAAGCTCCACAAAGAATCACCTAAAACAAAATATCTTTTTTGGAATCTTGCTGTGATTAACAGCGCCAAAGAGCTGTATGGTTCCGTTAGAGATGCTAAACTCGCAGCCGGAATTAAAGTCGGACGCCGCAAGATGACCGATGAGGAAAAACAGAAAAGAAGGCTTAAAATACAGATCTGGAAACGCGCTGAACTGGATCTTCCCATGAACCCCGGTGCCCTGCAGAACTCAAAAAAATCTGAAGATAAACAGCTCTTTTATTCATCTTGTGATCTTTTCGGTTCATGGAAAAATGCGCTTGCCTTCGCCGGTATTGAGCATGGACGGATAACGAAAAATAAGTGATGGATGCCTCTGCTTGGGCTGACCATAAAGTGTCTTCCGCAGAATCTGTGGGTCGATTGTTGTTGCCTGGTGTAGTCGCTGTGCTATGTGAATTGTTGAATGTGTATCGAAGGAACACATACTTTTACACGTACTCGTACACACGAATCTCCAAAGAATTGAGTGCCCTGTTCTAAAAGACCTTTTCGAAGAGTCACGATCTCGAACCCTTAACCGCCACACTTACTCGGATACACTTACTTGCTCGCCTTGCATGTCATTGCGTACAACGGAAGCCGGAAGCGAAGCGGTTGTACGAAGCGTCTATTTTCTCCAGAAGCTAGGTAGAAACAGGATCAGGACTGTGTAGAGTTCCAAACGACCCAACAACATGCAGACTGAGAGAATTGCCTGACCTGCAGCTGGAATTGCGGCAAAGTTCTGCGTGGCTCCAACGGCATTAAGTCCGGGACCGATATTGCCGAGTGTGGCCACAACTGAAGTAGCAGCAGTCTCGAGATTCGGTGTGAAAAATGTCATTAAAAAAGATGCGAGCACAAAAATAACTACAAATATTGTAAAAAAGGCGGCAATGTTGGCCACTACCTCCGCCTCAACTGGTTTGCAGCCAATCTTGACCTGCAAGACCGCCTTTGGCCGCATGAATTGACGAATTTCCTTAATCATTTTCTTGCACATGATCATGATTCGGACCATCTTGATGCCGCCGCCAGTGGACCCGGCACAACCGCCAATAAACATCATCAGCACCAGCAGCATGCGCGAGGGCTGGGGCCAGAGGTCAAAATCAGCAGTTACAAAGCCAGTTGTCGTAAGAATCGATGTTGTCTGAAAGAAGGAGACCCGCAGCGATTCGCCGAAACCTGAATAGGTTGTGCCCCATACATTGCCCGTTATAAAGAGTCCGCATATCAGCCAGGACAGGAAGTAAAAACGGAATTCAGGGTCTTTGAAATAATGATTCAGTTTGCCTGTAAGTGCGTAGTAATGCAACGAGAAATTTACACCTGCCAGGAACATGAAGAGGATGATAATACTGTCGACAATAGCGCTGTCATAGTAACCTATACTGGCTGTATGGGTGGAGAAACCTCCGGTCGCCATGGTGGCGAAGGTGTGACAGATTGAATCAAACCAATCCATTTTACCGACAAATTTCAGCAGAAATATCTCAACTGCTGTAAGTAGCGCATAGACTCCCCAAAGAAGCTTGGCGGTGGTTGTGATGCGCGGCGTAAGACGGTCTTTGGATGGGCCCGGCATCTCCGCCCGGTAGAGCTGCATACCGCCTACCCCCAGAAAAGGCAGGATCGCGACACAAAGAACCAGCACCCCCATACCGCCGAACCAGTGGGTCAACGCACGCCAGAACAGAATTCCCCGCGGAATACTCTCCAGAGTCGGGTAGACACCGTCGGGCAGCACGGAGGCTCCTGTGGTTGTGAACCCGGACATTGTCTCAAAAAAAGCGGCAATTGGATCTGGTATAACACCCGAAATAATATATGGCAGCGCACCGAAAAAAGCTGCGAAAATCCAGCCGAATGTGACTACTGCAAAGCCATCGCGCCTGGACAGGTTGACTTCACCGCGTGTCAGAAACATTAGAGTAAGCGCGAATACAGCCGTTATTATCGATGAAATCAATAGGCTGTCTTGAGCTCTGGACGGATCTTGCCAGAAGTAGGATAGTCCGGAACAGATTCCCATGGCCAGCCCAATGACCAAAGTAACGATTGCGACAATATGAAAAACAACGCGTTTGTTCATTTTATGAATACCGACCGGATTTTTTTGATTGCATCATAATGCGTAAAGATAACCAGACGATCAGCAGCAGCCAGAACCAGATCTCCTGTGGCAGATACGACCTCCTGATCACGCAGTACAGTGGCAATAATTGCGGTGCGCGGCATTTTGATGTTTTTGATTTTTTTGCCGCATAGTCTGCTTTCCGGTTTGATTATAATATCCAGGAGCTCGCCGGGGAGATTATGCAGCAGAGCGGCCGCCTTGATCTTTTGGGAGCGGAGGTAATGCAAAACTGCGTGGGTGGTAGATATATAAGGGCTGACAATACGATTTACCAAATTAAGGCTCTCTATAACCGGTATATAATCAGTACGCGCAATTTGAGCCGTGGTAAACTCTACTCCTTTTTTGCGAGCCATCAGGCAGGTCATAAGGTTGTTTTCGTCATCTCCAGTCAGCGCAACAAAAGCAGTTCTGTCGGTAATGCCTGTTTCGGTCAGAGTGCTTTCAGCCAGGGCATCAGCTCGCAGGATCAGGGTTTTATGAAGTTGTGATGAGCAGTAAAGCGCGCGTTCTTCATCCTGTTCCAGCAATACGCACTCAACTGAGTCTTCGATCCGGCTTGCAAGCATTAAGCCCAGATCTCCTCCGCCAGCGATGATAACTTTTTTCATGGGCATGAACTGTGGACATACCCACTCCGAAAATTTTTCTACATTGCTGCGTGCACCCAGAATATAGACCAGATCGTCCAGTTTAAATTTTGTATCACCATAGGGAATGATCATTTCGCCACTGCGGTGTATTGCGATCATGCGTATGTTTTGAATCAGATCCGGCTTGTCGCAATTTGCCGGGGTGGTGCCGATCAGCGGCGTGAACTCATTGATCCTGAATCCTGCAACAATAACCTTACCCGTAAAGAGATCAAAGGCCTCAACGGCACCAGGCATATTCAGGCTTTGGAAGATCTCATGAGCACACTCCTGTTTCTGGTTGATTACAAGATCAATGCCCATTGCATTAAGGTCATAGGCTTTGTTTGAGTGAATATACTCAGGGCTGGCAACTCGAGCTATATTACGCTGAACCCCGGCAGCATGTGCATATAGACATGCCAGTATATTTACCTCGTCGCAGTCGGTGACCGCAATACAGAGATGACATTTGTCAATTCCTGCCTCCTCAAGTACACGCGGACTAGAACCCGGACCGCAAATGGTTAATATATCCAGTTGCGACTCGGCTTCACTTAAAGCATTCGGATCGCTATCTACCATCAGCACACTGTGTTTCTCTTCACAAAGCCTTAATGCTAACTGACGTCCTGCATTTCCAGCACCTATAATTAAAATTCTCATATGGCACCATTAAAACAAAAAAAACTGACTTGAAACAGGATAAAATTAGTAAGCCTTGCGTACCTCATCGGCAATTATCCGGATTCCATCATGAACAACCACCTCATTCTGAGCGTAGGTAATCCGGATGCATTCATTCATGTGCGGCCACTCTTCGGCGGCCTGACCAGGAAAGAAATGATGACCGGATACAACCAGGCAGCCGCGTACCTTCAATCTTTCGTAGAGCTCCTCAGATGTGCAGGGAAGCCCCTTAAACCACAACCACAGAAATAAGGCACCTTCGGGTTTATGAACCCGCCAGGGCAACGCCTCGTCCAGCTCCTCGTGCAGCCATTCAATCGTCTGCTTAGCTTTGTTGCGGTAGTAGGGCCGCACTATCTCTCGGCTGATCTCGATTATAGCACCACTGCGTACCAAATCTAAAGCTAGACGAGAACCTATCCCGCCAGGTGCCAGATGCATTACACCATTCATCTCGGCCAGCACTGATGCCACATCTGCATGCGCTATCACGATGCCGGTGCGCAGGTTGGGGAGCCCCAGTTTGGAAAGACTCATGCAAACAACGGTATTTGAATTCCAGAGTGGTTCGGCTGCGGTGAAAATGATATTCGGGAACGGTGTTCCATAGGCATTGTCGATAATCAACGGAAGATCGTTTTTTCGGGCCAGAGTGTCCAGTTGTCGCATCTCTTCATCTGTAATCACGTTGCCGGTTGGGTTGGTTGGACGTGAAACGCAGATGGCTCCAATGTCGGCTCCCACTTTCAATGATTGGAAGTCAACGTGGTACTTGAACATGCGACCTTCCAACGGCTGGATTACCGGGCGGTATGATTGAAAGAAATCACTGCAAAGCCCAGTGTCGAAGTAACCGATGTACTCAGGAGTCAGGGGTAGCAGGATCTTTTTATGAGAACCATCAGCATAACTACCGGCAAACATATTGAAAAGATAGAAAAATGCGCTTTGGCTGCCATTCGTCAGGACAACATTTTCAGGACCGATTCCCCATCCGAAAGAGTCGTTCATAAGTGCTACCAGCGCCTCTATAAAGGCTGTGTTGCCGCGTGTGCCATCATAATTACCAACCATGCGTTCAAAAGCATCCGGCTCGTTCATGATCTTATCCATTTGCGCACGGAGGAGTTGCTGCACTTCAGGAATATGAGCGGGATTTCCTCCCCCGAGCATCAGCATATCGCCTCCGGACATCGCCGCTCCGAGATCATCCATCAACTGCGTGATACCTGATTTACCTCTGAACTTTTCGCCAAAAATTGAATATTTCATTATCTGAAACTCCTGCTGCCTGCCATAAGGCGGCCACGGGGTTCATACCCGTACATGCCGTGATAGGGTAAAACCACGCTTTAGCGCCCCACTCATTAATCCATTAGTTCAAAAACCACCGGGCCTCATCGCTTTACCCACAACATTAATAAAAGAACCAAACTTTTTGCGGTGCCGTCATTATAGCAATTTTTTGCAGTTCGTTGCTATGCTAAACTCCAGCAGGATTGAATCAGTTGTTATAAATTAAGAATTGAGAAGAAGTTGCGCGGTTCGGTTCAGTCGAATCACTCGATTATATCGAATCACTCGAAAAAGCAGCAATTGAATATAATTGAATATAATTGAATACACTGGACTGTCTGACCTTCGACAGTGTATCCTTAACACAATTAGAGATTGATTGAACGGACTTTTGTTTAAATAAGGGTGTAAATTATGAAAAGATTGGCAGTGAACCTGATTCCTGTTATTGCGTTATTGGCGGTTTGCGAGGTCACAGCAGAAAATTCAATTTCGCATAATGGTGAGATCATCCAGTTTAAAGCCGGTGTGCTGGAAAGAACACTCCGGGTTTCCGGGGGCAAAGTTATCCTTAAGAGTCTGAGTGTAGCTGATACAGCGCTGACCGCTGATATTTCCCGTGAAATCTCGCTCCAGATATCCATGGCAAGTCCCAATCGCAATCCGTTGGAGCTGCTTTCCGATGCAGGCGGATCTATAAATGTCGAAGCCAGTGAGGGAGGCGGTACTGATACACTTAATGTAAGTAAACAGAGCGATGAAAGCTCGAAAGCTAAGGTTAAATGGGTAAATAACCGCATCTTTTCAGGTGATTCATGGGATGACTGCTTCAATCTTTCCAATGTGGCTGTATTTAGTCCGTCACCGCGTGTCAAAAGAGCTGTTATTCGTGTCAGATCACTAAATGACCGCACTCTGGCCGGCATCAGTATCAATCTTATATATGAAATTTACGAAGGCTACCCGGTCATACGTAAATGGGTTGAGATCAACAACAACAGCGCCAACTGGATCAAACTGAGCAATCTGGTGCTGGATGATATTCAGTTCAACCCCGGGTTTCTAAATCAGACTCTGCTGACTCCCTCCGAACGTGGTGCCGGTGCAAGTGTCGTGGCTTTCTCGCATACGGATAAGCGGCGTGGTGTTATCTCTGCATCTGAAATACCATCTGCGCTTCGCAGTATCTCTGATACCGGTGCCTCCGGCTATAACAGCGAATATTTTGAATGGGTTCTCGGCCCAGCTGAGAATTTTATATCAGAACCGGTGTTTATGTATGGATTCAGCGGCGAGGTTATTCAGACTCCTTCCGTTGAATCGCTGCCGATGGATCGTGCCGTTGAGAGCGGCTTCAGAGCTTTTTTGAAAGAGCATCTCGGAATCTCACCCGGACATCTGGAAATTCCCGCCCCGCAGTGGGCTTCCTGGTCTAATTTCGGGCCGGAAATCACCGATGCCATCGTGCGCGAACAGGTGGATATTGCCGCACGATGCGGATTCGTCCTCTTTGAAATGGATGATGGCTGGCAGATAGACCGACTCGGCCGTGACCCTAATACCGAGCGGTTTCCGGCATTTAAAGAGACCTGCGACTATATCCTTTCAAAAGGAGTTCAACTGGGTTTGTGGGTCGCCTGTTTCCGCAGCCCCGATGCAGTCGATTTCAAAGCGCTGCCTAATGCGGCATCTTGCCCTGAAATTAAACGCCACACCGGATCAGCAATGAGTTTTGCCAGTCCATGGTATAAATTTTATGCCAATGATCTGGTTTTTCTGCATGACTATTATGGTGCTACATACTTTAAACAGGATTTTACAAATATCAGGTTCGGTGATCTGGCAAAAGGTCATTACAGTCGGACCAGAAACGAGTCTCTGCTCAGAGGCCTGCGTGGCCTGCTGGATTCTCAGCGCATTGTGCGTCGACTGGCCCCGACCATTGTCAATCAGATTACACATGAAATCTACTGGGGTACACCCGGTGTGCCCTGTGACCTTGCTGTACTCAAATGTGTCTCGCTGTATCATATTCCTCCAAACGATTACAATGGAGTCGGCCACTTTAAAAAGCGTGTCGGATCTGATGGCGGGTGGGATAAGTACGACCCGATCAAGCTGAATAAACAGCTGGTCAAGGGATGTCTGAATGCCCGCGAGCGCTTCTATGCCCACCGCGGACTGCCCCTGGAATGTATTGAGTTCTACGGTGCCGCCACAGTCAACTGGAAAGGCAGTCTGACGCCAGAGGTTCAGGATAGACAGATATGTAGCTGGCTGATGGGGGCACCCCTGGTTTATGCCGGCGATCTGGCATCCTTGAGCGAAGATCATATCAAACGTTACCGGCAACGCTTCGATACTCTCAAAGAACTTCAGAGTAAGTATGACATATATCGTAATTTTCAGTACAGCGGTGTTCCAGCACCCACGGATACAGATTGGCACTGGTGGGGCAAACTGAACGAAAAGGGCTATGGCGCAGTCGTCGTAATGCGCGGAAGCGATGGCAAGCATAAATCTGCAATCAATATCCCCTGGGTCAATCCTGAATCTAAATATAAAATTGAAGCCCTCTTTCAAAAGAAGACCCTGGGTACCTTTACCGGCAAAGAACTGCAGAGCGGCAGGCTGAGTGTCACGCTGCCGCCTCTTGGTCAGGAGATTCTGGAACTGTCCGCCATCCTTCCTTGAAATTCTGATTCTTTGCATGTTTACAGGAGGAGAAATTATGTTGAAATATATTTTGGCGGTTGTGTCTGTTGTACTTTCTGTGCATTCGAATGCTTTGGGAAAGCAGAGAATTTTATCGCCTGAAGTCTCGGCTGAAATTGAGTATTACAATGACAAAGAAAAGTTGCCTGCCGTCGTGCTGCCTGCGCTATATGGTAAGCGTCTCCCGGATGGAAGCGGTGCTGTTTCCATCAGCGGTGAGCTGAAACAGTGGCACAATGTGGTGCTGACCCTTGACGGACCGTATGCCCATGAACTTGATAATAAACCTAATCCATTTGTGGACCGCCACATGAATGTTTTATTTACGCATGTCTCGGGTAATCCCAAATATCTTGTTCCCGGATATTTTGCGGCAGATGGTAATGCCGGCGAGAGCTCAGCCCGCAGCGGCACAAAGTGGCGTGCGCATCTTTCCCCCGACAAAACCGGTCAGTGGAGTTATAGGATTGTTTTCCAAGGTTCTGCATTTGACGGGAAAAGCGGTAGCTTTACAGTTGGTGCCTCTGATAAGAACGGATGCGACCTGCGTGCAAAAGGACGCCTCATCTATGTTGGTAAACGCTATCTCCGTTTTGCCGGAAGCGGTGAGTGGTTTTTGAAGGTTGGTGCGGATGCACCGGAAACACTGCTTGCCTATGCCGATTTTGATGATACAGAGGCCACCAAGCCAGGCAAATGTCCACTGAAAAACTGGTCTGCCCACATCAGAGACTGGCATCCAGACGATCCCTCCTGGAAAAATGGTAAAGGCAGGGGACTTATCGGTGCCGTCAACTATCTTTCATCCAAGGGGTGCAATGCATTCTCATTTATACCCTATAATGCCGGGGGCGATGGTGATAATGTCTGGCCGCATGTCTCACGGAGTGACAAACGGCACTTCGACTGTTCCCGGCTTGACCAGTGGGGGATGGTGTTCAATCATAGCACCGCACGGGGGATGTACCTGCACTTTAAGCTGCAGGAGACAGAGAATGACGATCTGAAGGGTAAGGGAGCAAAACATGCCCTTGATGGCGGAGAACTTGGTGTGGAGCGCAAAGCCTACCTTCGTGAAATGATTGCCCGTTTCGGACATAACCTTGCGCTGAACTGGAATATAGGCGAGGAGAATACGCAGAGCCATCAGCAGATTGATGATATGATACGTTTTATCCGCGAGACCGATCCCTATGGTCACAATGTGGTCTTGCATACCTATCCCAATCAGCAGGATAAGGTCTATAACCCTTTCCTGGGTAAAAAAGATCGACTGATCGGTCTCTCGATTCAGAACAGCGATGTGGCTAATTCCCACCGTGATGCGCTCAAATGGGTGACCCGCTCCGAGGCTGCCGGTCACCCTTGGATAGTTGCTCTTGATGAGGCGGGCAACGCAGGGTCCGGAACTCCGCCTGACCCAGACTGGCCCGGAATGAAAAAAGCTGTTCAGAAGAGCCACAAGAAACTTAAGATTCCATCAATCGACGATGTGCGCGCAGAGGTTCTCTGGGGAACCTTGATGGCAGGCGGTGCCGGTGTTGAATACTACTTCGGTTATCGGTTTCCTGAAAACGATCTTACCTGCGAGAATTGGCGCAGCCGTGACAAAACATGGGACTACAGCCGCTATGCAATCAATTTTTTCCGGGATGAAAAGATCCCGTTCTGGGAGATGAAAAACAGCAATGCTCTGATCGGCAATACAGAAAACAACAACAGCGGCTACTGTCTGGCCAAAGCTGGAAAGGTATATCTCGTTTACCTTCGAAAGACAGGAGATGTTAATATTGACCTGACCGGAGTGTCCGGAACTTTCAAAGTGCAGTGGTTTGATCCACGAAATGGCGGCTCGCTTGTCGATGGGACAGTGGGTCATCTGAAGGGCGGTACCAAAGTGTCATTCGGCAAGCCTCCGGCTGATCTGGATAAGGACTGGCTTGCGGTCATGCGCATGCAATAGGGCTTATTCGCATAGAACTCTGGATATATTTGTCATTCTTTTACGGGCTAACCGGACAAATGGGTGGAATGTAACTGACGACCCCGCCACGCGTTTTGCAACACTACGGCATGCTCTTTGCTCCATGCTCTAAGCCTTCTCAATCAACTGCTTGAAGCGGTTGAACAGATAGCGGGAGTCGTGCGGTCCGGGGGCTGCTTCGGGATGATACTGGACCGAGAAGGCCGGTTCGGTTTTGTGACGCATTCCCTCAACTGTATTGTCATTTAAATTGATGTGGGTAACCTCCGCAATTGATTTGTCGAGTGAGTCCATATCAACCATGAAGTTGTGGTTCTGTGAGGTGATTTCAACCTTGCCGGTGGCCAGCTCTTTGACCGGGTGGTTGCATCCGTGATGACCGAATTTCAGGCGGCAGGTCTGTCCTCCAAGTGCCCAGCCGAGAAGCTGGTGTCCTAGACAGATGCCCATCAGCGGTGTTTTGCCGACTAGCTGTCTGATGTTCTCGATGGCATAACCGACGGCTGATGGGTCGGCGGGTCCGTTGGATAGGAATACTCCGGCGGGCTTCATTGCCAGAACTTCCGCGGCAGGGGTCTGAGCCGGTACAATGGTCAGGTTCATGCCCTGCTGACGCAGGCGACGCAGGATGTTGAACTTGATTCCGAAATCGTAGACTACAACCGGAATCTCGGCGGGTGGCAGCGGCTCCTCGGTCAATCCCCAGGATGAGGACATGATGCCCTCTGGGTCAAATGTGTATGGTTCTTTGGTAGATACTTTGGAAGCGTAGTCCTGTCCATCGAGTCCCTCCCACTCCTGAGCGCGTTTAATGCCCTCTTCGTGTGAGATGGAGCCTGTTGCGCAGATGTAGCCTTTAAGGGTGCCTGAGTTGCGCAGATTGATAGTCAGTGCACGGGTGTCTATTCCGGCGAGTGCGGGAATGCCGGCCTGAATCAGCGCATCTTTCAATGACTGCTCTGAACGCCAGCTGCTGGCATCGTTGTAGTTATGAACAATCAACCCCTCAGAGTGCAGCTTTGCTGATTCAAAGTCGGACGTGTTGAAGCCGGTATTGCCTATCTCCGGAGATGTCAGGGTAACAATCTGTCCGGCGTAGGATGGGTCAGTCAGAATCTCCTGATATCCAGGAGTGCCTGTGTTGAAAACTACCTCTCCCAAACGGTCGGTATCAGCGCCAAAGGACCATGCCGGAAATACGGTTCCATCTGCAAGCGCCAGAAAAGCTTTTTTGTCTCGTTTCTCTTTCCAATTGTACATCGTAAAAGCCAGTTCGTTAGTTCGTTAGTTAATTAATTAGTTCGTTAGTTCGTTAGTTGCTATGAAATCAACTTCTTATTTATTATGCACTTTTTTTTCCCGCGAATCTCTGCGAATAGATGTGGAACTTTCATCCCCGCTGCGCGGGGTCGTTAATCACTTGAAATTTCCACATCAACAGATGAAATTATGTTGTCTTCGCACAAAACCATAGGCCTCTGCGCTTTTAATTTTAGCGATCAGCGTTAAAAAAATTACAAGCGCAAAAGATTCTCGGAGATTCGCGGGCAATAACTGCTAAGTAATGATTTTGGTTGCTGCTCGGCCTCTCCTGAGCTTGTCGAAGTGGCTGCATTAGTTGACATTTGCTGTTTTACGGGTGAACTCCTGTAGCGACTGCACTGCAAAACTCTTTAGTTTCTTGAGGCGATTGAGGCCTTTAAGAGTTGCTTGTAAACCGCGCACCGTTGTTGTTATTGGAACCCCGCGGCGGATTGCCTCTGTGCGCATAAGCACATCATCCTTAGCTGGTTTGGCTCCGGACGGAACGTTGACAATCCATTGAATATCTTTTTCGGTTATCATATCAAGTACATTTGGACGTCCCTCCGAGATCCGGAAAATACCTTTTGCTTTTACTCCATTCTCGCGCAGAATAGTGGCGGTTCCAAGTGTGGCATAGATTTTGTATCCAAGTTTCTGCAGCTCCTGGGCCGGGTGGATGACGGCCTGTTTTTCGTGGTCGGCTACACTTAGGAAAACAGATCCCTCGAGTGGCAGGGGATTGCCGGCTCCAATCAAACCTTTGATGTATGCCATGCCTGGGTCGGTGTCGATACCCATGACTTCTCCAGTTGAATGCATCTCGGGGGTCAGCATTGCATCGCAACCGGGGAAGCGATTGAAAGGTAGAACCGCCTCTTTGTAGGCGTAGTGCGGGACCTCTACCTCTTTAGTAAAACCAAGCTCTTCAAGTGTCTTGCCTGCCATCACCAGCGCGGCGAGGCGCGCCAGAGGAACACCGATTGCCTTGCTGACAAAGGGGATTGTGCGCGATGCACGCGGGTTTACCTCAATAATATAAACGTCCTCGTTCTGAACGGCGTATTGTACGTTCATCAATCCAATAACATTGAGTTCCTTGGCAAGTGCGTGGGTATAGGTGCGAATCTCGTTGATGACCTTGTCAGAGAGTGTTAGTGGCGGAATGCTGCAGGCACTGTCACCGGAGTGAATACCGGCCTTTTCGACATGCTCCATGATTGAACCGACAACCTGTATTTTGCCATCCGAAATGCAGTCGACATCAACCTCAATTGCATTCTCCAAAAATTTATCGATCAGTACAGGATGTCCCTCTGATGCCTCCAGAGCATCATGTGCGAAATCGTAGAACGACTCTTCATCATAAACAATTGCCATGGCACGTCCACCCAAAACAAAGGAGGGGCGTACCAGAATAGGAAATCCGATATCACGGGCGATCTTAAGGGCATCTTCGTAATTTGTGGCGGTGGCATTTTGGGGTTGCCGTACACCTACTTTTTCTGCCAGCTGTTTGAAGTACTCGCGTTCCTCAGCTTTTTCAATATTCTCAGGGGAGGTGCCGATAACATTGACACCATTAGCGGTCAGGGCGCTTGCGAGGTTGAGCGGGGTTTGTCCGCCAAACTGAACAATGACGCCATCGCAACCTTCGCGGTTGTAAATGGCTAGAACGTCCTCAAGGGTGACCGGTTCGAAGTAGAGTTTGTCGGAGGTGTCGTAGTCGGTTGAAACAGTCTCGGGGTTGGAATTCACCATGATGGTTTCAAATCCGGCTTCGCGCAGGGCGTAGCAGGCATGCACACAGCAGTAGTCAAATTCAATACCCTGCCCAATCCGGTTGGGGCCGCCACCAAGAATCATGATCTTTTTCTTTGAATCTGTGATTTCTTCCAGATCAGACAGATCTTTAGCGGTCGACCAGGTTGAATAAAAGTAGGGGGTGAATGCCTTGAACTCAGCGGCGCAGGTGTCGACCAATCCGTAAACCGGCTTGAGATCTATTTTCAGGCGCTGTGCACGAACTTCATCCTCGGTAACTGAGAGCAGGTCGGCAATCTGGTGGTCGGAGTATCCCTGCTCTTTGATCTGCAGGAAGAGGGGTTCGTCTGAAGCAAGGGCTTCCAGAGAACCGGCATTCCTGATCTCATCTTCAAAGGCGATCAGCTCATGCAGCTGGGTCAGGAACCAGCGATCGACCTTCGTGATGTTAAATAATTTTTCAACATCCCAGCCGCGTAGACATGCCTCGCGAATGTAAAAAATACGGATGGGACCGGGATGCTTCAGCTCATATGTCAGCTCTTCATCAGAGCAACCCGATATCTTGTTCTTGCCGTCGTCGAATCCGTGATGACCGACTTCGAGTGAACGCAGCGCTTTCTGGATCGACTGTTTGAATGTCTTTCCGATGGCCATGGTCTCGCCGACCGATTTCATCTGGGTGGTCAGCTTGGAGTTTGATCCGGGGAATTTTTCAAAGGCAAAACGGGGGACCTTGGTTACCACGTAGTCGAGTGCAGGCTCAAAACAGGCCGGTGTCTCTTTCGTGATGTCGTTACGAAGTTCATCAAGTGTGTAGCCTACTGCAAGTTTTGCAGCAATACGGGCGATCGGGAAGCCTGTGGCTTTTGATGCCAGAGCCGATGAGCGGCTCACACGTGGATTCATTTCAATAACCACCAGGCGTCCGTCATCCGGGTTGATTGCAAATTGAACGTTGGAACCACCGGTCTCAACTCCGATTACACGCATGACAGCCAGTGAGGCATCGCGCAGGAGCTGGTACTCGCGATCGGTAAGCGTCATTGCCGGAGCAACGGTGATGCTATCTCCGGTATGGACTCCCATCGGATCAAAATTTTCGATTGAGCAGATGATCGTGGCATTGTCGTTTTTGTCACGCATGACCTCCATTTCAAACTCTTTCCATCCGAGAACCGACTCCTCAACCAGAACCTCATCAACCGGACTGAGTGATATGCCGTTGGCGCAGATGGCATCGAACTCCTCTTGATTGTAGGCAATGCCTCCGCCGCTGCCGCCCAGAGTAAAAGCCGGACGTATAATTATAGGGAAGTCACCAATGGTTTTCTGTATTTTCCAGGCCTCTTCAAGTGTGTGGGCCGTTCCGCTGAGCGGTACATCCAGATTAATCTCCGCCATTGCTTCTTTAAAAAGCTGGCGGTCCTCGGCTTTACGGATGACCTCGGCATCAGCACCAAGCATGTCAACCTGGTAACGCTCTAAGATTCCCTGGTCGGCCAGATCAATTGCGAGGTTGAGTGCAGTTTGTCCACCCAGTGTTGGCAACAGGGCATCGGGGCGTTCACGTCGAATTACTTCATGCAGAATTTCAACGGTTAGTGGTTCGACATAGGTGCGGTCGGCAAACTCAGGGTCGGTCATAATGGTTGCCGGATTACTGTTGACCAGAACAACTTCATAACCCTCCTCACGCAGAGCTTTACAGGCCTGCGCACCCGAGTAGTCAAATTCACATGCCTGCCCAATAACAATTGGTCCGGCACCTATGATCATGATTTTTGATATATCTGTTCTTTTAGGCATGCTTATCGGCTCCATTTCATTGCGGCTGCTCCGCAACCAAATCTGTCGTCTGAAAACTGGTGAACTATAATACAAAAACATGGTGGTGAATTCCATGATTTTATGCGGTTCTTTAGATGTTTTACCCGAAAATATCTTAAGTCAATACCGGAGTTACAAAATTGTCATTTAAGTGCGATTTTTTTGTAATGCTCCGACAATTTTGTAGTATAAATATTTGACCAGGGGGTAACATCTTAAGAAACAAGCTTGTATAATTCAAGTTAACAAACAAAAATTAGCTGACAATAAAAGAGGCTCTTCATCGATTTTTATGGAATGCATCTAAGTTTGGTTATTCCGACTTTTGTGTGGGTAACCCCTCCGAGGTCCAGCCTACGCCCTGCAAGGCGGGACTACGGTTTGGCATGCAAGGACCTCAGCTACAGTAAAAGCTTTGATCTCTGTAAATCTGTAGGGCGGGGGCCGTGACCCCGCCACGCAACTTGCAAAATATTTCTTTGACCCATAAAAAACTCGGAAGAACGATAAAAAAGAGCTGAATTTCAATTTTTGGCATGTTGAGTGCTTATCTAAAGCAGCGGAGCCGCAACCAAACTTGCTGTGAGTGATGCGCGAAAGCTTTACTCACTCATTGACTGATTGTGTGATAAGCATCACTGCTTTAGAAAAAAACACTGCGTGTTTTAAAGACTTGTTTTTTATCACAGGAGTTTTTTGATAAGTCACTAGGCCTGATCCCTCGCCTGCGAGATCAAGTGGCTCTACTGCGTGGAGCAGCCATGTAGGTCCGGTTTTCAACCGGACAGTCCGGTTGAAAACCGGACCTACGGGATTCGAACTTCTACGACAACATGTTTCCGTAAGGACAAACATGTCTTGCCCTTCGGTGAAGGTCCTAACCCCGTATGGGTTCAAGGAATGTGATGAATATATTAAATAAAAAACCAGATAAACCACGGGACCACTGTGGAGTTTTTGCTGTTTATGGCATTGAGTGTGCACCAATAGTCATATATAAAGGATTGTTTGCACTTCAACATAGAGGGCAGGAGAGTGCCGGAATGGTTGTCAGCGATGGCAAACAGCTGCGTTATTGCAAGGGCATGGGGCTGGTCAGTGATGTCTTTGAAGGTGATTTTGCAGATCATCTACCGGGTAATATAGGTATTGGCCATGTCCGTTATTCGACCACAGGATCATCAAGCCCGGTTAACGTGCAGCCTTTTCTGGCCACCTGCCGCGATGGTCGCTGGGCAACCGCACATAACGGCAACCTGGTTAATGCCTCCCAGTTGCGTGATCACTACCAGAAGCTGGGTGCTATCTTTCAGACCTCTACCGATAGTGAAATTCTTTTGCATCAGCTCGCAGATCCGGCATTTTTCTCAAGAAAAGACCGGATTCGTCAGGCCTTGGCTGAGTTGCGCGGTTCATTTGCTTTTGTGATCGCCCGTAAAAACTGTATTTACGCCGCACGTGACCCATGGGGTATCAAACCTCTTTCGATTGGCAGGCTGGGTGATGGCTATGTGTTTTCCAGTGAAACCTGCGCAATGCTTCAGGTGGGTGCCGAATTTGTGCGGGATGTGGCTCCGGGGGAGCTTATCCGGATTGATGCAAACGGCATCAAGAGTATGCGTTTTGCCGGTGTTCCTACTGGCCGTTACGGCCAGTGTGTTTTTGAACATATCTATTTTGCCCGTCCGGATAGCTTCCTTTTTGGCCAGAGCGTCTATAAGGTGCGGACTGATATCGGCAAAGTTCTAGCCCGGGAACACCCGGTTGAAGCTGATGTGGTTATCCCGATACCGGATAGCGGTGTGCTGGCAGCTATGGGCTATGCAAAGGAGAGCGGTATATTGTTTGAGCTTGGTTTTATCCGGAATCACTATGTCGGACGAACATTTATCATGCCATCCCAGAATACCCGTATCAACTCGGTTGATCTGAAACTTTCGATTGTACCCGAGGTGGTCAAGGGTAAGCGGGTGGTTATGGTGGATGATTCAATAGTCAGAGGAACCACTATAAAAAAAAGGGTCAGGCTTATGCGTGAATGCGGGGCAAAAGAGGTGCATGTCCGGATTGCATGTCCACCGACCCGCCATCCATGTTATTTCGGCATCGACTTTCCTGACCCAAGCGAACTTGTTGCTTCAGGCCGTTCAGTGGATCAGATCCGTGACTTGATAGGTGCGGACTCTGTCGGTTACCTGACAATTAAAGGATTGAGCTCCGTTCTGGATCAGCCGCAGCATTTCTGTATGGGCTGTTTTGACGGCAAGTATGTTTGCGAAACGCACCATGCAACCAACCGACAGACATTGGGTAAATCCTGCAGTGAAAATGTCCGGGATCGACACAGAACTAGAAATTGAATTATGAAAAAGAATACACTGAATTATTATCCCGAAAAACAAGGTATGTACAACCCTGCATTGGAAAAAGATGCATGTGGGGTCGGTATGGTATGTCATCTTAAAGGTCATAAATCACATATGATCATAGAAAAGGCCCTGGAAGTTCTGGCCAATCTTGAGCATCGTGGTGCAACCGGCTATGATCCCGATACCGGCGATGGTGCAGGTATCCTGATACAGATTCCGCATGATTTTTTTAAGTCTGTTGTTGATGGACTTCCGGATGCCGGCCAATATGGTGCCGGATCGGTCTTTCTGCCTCAGGATCAAAGCGGCCGTCACTCCTGCGAGATGATCCTTGAGAAATATTTGCAAGCCGAGGGACTGGAGATCATCGGCTGGCGCGATGTGCCAGTGGATCAGAGTGCCATTGGTGAATTGGGTCAGAGCACAATGCCGTATATCCGCCAGGTATTTGTGGCATCTGGATCGGTTGCACTCGATGCATTGGATCGCCACCTTTTTATCGCCAGAAAACTGGCCGAAAATGAGATTTTGAAGAGCGATATCGAAGGAAAAAATCAGTTTTATCTGCCGAGTATGTCCTCCAAATTGATTGTTTATAAGGGTTTGATGCGCTCGTTCCGGGTCTCGATCTTCTATCCCGAGCTGACAAATCCGCTTATGACCTCAGGACTGGCTCTGGTGCATCAGCGTTATAGCACCAATACATTTCCAGCCTGGCCGCTGGCCCAGCCTTTCCGCTTTATCAGCCATAACGGTGAGATTAATACTGTTAGAGGCAATATGAACTGGATGAAGGCCCGACAGGGCCTCTTCGAATCAGAACTGCTCGGTACCGGTCTTGAGCGCCTCTTCCCTATTCTGACTGAGGGCGCCAGCGACTCCGCTATCATTGATAATGCGATCGAGCTGCTCTATCACTCCGGACGCTCGCTGCCTCATGCAATTCTAATGCTGATTCCTGAGGCCTGGCAGCATCACGCAGAAATGCCGGCAGCCAACCGGGCCTTCTATGAGTATCATGCCTGCATTATGGAACCATGGGATGGGCCGGCTTCAATCCCGTTTACTGATGGAGAGGTTATCGGTGCTGTGCTTGACCGCAACGGACTGCGTCCATCCCGTTATACAGTTACAAAAGATGATCTTGTCATCATGGGCTCTGAGTCCGGTGTGCTTGAGATTGAACCGGATAATATAGAGAGCCGCGGACGCCTGCAACCGGGACGTATGCTGCTGATTGATACCACCAAGGGGTGCATTGTTGAGGATCAACAGATTAAATCTGACCTGGCTGCTATGAAACCCTATCGTGAGTGGCTTGATAATAATATGATCTGCCTGAACGAAATTGCTGAACCTGATGGCAGGAGTCTTTTGCTGGATTTGAATAGCGATGATCTGGCCGCGCATCAGCGCCTCTTCGGTTACAGTCAGGAGGATCTTAAGATTGTGCTCGGCCCCATGGCCCAAAAAGGGATGGATCCAATTGTGTCAATGGGTAATGATACCCCGCTGGCAGTCCTTTCCGAACGCTCACGCCAGTTCTGCGACTACTTTCATCAGCTCTTTGCCCAGGTGACCAACCCGCCTCTGGATTGTATCCGTGAGGAATTGGTGACATCGCTGCTGTCATATATCGGCAAACAGGGCAACCTCCTGAAAGAAAATCCGGAACTCTGCAAAATGCTGCGTGTCAACCAGCCTTTGATCACAGAGCGTGAACTGCAAAAAATCTCGCATACAGAGAACGATGTTATCAGGAGCATCACTCTTTCAACTACATTTGAAGTTGGCCCCTCTATCGATAAGATCTTGAAAGAGGCCTTGGATAATCTCTGTGCTGAGGCCGAACACGCAGTTCTGGCAGGATGTACATTTCTGGTGCTCTCTGATCGCTCCTGTAACAAGAAACGCGCCCCGATTCCTGCTTTGCTGGCAGTATCCGCAGTGCATCAGCACCTGGTCAGGAAACAGCTGCGGACTCATACCGCTCTGGTTCTGGATACCGGAGCACCTCGCAGCGCACATCACTTTGCCTGTTTGATCGGCTTCGGTGCTGATGTGGTCTGCCCCTATCTGGCATTTGCCACCCTGCGTGACCTGGCCTCACGCAAGCTTTATGTTGATCTGGATGCGGAAAGTGCCTGCACCAGCTTTATTAAAGCAGTTAATAAGGGACTCTTGAAAATTATGTCCAAAATGGGCATTTCCACCCTTCAGAGTTACCGCGGATCTCAGATATATGAGATTGTGGGAATGAACAGCTCGGTCACTGATGAATATTTTACAGGGACTGTATCGCGAATCGAGGGTGTCGGGTTGAAGCAGATTGCCGAGGAGGTCCTGATCAATCATAAAGCTGGCTTTGAAACCGCTCTGCCCGGTGCCGTTGAACTTCAGGATGGCGGATTATATCAGTGGCGACGTGAAGGCGAAAACCATCTCTATAATCCCGCTACAATTGCGCTGCTTCAGGAGGCCGTTGAAAAGGGTGATTATAATCTCTATCAGAAATATGCAGATTTGATCTCAGGCGAACAGGCAAAACTGAGTACCCTGCGAGGATTGTTTGATTTGAAGAAAGCCGCACAACCGGTACCCCTCGATGAAGTGGAACCCTGGACTGAAATTGTAAAACGATTTAAAACAGGAGCCATGTCTTACGGCTCCATCAGCAGCCAGGCCCATGAAACCCTGGCCATTGCGATGAACCGGATTGGCGGCAGCAGTAACAGCGGTGAAGGTGGTGAAAATGCAGAGCGCTTTCGTCCTGACCCGCAGGGAAATTGGCGTATCAGTAAAATCAAACAGGTGGCATCCGGCCGCTTTGGTGTGACCAGTCACTACCTGATAAATGCAAAAGAGCTGCAGATTAAGATGGCTCAAGGAGCTAAACCAGGAGAGGGCGGACAGTTGCCGGCCGAGAAAGTCTACCCGTGGATTGCCAAAACCCGTATGTCTACTCCATATGTGCAGTTGATATCACCACCACCTCATCATGATATCTATTCAATTGAAGATCTGGCCCAGCTGATCCATGATCTGAAAAATTCCAACCCCGAGGCGCGTATCAGCGTTAAGCTGGTGTCGGAGGCCGGTGTCGGGACAATTGCGGCCGGCGTGGCTAAGGGTAAAGCTGATCTTATCTTGATCAGCGGTTATGACGGAGGAACAGGTGCATCACCGATGACCTCTGTCAAACATGCCGGTCTGCCCTGGGAACTGGGGCTGGCCGAAACACAACAGACCTTGATTATGAATAAGCTGCGCAGCCGGGTGCGCCTTGAGTGTGACGGCAAGCTTATGAGCGGACGTGACGTTGCGGTGGCCTGTCTGCTTGGGGCCGAAGAGTTCGGCTTTGCCACCGCTCCGCTGGTTGCCATTGGCTGTGTGATGATGCGCGTATGTCACCTGAATACATGCCCGCAGGGAATCGCAACACAGGACCCGCGCCTGGCTAAAAAGTTCAAAGGTAAACCGGAGTATGTGGTTAACTTTATGAAGTTTATCGCTGAGGACTTCCGCCGCTATATGTCCGAGATGGGCTTCCGCTCTGTTGATGAGATGGTTGGCCGTGTGGATCTGGTTGAAATGAAAGCGGCTGTAAAACAGTGGAAAGCTCAGGGACTTGATTACAGTGCAATCTTGAGATCTGTCGATAGCCTGCCGGAAGAACGCCGCTGTACTGAGGTACAGGATCACGGAATCAGCGATACCGTCGACTGTACTTTGATTGCCGATGCTCAGGCCGCCCTTGAGGGCGGTCTCAAAATTGAGATGGATCTGAAAATCCGTAATGTCTACCGCACGATTGGAACCATGCTGAGCAGTGAAATTTCCAAACGTTACGGGGCGGAGGGCCTTCCTGAAGATACAATTAAAATAAATTGTTATGGAACCTGCGGTCAGAGCTTTGCTGCTTTTGGTGCAAAGGGATTGAGCATGTTTGTTTATGGAGATGCCAATGACTATCTGGGTAAGGGCCTCTCCGGTGCCAAGCTGGTACTGCGACCTGATAAGAAGGCCGCTTATGTTGCCGAGGACAATATCATCGCCGGCAATGTCGCCTTGTATGGAGCAACCAGCGGCGAGGCCTATATCCGCGGCCAGGCCGGTGAACGTTTTTGCGTCCGCAACAGCGGGGTTAATGCAGTCGTTGAAGGTGTCGGCGATCACGGTTGCGAATATATGACCGGTGGCTGTGTCATTGTTCTTGGCGATACCGGCCGAAATTTTGCAGCCGGTATGAGCGGCGGCGTTGCCTATGTCCTCGATGAGAACGGTGTTTTTTCTGAAAAACGTTGCAATACTGAACTGGTGGATCTCGAGAAAATTGACGATCAGAACGAATCTATAAAAATACAGGGTATGATTCAAAAACACTTTGAGTATACCGACAGCCCGGTTGCAAAAAAAATAGTTGATAACTGGGATCAGATGAAAAATAGCTTTGTACGGGTTATGCCGCGGGATTATAAACTGGCCTTAAAACGTATTGCGGCAGAGAATTCGTCTGCAAATGCTTGATCTATTTAAAGCAGGCTCTGTGAGTCGAAACATAAAAGCGGAGTTTAGGAACGTGAGGTGATTTATGGGTAAAACAACTGGTTTTTTAGAGCATGATCGCAAAGCAGAGAATCTGCGCGCTGCTGATGAACGTCTGAGTGATTATAAGGAGGTTTATGATCCGGTATGCGAGGAACACTTGCGCAATCAGGCATCACGCTGCATGGATTGCGGCATTCCTTTCTGCCATAGCGGGTGTCCGATCGGGAATGTGTGCCCTGAGTGGAACGATCTGGTCTATCGCGGACAGTGGGAAAAGGCATGGGAACGACTCACAGCTACAAATAATTTTCCTGAGTTTACCGGACGCCTCTGTCCTGCACTCTGCGAGGAAGCCTGTGTTCTGGGTATTCATGAGGGACCAGTGACAATACGTATGATCGAAAAGAATATTGTCGAAAAAGCCTATGAGAGAGGTATTGTAAAACCAGGACCGCCTTTATCAAGATCCACTAAAACAGTTGCAGTTATAGGTTCCGGTCCAGCCGGACTAGCTGCCGCCGACCAGCTTAATAAGGCTGGACATACGGTTACCGTCTTTGAAAAAGACGAAAAAGCGGGTGGTCTCCTGCGCTACGGCATCCCCGATTTCAAACTGGAAAAATGGGTTGTTGACCGTCGTCTCAAGCTGATGGAATCTGAAGGCATTAAGTTTGTCTGCAATCTAAATCCTGAAAAAAAAGATTTAGTTGATTTTGACGCAGTTGTGGTTGCAACCGGCTCGGGTACTCCAAGAGATCTGCCAATACCGGGGCGTGAGTTGAATGGCATCCACTTCGCCTTGGACTTTCTGGCCGGTCAGAACCGTTTAACCAGCAGTATTGAAGGTGCTGAGCAGTGGGGTAAAATCAATGCAAAAGATAAACATGTCATTGTTATCGGGGGCGGTGATACCAGTAGCGATTGCGTGGGTACCTCCTTGCGCCAGGGGGCTTCATCAGTAACCAGCTTTGAACTTATGCCAATGCCTCCTGATGGCAGAACAGAGGATTACCCCTGGCCCTTCTGGCCGATGAAAATGCGTACCAGCTCCTCTCATCTTGAGGGTGGAGACCGTTTCTGGAATATTATGACCAAGTCTTTTAACGGCTATCAAGGTCGTCTGCGCTCCCTGACTACGGTTTCGATTGACTGGGATAAGCCGCAAGACGGCAGCCGCCCCAAGCTGATTGAAGTCCCTCATACCGAACAGATCTGGCAGGCCGATCTGGTCTTTCTGGCGCTTGGTTTTCTTGGACCGCGTAGCGATGATGTGATCAGCCGCCTGGGACTGGATGTCGATCAACGAAGTAATATTAAAACCGGATCAGAATATCAGACAGATATCTCCGGAGTTTTTGCCTCCGGCGATTGTCACCGCGGACAGTCTTTGGTAGTGTGGGCTATTAAAGAGGGACGCGAATGCGCGGCGGCTGTGGATCAATGGCTGATGAAAGAGAACAGCCGTCTGCCACTTGTTGACGGAATTGATTTAACTGCTGTTAAACGCTTTTAGAAGTGATGGTAAGAGGAGAAAGAGGATGTGATTATTATGAGTTGTAAACATATATTTGTAACCGGGGGAGTTGTCTCCTCTTTGGGTAAAGGTTTAACCGCTGCCTCGATTGGCTTGCTGTTGAAACAGCGTGGGTATAAAATCAAAATGCAGAAACTGGATCCCTATCTGAATGTTGACCCGGGAACAATGTCTCCATATCAGCATGGCGAGGTCTATGTAACCGAAGATGGCTGCGAAACAGACCTTGACCTGGGACACTATGAACGCTTCACCGGAATTGCCTGCAATAAACACAGCAACTATACAACCGGACGTATTTATAGCGATGTGATTGCGCGTGAACGCGCCGGCGGATACCTGGGTAAGACCGTGCAGGTCATCCCCCATATTACCGATGAAATTAAAAGCGCGATCCGTCAGATTGAGGACGATGATACCGATATCGCAATAACAGAGATCGGCGGAACAGCCGGTGATATCGAATCACAGCCCTACCTTGAGGCTATCCGCCAATATCATCAGGAGCTTGGTCCAGGGAATGCTCTCTATATCCATCTGACGCTTGTCCCGTATATTAAGGCCGCCGGCGAGATGAAAACCAAGCCGTCTCAGCAGTCAGTTGGTATTCTGCGCTCAACTGGAATTGTCCCCGAGCTGCTTGTATGTCGCTGTGAACGTAGTTTCAAACAGGAACATAGAGATAAACTGGCTCTATTTTGCGGGGTCAGACCCGAACATGTGATCGAGGAGTGTGATGTCGCCAACTCAATTTATGAGGTGCCGCTTGATCTGGCCGCTCAGGGAGTGGACGAAAAAGTTCTGAAATTGCTGGATCTGCCTGTCAATCAACTGGATATGACCGAGTGGAATGCAATGCTGAGTAAACTGCTGGATCCGAATAACAAGGAGGTCGAAATAGCAGTTGTCGGTAAATATATCAGTCTGCGCGATTCCTATAAGAGCATTTATGAGGCACTTACGCACGGCGCAATTGCAGGAAATGTGAATCTTAAGATAAGAATGCTTGAATCTGAAGAGATAACACCTGATAATGTAGAACAAAAACTGGCCGGTGTGCAAGGAGTTCTTGTGCCAGGCGGATTTGGAATTCGTGGAGTTGAAGGCAAGATTAGTGCAATCAGGTATGCGCGTGAAAATGATATTCCTTTCTTTGGAATCTGTCTTGGAATGCAGTGTGCCGTGATTGAGTTTGTCCGCAACGTTTGCGGACTGCCTGGAGCAAACAGCACCGAGGTCGAACCCGGTGCCGCTGATCAGGTAATCTCTCTTCTGGATGAACAGCGTGATGTAACCGATATGGGTGGTACAATGCGCCTGGGGGCTTACCTCTGTACTCTGGTGGAGGGAAGTAAATCAGCCGCAATTTACAAGGAATCCAATATATGCGAGCGTCATCGTCACCGTTATGAGTTTAATCCTCAATACCTTGAAATGATTGAAAAAAAAGGAATGTTAGTAGCTGGAAAATCGCCTGACGGCGCTTTAGTTGAAATGGTTGAACTATCTGAGCACCCCTGGTTTGTTGCTTGTCAGTTTCATCCTGAGTTTAAATCAACACCGGTTAAACCACATCCTCTTTTTGCTTCGTTTGTTTCCGCTGCAGCCGGCAGAGCGTAATTGCAGGGCCGAATAACTCCGTGTCCGGGTTTCCCTTGTTTGAGTTTAATAACTATGCTGGAGTATGATAAAGAATGAAATACGATAAAAACAATGCGTTGATTAGTAGTGCTGTACCGGGTTTGCCGGAACCGCTTCATGGTAAAGTCCGGGACCTTTACGATCTGGGTGATAAGCTTTTGCTGGTGGCAACCGACCGACTCAGCGCCTTTGATGTGATTATGCCGAACGGTATCCCCGATAAGGGACGCATTTTAAACAGCGTCTCCGTCTTCTGGTTTGACCTGCTTGCTGATTATAAAAATCACCTGATTACAGCCGATGTGGATCAATATCCCGAAGAACTGCAATGCGTTAAGGAGGATTTGCGCGGACGCTCAATGCTGGTAAACAAGGTGAAGATCGTTCCCTTCGAATGCATTGTGCGCGGGTATCTGACCGGTTCCGGCTGGAAAGAATATCAGAAAAATGGCACAGTTAATAGCCAACGCCTGCGTGAGGGATATCAGAACGGATCTAAGCTTGATGCAGTTCTCTTTACTCCCAGCACAAAAGCCGAGCAGGGTGAACACGATATGCCCGTTTCGGTCGAAGAGATGAGTGCTGAAGTCGGTCTTGAAAAAGCTTCAAAACTAGCAGATCTCTCAATAGACTGCTACGCGAAAGCCGCTGATTACGCTGCTGGCCATGGAATTATAATTGCAGATACTAAATTTGAGTTTGGTGAAAACAGCGAAGGTGAACTGATTTTAGCCGATGAGGTTCTGACTCCGGACTCAAGCCGTTTCTGGCCGCAGGAGAGCTACTGCGTAGGAAGCAATCCTCCCAGTCTTGACAAGCAGTTCGTCCGCGACTGGCTGGATAGCATCAGCTTTAATCACCAGCCGCCAGCACCGGAACTGCCGGATGATATAGTTGCTAAAACCCGCGCCAAGTATGTTGAAGCCTATCAGAAATTAACCGGCAAAAGCTTTCAATGAATGAATGTTGAGGTGTTTTAATGGACTCTGCCAGACATCAGCAGGAACTTAAACTCCTGCGTACAATCAGTTCTGTTGTCGATCAAAGTATCGATATGCGCTCTGTGGTGCATCCGATTCTTGAGGCACTTGATGATTGTCTCGGCTTTCGGTCTGCAACAATTACCCTCCTTCGCAAAGGAGGGGACGATATTCTGACCGAAGCTGCACATGGTGTCTCCCGGGCACAGTCTGAATTAGGTCAGTATAAACTCGGCGAGGGCGTTACCGGCAAAGTAGTTCTGACCGGTGAGCCGATGATCATTCCGCGTACCATTGATTCACCTATCTTCCTTAATAAAACAAAGCAGGGTAAAAGCCCTGAAACATCTTTTATCTGTGTTCCAATTAAGGAAAAACAGGATGTTGTCGGTGCTTTAAGTATATTCCGCCCGTGTGCCGACGAACAACAACTCGAACAGGATGTCACAATTCTGGGAACCGTTGCCTCAATGCTGGCCCGATCCGTGCTTTTACGACGTAAAGTCCAAATCCAGCAGGAAAGCCTCAAAGAGGAGAACCGCCAGCTTAAAGCAGAACTTATCCGCCGCCACCATCCTAAGAATATCATCGGCAAATCCCGCGAAATCCAGGAGGTCTATGATCAGATATTTCAGGTCGCCGGTAGTCATACAACTGTTATTATTAATGGAGAAACCGGCACCGGCAAAGAGCTGGTTGCCCAGGCAATCCATTATGCCAGCAACCGTGCAGATAAACCCTTTATTAAAGTTCACTGCTCGGCCCTACCTGAAAATCTAATTGAAAGTGAACTTTTTGGACATGTTAAAGGTTCTTTTACCGGAGCTGTTGTGGACCGCAAAGGCCGCTTTGAACTGGCCAATGGCGGAACCATCTTCCTTGATGAGATCGGCGAGGTGCCACTCAATATCCAGGCAAAACTTCTGCGCGTTCTGCAGGAACGTGAATTTGAGCCGGTTGGCGGATCAAAAACTATTAAAGTTAATGTTCGCATTGTAACCGCAACCCACCGGGATCTGCCCAGGATGGTCGAAGAGGGAAGCTTTCGGGAGGATCTCTACTATCGGCTGAGCGTTTTCCCCATATATATCCCAAGTCTGGCAAAGCGTAAAACCGATATAATTTTGCTGGCTGATTACTTTGTCTCTAAATATGCCAAAGAAAATAATAAGCCAGTCTGTAAATTTGCGAACGAAACACTCGACCTGCTGATGCGTCATAGCTGGCCTGGAAATGTCCGTGAGTTGGAAAACTGTATCGAACGCGGTGTCCTTCTGACTGAAGGCGAGGTCATGTTCCCTAATGTTCTGCCGCCTACTTTGAATTCAAATAATGATGTGCGCATTGAGCCTTCTCCGGGAGATCTCTCCGTCATCGATAGCGGACTCTCGCTGGCTGAGATCATTGAAAGATATGAGAAAAGTATCCTGAAACTTGTTCTTGAAAAAACCAATGGTAATATAGCTGCCGCAGCCCGTGACCTGCAGTCAACATCCCGCATTGTCAGCTACAAGGTTAAACAGTATGATTTGTAGGGCGGGTGTCGGGTGTCGGATTGCGTTTGACCACTCAACCTACATTCGGCAGTTCAACTGCTCCGCAGTTGAAAAATTGTTATCTAAAATGCTAATTTGTATGGGGTTACGTACTTTTAACTGCCGTTTTTAGCTATTAGCGCAAAATCCGGTTGGAATTGCTGAATGTAGCCCGCTCGCGCCGCGAGCGAGGTTCCGAGCGCAAATGAGGTTGTCCGCTTTGACACCCCACCCCATTCGTGCTTACAACCCCGAGCCGCAGTTGCGGCGCAACTGGGCTACATGTAAACAGCGCCATGCCTGCGCAGATTTGACGAATCCAACCGGATTTTGCGGCAATAGGTTTTTAGGCTCAAATAGACACTCTTTCAGAAGGAATT
>Ga0307990_1000113_pt1 | contig 77070 bp, 67 predicted proteins | sample EllFjometagen129_FD_203168 | JGI IMG/M metagenome (GOLD analysis project Ga0307990, IMG submission 203168) | Marine microbial communities from Ellis Fjord, Antarctic Ocean - #129 | ecosystem: Environmental > Aquatic > Marine > Unclassified | place: Southern Ocean | collected 2014-10-08
ATCAATCTGAGAGAACATACAGATGCCCAACCAAAAGAAGCTGGAAATCTAACTTAAATAAAATGGAAGCTATTGGTAACAAAGTCTACTTATAAACTTTCAACCGTATCTTAGAAATGAGCCAAATTTATTAAACAATGAAGCCTCGCGGAAAGCGGGGGTTTTTTTATACTTAAAAATATGAAAATAGCCATGCAGGAAACCATTGGGTCGTTTCACGAGATTGCCAACCGCAATTATTTTCATGAGGATGTGGAACTGCTGCCCTGCGACACTTTTAAAGAACTTACCGAAAGCTGGCAGAACACAAATCCGATTATGGATGCCCTTGCCATCGAAAATTCTTTGGTAGGAAATATTCTGCACAATTATAACTTACTCCGTAAAAATCCGGTAAAAATCATTGGAGAAGAATATCTGCGGATAAAACAAAACCTGCTAGCGCTTCCGGGACAAACTATCAACGATATTCGTGAAGTACACTCACATCCCATGGCCATTGAACAATGCAAGGGGTTTTTCAATAAAACTTCCATCCGTTTTGCCTGATGCGTCTTTTCACTATAATAAAGTGATATTGGAACATGGTTAAAATATATGGACGAAGCTGGGAATTTTCCAATTGGGTTCAAAAACAAAACTAAAAATTTTGCTCCCCTTCTATGGCCTAAAAACTCCAAAACCTACCTTCAATTCTCTTCCCTTAAAAATACAAATCCCGCTCGCCTTGCTTTATGCGTTGGATGCGTTTTTCCAGTTCATCGAGGCTAATGAAACCGGTGAGTTCCTGCTTGTTTTTTTCGATAACGCGCCAGCCTTTTTCGATGATTTCGGGTGTGGCGTAATCTTCGAGGTACTCGGCCAGGGTGAGTATGGCGTTGGGTGTGCAAAAGCGCTTGATGAAACCGGGAACAGAGAATTCCATAAAGTGTTCGCCGGTGCGGCCTTTGCGGTAGCAGGCAGTACAAAATGAAGGGAGAAAATCGTTTTCGAGCAGCTCGTCAATTACCTCACCCAGGGATCGGGGATCGTTGATCTTGAATTGCTCTTTGTTGAGGTTTTGATCCTCGTTGAGTGAATCGGAGTAAGCGCCTATTTCGAGCTTGGTGCCACCATCAATTTGCGACACGCCGTAGTGCATTACTTCGGTACGTACGGCATGGCTTTCCCTTGCTGTAAGTATCATTCCGGTGTAGGGCACGGCAAGGCGAAGGATGGCAATTATACGGACAAACTCTTCATCGCTCACTTCAAATTTCGGGTCGATATTGAGTTCGGAGGCATCGGTAATGCGCGGGAAAGAAATGGTGTGCGGACCAACATTGTAAACAGCTTCAAAGTGGTTGGTATGACGCACCAGCCCCATCACTTCAAAGCGCCAGTCGTATAGTCCAAATAGTGCGCCTATGCCCACATCGTCAACGCCAGCTTCCTGTGCCCGGTCGAGTGAAGTTAAGCGATAGTTATAATCTTTTTTGGGGCCACCCAAATGAAACAACTTATAAGCTTTGGGATGGTAGGTTTCCTGGAATACCTGGTAGGTTCCTATACCGGCATTTTTCACCGTGCGGAAACCCTCGATGTCGAGTGGTGCGGCATTAATATTAACACGCCTGATTTCACCGTTTCCTTTTTTCACACCATAAACCAACTTCACAGAATGCGCAATAAATTCGGGGTTGTACATGGGATGTTCTCCATAAACCAGAATAAGACGTTTTTGGCCATTATCTTCAAGAGCCTCGGTTTCGCGTATAATTTCCTCATCTGTTAATTTGCGGCGGACTGCAAATTTGTTGGAGGCTTTAAAACCGCAGTATTTACAATTATTAATGCAATGATTACCAATATAAAGCGGGGCAAACAAAACAATACGATTCCCATAGACCGTTTTCTTGAGTTCGCGGGCGCCATTTTTTATTTCCCCGATCAGCTCAGGGTCATCTGCATTGATGAGCGTGGCTGTTTCTTCAAGGTTAAGGCGCTTTTTGGAAAGCGACTTGGCTATTATTTCCCTAACCCTGGCCTTAGTGGCTTTTGATTTTTGAAGGTATCCATTAATTTCATCAGGGTCGATGAAGGGTTTCATGGCTTCGTCAGGAATGGCGTATTTCTCCGGATTGAATATCATTTTGGTAATCGTTTACTTAATTTAAAGTACAAATTACAGCAATTATTTGCTTCGCAAAGTTTACAATATCGAACGTTTACTTTTGCAAGAGAATGCGTTGTTTAACACGGTTATAAATGTTGGATTCCCTGATATGAAGTTCAGGATTTAACAGCATCACACTGGAAGTTCAATCCGCAGGCCATCGTAGGCAGGGTGAACATTTTCGGGCAATCGGGCATCAAGTTCTTCGTGTTTGCCAATGAAGTGGCTCATGTGTGTAAGATAAGCAACTTCAGGGTTTAGTTTTTCGATGATCTCCAGTGCTTCATCCACCGAAAAGTGTGAGGGATGTCTTGAATTGCGTAAAGCATTTAAAACCACGACTTTTGATCCTTTCGCTTTTTCAAGTTCAGTATCATCAACACGACTGGCATCGGTGATATAGGTGAAATCGCCAAAACGAAAACCCAAAATGGGCAGCTTATCGTGATAAACCGTAAGGGGGATAAAATTATATCCGTCTATGGCAAATGGATTCGAGTCGATAATATTCAGATTGATTTGTGGCGCTCCAAAGTAGCGCTGAGGAGTGAAAATGTATGGAAATTCAGTTTTAACCATTTCAAGAGTTCTATCCAATCCGTAAATATCGATGCGCTTGTTGAGCACATAGTTGAAAGCCCTTACATCGTCGAGACCTGCAATATGATCGCGGTGCTCGTGGGTAAATAGTATTGCCGATAAGTTCTTCACATTTTCGCGCAGCATCTGCATCCTAAAATCCGGGCCACAGTCGATCACAAAAACCTTGTCATCAACTTCTATCATCACCGAAGCCCGTGTGCGGTTATCGCGTGGGTCGGTGGAGGTGCATACCGCGCAATCGCAGGTAATAACGGGCACACCTATGGAAGTACCTGTTCCGAGAAAGGTTATTGTAATCTTCTTATTGTCCATTAATTCAAAATTTACTAAGTCAGTTGGCAGTCCACAGTTGGCAGTGCCGGGCTTTGCCCGTGCATCCCTGCCTCGCCTATACAAAAGCCTGCACTGGCGGCCCGCTTCGCAGCGAGGCGAACAAGGCGGGCACGAAAAATTACGAAAATCATAGATTTTCTATTTTTCGGGATTCACAGTCCACTGTAGTACCAAATTAATATATTAGTTCTTCAATTTCTGACCTAATAGTTACCATCTGACTTTGAAGTTTTTCTTTATCGTTTAGCTGAATTGTTCTGCTCATCTCCTTGTGTACAAATACTTTTCCGAATTTATTGCAATAGTCAAGGCCGGTTTCAAACAAGTATATTTCTACCGCATTTTTGAGTTCCGGGTGTATAAATGTTCCATGGTAATTATTGAGCATCATGCCTTTTGAGATAAGGCCATCAATTTCGGCCCTGATAGCATAAATTCCGTCAGGAGGAATTAGCTTGCTGTCTTCTTCAATTTTTACCACAAAAGTTTTAAACCCCAGATTACTATAGAGCTCACTACCCACACAAAAAACGGAGTGGATAAAGTAAATGTGGTCGAGGTAAGCATTGGCGTGCATTATCTTACCATTTTTGAGCGACTTACGGATTTTTGTAGAGCCCACTGTTTCTTTCTCAAGTTCCTGCTTTGGAATTTCCACGACTTCAAAGTTGATCTCTTTCCCCAATTTTATCAACTTAACGTAATTCCCCTCTTTATTATGACCAAAATAATGGTTGTAGCCTACAACAATAATCCTGGCCCCCAACTTACCTACCAGTAATTTCCGCACAAAATCTTCGGCTGATGTTTTTGAAAATTCAAGTGTAAAATTGATGAGCACCAGGTTATCCAGCCCGGTTTTTTCGAGCAGTTCAATTTTTTCGCTCTGCGAATTAATCATCTCCAGATCTTTACCTTTGGTTTCCGGGTAGAGCACTTTTCGCACATGCGGATAAAAAGTGATGAGCACGGATTCGCCGCCAATAGTCCTGGCCAGCTCATTGAGCCTGTCAATTAACACCTGATGGCCAATATGCACTCCATCGAAGGAACCGGTTGTAACAACACAATTGCTGATGGCTGGAAGATTTTCAATGTCTCTGAATACTTTCACGCTTGCTTCATTAATATTTTGTTCTACTTTAATTTTTGTGAACCTTTGTTGTTTAAAAATCAGTCCACAGTGCCGGGCTTCGCCCGTGCATCCCTGCCTCGCCTAAACAAAAGCCTATGCTGGCGGCAAGGCGGGCTCGAAAAGTTACGAAATTCTGAAATTTTCTACTTTTCGGGATTGGCAGTCCACAGTTGGCAAAGACTGTTGACTTGGAAAAATACCCTGATACACATTATATTTTCTCTCTCACTTAAATAGTGTTTGCAAGAAAACTCCGACAATTAGATTTTCAACAGCTTGATCACCCCATCCCTAAAGGGAGCAAACTGTTGAAAATCAAAACTCCCTCCCGCTGCGAAGCGAGTTAGGGCCGGGGTGAATGCTGATTTTCAACATTAATAGTTTTCTTGCAAGGACTAAACAGGTAAGATTACAGTAAAAACAGTCCCTTTATCCGGTTCGCTTTCAACTTGGATACTTCCCTTATTTAGTTCAACTATTTTTTTTACAATGGATAATCCCAGCCCACTTCCTGTTATATTTTTTGTTTTCGGATTTTTTATCCTCGAAAAGTCCTTGAAAAGCTTTGCCTGGTCCTCTTTATTGATGCCAATTCCCGAATCTTCAACCCGAATTGTTGTTTTACCATCTCCTTCAGCAAGGTTAATATTCACTGTTCCTTTTTGCCTGTTGTACTTTATAGCATTTGAAATGAGGTTATTTAAAATGATTTCCATTTCTTCGGGATCGATAAATTTAATCATTTTTTCAGGTCCATTCAATGCTACCTCCACTTCTTTCTGGATGGCAAAAGGCATCATGGTATCGATAGCATTGCGCACAATAGTTACCAAATCAGTGTTTTCCGTCCGCTGGCTTTGTTTGCCCGATTCTATTTTAGTAAGATCCAAAAGATCAAAAATCAGGTTACGCATCCCCGACAGCCTTTTCAACGACCGATTGATAAGTTCGTTGTAATCGTTAATATTATCTCCCAACTGGCGGTCTTTAATTATATTAAGATAACCTTCAACGGCATTGAGGGGCGCTTTAAGCTCGTGTGATAAAACTGATAAAAACTGAAAGCGGATTTGTTTGCCCTGCTGTTTCATTTCGCGGGCCATACGCTTAAGGTAAATCTGCTTTACAATGGTTTCGAGCGATGATTTGAGTTCCTGGGGTGTGAATGGTTTCGGGATAAAGTCAACTGCCCCATCGTGGGTAGCCTTTACGGCCAGTTCCAAGGAGGCATAAGACGTGATCATTACCACAAACATATCGTACTTTTTGTTGCGGATGTACTCCAATACCTCCACCCCCTGTATGCCGGGAAGCTTGTTGTCGAGTAGCACAATATCCGGTTGCTCGCCATCTATAAGCGCTATTCCATCTTCCCCATCGGCAGCCTCGAACACCTGGAAATCATAGTGTTCATCCATAAAAGGATAATCCACCTTAAAGTTTCGTAAGATGCGTATAACTCCAGAGCGGATGCCCGGTTCATCATCAACAACCAGTATTTTTAGTTTTGCCATACTTTGTATAATTTAGTTCTGCGACTATTATTTTGAACACCTACTTATAAATTCAATTGCTTTTTTACACATCAGTTCTCAGTCCCGATAGCTTTCGGGATCAGTCCTTAGCCCCGATAGCCATCAGCGAATTTCTATTTACCATTGATTTTTGTATTAAAATTTTTAACATACAGTTTTTCTGAATCATATCATCTCAAAATATTAAATAAATTATGGCGGCAATATTTTACTTTGTGCCTTTGTGACTTCGTGGTCAAAATACAAACCACAGAGGCACGGAGGCACAAAGGTTCAAAAAAAACAATTAAAGCTGTCCATTAAATATGCAACGATATCTATATTTTTAATAATTTCTTAATCTCTTTTTCGAGTTGATCGCCCCGGATACCTTTGTCCAGGATTAAATCGGCCTTAATCCATTCTTTGTTACTTGCTTCGCTCAGATCGAAACCCATGCCTGTTTCGGCAGTAACTGCGGTGGCGAGGATTACCGGCACATTGGGGTATTTCTTTTTTATTTTATAGCTCAATACAAATCCACTGTCTTCGTTTTCCATCATCAAATCAATAATGGCCAAATCGGGCTTGAGCGATTCAATTACTTTTTCACCTTCGCGTTGCCCATCAGCAGTTACCACATCAAAGCCAAACTTTTCAACTTTTAATTTCAATTGAAACAGGTAATCCATATCATCATCAACAATCAAAATTGTTTTCTTCATTTTCTATACTAATTTTTCAGTTTTTAATTGTTAAATAATTAAAGAGACCAATCTAAAAAGCCTTAATACCCCTAAATCCCCTGAAGGGGACTTTCCCAAACTACTGATTTTTAGCGCTTTTTACCCCAGACCCTAAAGGGAGAAGCGCTAAAAATCAGTAGCGTTTGGGTTTTTAGATTTTACTCATTAAACTTTTAACCAATCTCCATTAATTCAATTCTCCAAAGCTCGCGGAAAGCTTACTTTAAAAGTAGTTCCTGTTGACCCGGATTCAGGATCGGCATTTGAAACGACATCAATCTTCCCCTTGTGCATTTTTACTATTCCATAAACCAACGGCAGGCCGAGCCCTGTACCTTGGCCAATTCCTTTTGTAGTAAAAAATGGCGTGAAAACATGTTCCATATTTTCTTTTGAAATACCTGTACCTGTATCGCCAATATTGATAAAAATTTGTTCAGCATCATTATTAAGAGTTATACTAAGTATTCCACCATCGGGCATGGCTTCCACCGCATTCTTTTCAAGGTTGGTTAGCACCTGCATCATCTGGTCGGTATCAATATTGGCCATTGGATTTGATATTTCACTTTGAAAATCAATGATGATATTCTCAGGTTTAATTACGGATGTTAGACTTTGTTTTACAAAATCGATAATATTGGTTGGGCTAAGGTTAACCTGACTTTTCCGTGCAAAATTGAGTAAGCCACCAACAATTTTCTTGCATCTTGCAGCCTGTTCTATAATGAGATCAAGATCCTGACGGACCGGATCGTCTTCGGCCGCTTCATCTTTAAGAATGTTGCTGTACATGGTAATTACACCCAGGGGATTGTTAAGCTCATGCGCAATTCCGGCTGAAAGGCGCCCCAGGCTTACGAGTTTTTCTGATTGCTTCAATGCCTGTCTTGTTGAAGCCAGGTTTTTATTTGAGGTGTTAAGGTCACTAATGGATTGATGTAATTTTTCGATGCTGTAGGGAAGACACATTTCATCCTCGGCCAGTCCCTGCACAATGGCAATGGCATGTTCGCGGCAGGTATCGTAACCGCAGGAACCACAATTTAAATGATCTTTTTCTTCAAATTTCCCAATAGTTTCCAATACTTCCCTGATTTGGTCTTCGCTTGGCACCGGCAGCCTGCGATCCCGAACATCGTGCTGCTGCTGATAATTGAGTGTGCTGTACTTTTCTACATTTTTTCCCCATTCACTCTTGTCGATGTCCTGCAATCTTTTTCTAACGTAATTACTCACCTTGGTACGTCGGCTGTATCTCGAACCTCGTTTCGACATTCCCGGACCAACAATACAACCCCGACAGCATAAGAGCTCTAGGTGGTGCTTATCTTCTTCTTCGTTTTCAAATTCCCTGACAGCCTCCCTGAAATTAACCCTCCCTGAAGCAACAATTACATTTTCGTTAATGATATCCTCTGAAATACCTGCTGTTTGCAACAATCCGCGACTTACAGGGAAAATTGCTCCTTTTCCTGCATGGGGCGGATCAAAGTCTGTGGAGTCGGTGTTTTTTGGGGTAATATTGTTTGCTGTAAAAAGATCTCTTAATTCCTTAAAAGTAATAGACTCATCAACTTCATCCGACTCAGCTTTTTTAGCAATGCAGGGGCCAATGAAAACAACTTTGGTATCGCTGCCATATTTTTCTTTTACAACCCGTGTCATGGCTACCATAGGCGAAACAACTTTTGCCAAATCCTTTACCAGGTGGGGATGGTAATGCTCAATATAAAATACAATCGCGGGACAATCAGATGAGATGCTCCCAAGCTTACCCCGCTCATGGTGCATTTTTTTATATTCCCTCGCTACCATATCTGCACCAAAAGCTACCTCGCAAACCAGGTTAAAACCTAATTTCCTTACCATCCCGACAAAGGTTTTGTAATCATCTATTTCGGTAAATTCAGCCGGAAAACTTGGGGCAATGATTGCTGCTACTTTTTGCCCTTCCTGTAGCAAGGTTTTTAAATCATCACCTGTTTGCAAAAAAACTTTAGCGCCCTGGCTGCACACTATGGTACAATTACCGCAGCCAATGCAGCGCTCATTGATCACTTCGGCCTGGCCATTTTCAATACGAATGGCCTTTACAGGACACTCTCTTACGCAGGTGTAGCATACCCTGCAGCGGTCTTTTACAGTAAATACCAATTGTTTACGTTTCGAGTGACTCATTGGGGTGTTCGTTATTAGTTATTCGTTATTGGTTAATGGTTATTGGTTAATGGTTATTCGTTAATGGTTATTGGTTATTCGTTAATGGTTATTGGTCCCGAAAAATAGAAAATCTTTGATTTTCGTAATTTTTCGAGGATGCCCGAGCAAAGCTCGGCATTATTAGTTATTCGTTATTATATTAGGTTCTATTACCATTTTCGTGGATGTAAATAATTACTATCACCGTAAACAGATTCCCGCCTTGCTCGCCTCGCTGCGAAGCGGGCCGTTAGTGTAAGCAATGGTGTTGGCGAGGTAGGTCTCACCGCCAGTTGGCGGTTCGAAAACACAAGGATAGGACTCCACAAGGGGTGGTTGAAAGTGGGCGCGAAGCGCCCACTTTCAACCACCCCAACAAACCCGCCAAAGCCCTGTCATTTCGAAGAAGTTTGCAGCCTGCCCCGACACTTCGGGGACTGAGAAATCTATTTTACTACTCATGATTAATATTTTACTTTCCACTAAATTCGCAGTAGTACCTTTTATTAGTTGTTGAGCTTTTCCGGCCAGCGGCAGATTAATCGTTTTTGATTATTGATAATCAAGTTTTCTTTTCTATTTATTCTCCAATTTCCATACTCTTTTATAGCAATACATCCCTTTTTCTGTAACTTGTTTTGAGTTTTTCCCTGAATGATTCTTTCTCCTTTCCATCGTATTTTTCAAACAGATCTTTCACTGCCGGATTTTTATACGATACTTTTATCGACTCCTTTTCATCGATATCATACAATGATTTCATCCTGGCTTTTACGGCCTCTTTATTCTTTGATATGGGTTGTCCTCCACCGTTAATGCAACTTCCCGGACAAACCATTACCTCGATAAATTGTAAATCGTCCCTGCCTGCTTTAATTTGTCGTATGAGATCCTTAGCATTTTCAAGTCCATTTACCGCGGCAATACCAATCTTGGTTTTTCCAATTTTGCTATGGAGTTCTTTCACATTTTTGTTGCTTCGCAAGGCTGTAATTTTGAAGTTTAAAAGATTTTTACCTGTCATGGTGTGATAAAGTGTGCGATAAACCGCCTCGGCCACCCCCCCGCTTGCTCCAATTATTTTACCCGCCGAACTGCGAATGGCAAAAGGGCTGTCAGCTAATTCAGGTTCGGCCTGCTGAATATCCAATCCATAGAGACGAATTAGTCGTGCAAGCTCACGTGTAGTAAGCACCGAATCCACATCCTGGATACCCTTGTGCGTGTTTTCCTCGCGTTGTGCTTCAAACTTTTTTGCAGTACAGGGCATAAGCGATACTGAATGAATCTGTTCAGCCTTTATCTTTTGTTGACGCGAAAAATGATGTTTGATAAGGCTGCCCATGATTTGTTGTGGTGATTTGTAAACCGAAATATGATGAAGCATGTCGGGATGGTATTCTTCCATATACTTGATAAATGCCGGACAATCGCTCGAAAACATGGGGAGGTTTTCATTTTGCTCAATCCGGCTTACCAGTTCTTCAACGATTTGCAACACCATAATATCGGCAGCAAAAGCTGTTTTAAAAACTTTTTTAAAACCGATCTTCCGAAGTGTTGCTACCAAAAGTCCATCCATTTCCTTACCTGATTTCACATTAAATTCTTCGGCCAGCGAAACTGAAATTGTTGGCGAAATCTGGACAACTGTGTATTTCTCTGGATTTTGCAAGGCCTCATGCACCTGACCTATATGTTCTTTCTCGTGTAATGCTCCCGTTGGGCAAACCATGATGCACTGCCCGCAGGTGATGCAATTGGAAATATTGAGCAGATTGTTGAATGTTGGGCCAACAATTGTTTTCATTCCTTTTCCGATAAAATCGAAGGTGGAAACCCCAATTTTCTCTTTACACATCCGCACACACCTTCCACAAAGAATGCACTTATCCGGATCGCGCACTATGCTGGAACAGGAGGGGTCTTTTTTCAGATTCTTTTTTACAATCGGCAAACGACGCTCCCTAATTCCCAATTCTTCGGCCAGGGTTTGCAATTCACAATTCTTATTTCGGATGCAGTAAAGGCAATCATCCGGATGGCTGGAAAGCAATAATTCAACAATCGTTCTTCTTGCCCTTATCACCTTTGGAGAATGAGTATGTATTTTCATCCACTCATCCACAGGGTGCGAGCAGGCAGGAATCAGGTCATCGTGGCCATCTACTTCAACCACACAAATCCGGCAAGCTCCCGTAGGCGAGAATGTCTCCATGTTGCAAAGCGTTGGCACCGAAATACCATTTCTCCTGAGTGTTTCAAGAATGGTGTCTCCTTTCTTTGCTCTGATGGTTTTATTATTTACTTCGATATTGAAGATCATGTGAAGCTTTGGAGTTATTGGTTAATTGTCCCGAAAAGTAGAAAATCTTGATTTTCGTAACTTTTCGAGGATGCTCGAGCGAAGCCCGGTATTATTCGTTATGTTCGTTTACTTGAAACTTCATGAATTTTACTTTATAAAATATCAATAGCTGAAAATTTACATACATCATAGCAAACACCGCATTTTGTACACTTTGCCTGGTTGATAAAATGTGTTTGCCTGGCAGAACCTGTGATGGCATCTTCCGGGCATTTTTTCAAACACACCATGCATCCGGTACACCGTTCGGCACTGATTATATAAGTACGTAAATCCTTACAAACATTGGCCCTGCATTTCCTTTCGTAAATGTGTTCTTCAAACTCGTCCCTGAACCATTTGAGCGCCGACAGAACAGGATTTGGAGCAGTTTTACCCAAGCCACAAAGTGAGGTTTCGCTGATTACTTCAGCCAGGCTTTCGAGTTGCAAAATACCCTTAAATCGCATAAGAGACTCATGGCCATTATCCTCATCAGGCCGTTGTGTAATGGCATCCAAAATCTTGTACATTCTGTTGGTGCCTTCGCGGCAGGGGATGCACTTCCCACAAGATTCTTTCTGGAGGAAATCAATAAAATACTTAACAGTATCAACAATGCACTTCCTGTTGTCCATTACCACAAGACCACCGGAACCCATAATCAGGTAAGCAGCTTTGAAAGCATCGTAATCTATTTTTATATCGATATTTTGTTCGGGAATCAGGCTGCCCGAAGGCCCACCGATTTGGACAGCTTTAAGCATTTTTTCATCTTTCAGTCCTCCGCCAATTTCGTAAATTATCTCATCGAGGCCGATGCCAAAAGGAACTTCAATAATTCCTGTATTTATCGTATCACCAGCCAGGGCAAAGAGTTTTGTGCCTGCACTTTCGGGTGTTCCGATGGCCTTAAACCACTTGGGACCATTCAAAATAATCAAGGGAACATTTGCCAGGGTCTCCACATTGTTTACAATCGTAGGCTTACCAAATAATCCTTTTTCGCTTGGATAGGGAGGTTTTGATCGTGGCATACCCCGCCGGCCTTCCAGGCTTTTCAATAATGCTGTTTCTTCACCACACACAAAAGCACCCGGGCCTTCGCGTAAAAATATCTGCAAATTAACTCCGCTGCCAAATATGTTCCTTCCCAAAAACCCATTTTCTTTTGCCTGTTCCAAAGCGCTTTTTAAACGCTTTACTGCAACCGAATAATCAGAGCGGATGTAAACATAAGCTTTCGTAGCCCCGATGGCATACGCGGCAATGGCCATTCCTTCAATCAGCCTGTGGGGATTTCCCTCAACAAGCGCCCGATCCATATAGGCTCCGGGATCGCTTTCATCGGCATTGCAAACCAGGTACTTTTGTTCTCCACCGATCGACCTCACCACATTCCATTTTTTGGCAGTTGGAAAACCCCCACCACCCCTTCCCCTGAGGCCACTTTGTTCGATCATATTGCAGACCATGTCGGGGGGGTAATTTAAAATGGTTTTGACAAAAGCCATGTAGCCTTCCCGGGCCATGTATTCATTAATACTGTTTGGTGCAATTTCGCCACAGTCAAACAGCAACACCCGTTTTTGTTTTTTAAAAAAAGGCAAATCATTGATGATGGGAATACCTTCCCAATACTCATGTTCATCATTCCTAACCTGACCTAAAACATTATTGCCCGAAATATGGTTATGAAAACATTCATCAAGGATGGTTTCAACTTTTGAATGGCCTGCTTTCTGAAAACTCACCCGTGCTTTTCCTGGTGTTTGAAAGTCGAGCAGGGGCTCTGCACTACACAGTCCAATACAGCCAACTTCAACTATATCGGCATCTAATTGATTTTTTTTTAAATACGTTTCAACAGCTACAAGTGTTTGATCTGCCCCTGCTGCAATGCCACAGGTACCGGTTCCGACAAAAATCACAGGCTTTTTCAAATTTCTCCTCAACAAAAAGTTCATCTTTTTTTGAACCTTTTCATCGTATTCGCGTGTGAAATTCGATACTACATTTTCGATTAAATATTTTGAATCGGGTTCTGTTACCATCACACCCCCTCGCTTTCTTTTATCGAAGCAATTAGCTCTTGTACCCTGTCCAAAGTAAAACCTGTATAAAATTTTTCATTTACTTTAACAACCGGAGCCATACCACAAGCGCCCATGCAAGGTTTGGTAGCTATGCCAAACAATTTGTCTTTTGTCAATTGTCCTGACGAAATATTCAGTTGCTTTTCAAATGCCTTCAACAAGTTACCTGCACCCTCCAGATGGCAGGTAGTACCATTGCAAAGATGTATTTGGTATTTTGCCTTATCTGTAAACCTAAATTGGTCGTAAAAGGTGGATACTGCATACACTTTACTGGTAGGAATATTTAGATAACTCCCAACTTTTACTACGGCATCTTCCGAAATGTATCCTTCGGCTTTTTGTATTTCCTGCAAAATCGGGAGCAAATTTTCCCGATCGTGATTCGGAAAGTTTTGAAGCACCTCCTCTATCTTATTCATTCAATTAGTAATTAAATAGTTATGCTTAACAATGACAAAATTACTACTTTTTTGTTAATTGTTTCACATTGTTAAATTTTTAACATTAAACTATTATTAAAATATTTTTTATGATCTTTGCTTTTTAATCTGAAAAATTCATGAATTTTTCACTCTGCAGGCTTTTTAGCCTGCAGAGCCGAATTTCCAAAGGAAATTCGAGGATTAACCCTCGAAAATATTTTAAATAAATATTTTCGGCCTTCGGTGATTAATTCACAAATTCAATGAGTTTGTGAATTAATCAGGTTAAAGAAATTTGAGTCTTCGTTAGGATATGTTAAAAAAGAAAGATCTGATAATTTGCCTTGGGAGTTCTTGTTTTGCAAGAGGCAATAAGCAAATGGTGTATATTGTGAAAAAGTTTTTGGAAGACAATCAACTTACACATAAGGTTAACTTTAAAGGAAAACACTGTTTTGGGAATTGTGAAAATGGGCCCGGTTTCAAAATCAACGACCATCGCTATGAGCGTGTAGGTGAAGATGAAATTCTGAAAATCCTCGAAGAAGAGTTATTGAAATAATTATGGCACTGATCGAAATCATACCTGAAAAATGTACTGATTGTTTACATTGTGCAAGAGTTTGCCCTGTACATGCCATTATTGTAAAAGTAGGCAAGGATCATCCCGAAATTGATCCTGAACGATGCATTGGGTGTGGTTCATGTATTACTGCCTGCTCAAGTGATGGGATTAGATATTATGATTCAAAATCAAGAGTTAACAGCCTGCTAAAATCAGAGCATAAAGTTGCGGCTTTAGTTGACCCTAGTGTTTCAGCTGAATTTCCTGATATTACTGACTATCGCAAATTTGTTGAGATGATAAGACAGATCGGGTTTGAATTTGTACTGGATGTTTCCTTTGGTGTTGACCTTGTTTCACAAAAGTACAAAGCCCTTTTTGAACAAAGCAGGGGAAAATATTACATTACCGCCAATTGTCCGGCTGTGGTAGAGTTGGTTCGTAAGTTTCATCCCGACCTCACCAAAAATCTAACCCCTGTTATTTCGCCAATGGATGCAACTGCAAGGGTTGCAAAATCAGTATATGGCGAGCAAACCAAAACTGTGTTTGTTGGGCCATGCATCGCGGCCAAACTCTGGTCGGGCGAATTTGACGAAAATTCCGAGGTTGATGCAGCGCTCACTTTTGCCGAGTTAAGGCAGCTTTTCGATGACAAAGACATACACGAAAGCCAACTCGAATATTCTGATTTTGATCCGCCCCATGGCAATCTTGGTTCATTATACCCACTAAGCAGCGGCATTTTGGAAGCAGCTTCAATCGATCAAAGTTTTCTTAATGGAAGGGTAATAAGCGCCGAAGGAAAAATATCCTCATTGAATGCCATCGAATCGTTTGAAAAAAACACTGAACGGGTACAGAAGCATTTTAATGTGTTTTACAACGAAGGATGTATGATGGGTCCGGGCATGTCGCCAAAGGGTGACAAACATTTAAGGACAGCCCAGGTTTTAGACTATACCCAACGTAGAATAAAAAATCTGGATGAAAAGAAATGGCAGCTTGAAATGGAGAAATTCAAGGACTTAAATCTGAATTGCCGGTTTAAATCTGATGATCAGCGTGCAGAAGAACCTGCCGCCTCGAGGGTGGATGAAATTTTGACCTTGCTTGATAAATCCGGGGAATCAACCGGGATGTGTACCAGTTGCGGCTTTGATTCCTGCCAGTCGTTTGCAAAAGCTGTGGCAAATGGAATTACACGTACTGATATGTGTTTGGATTTTAATAATAAAAATAAAAATAAATACATCGAAACACTCCGCAACTCGAAATCGAAATCAGAGAAAGAAATCGAGCATCTTAAAAAGGAACTTAAAGAACGTCTGTTAGAATTTGAACTTACAAACGACAAGCTGGAGACTTCGCGTGCCATCATGAATCAGATTCCTTCGGGCGTGGTTATTGTCGATCACAAGTTAAAAATCACTTCTTCAAACCGCAGTTTTATTGAAATCCTTGGTGACGAAGCCCGCGACATAGATGAAATAATACCCGGCCTTCGGGGTGCCGACCTTAAAACCCTGGTGCCTGTGCAGTTTTATAAAGTGTTTCAAAATGTGCTTGTTACCGGCGAAAATATCCTGAGCAGGGATGTTAAGATTGATGAAGCATTTTTAAATCTAAGTGTATTTTCGATAAAAGATAAAAAAGTGGTTGGAGGTATAGTAAGGGATATGTTTTCGCCTGAAGTGCGTAACGAACAAATTATTCAAAGGGTAACCGAAGTTATCGACCAGAATTTGGGGATGGTACAACAAATTGGTTTTTTGCTGGGTGAAGGGGCATCAAAAACGGAGGCCATGCTAAATTCGATTATTCAATTGCACAGGAAAAAGAAGGGGTAAAAGGGTTATTGGTTAATAGTTATTAGTTAATGGTTATTGGTAATAAGATATTGCTAATTGTTACCCCGATAATTCTGATAGCTATCGGGATCAAGGGTTATTGTTTTTTTGGATGATGATCGGGGATTCATTAGTATCGGTCTTTTTAGTATTTTTTCCCGCAGATTTCGCTGATTAAATCTGCGCAAACCAGCCTTGCCGGCTAGGCAGGTCAGCGAAATCTGCGGGAGGGTTTTTTTAATATTAAAAATCAGTAATTATTTAGGTGGTGGATTGAATACCTAATCATCATGACCCCATCCTGCCGAGCTTTGCTCGTGCATGCACGAGACTTCGTCTCGGCACCGACACCTTTTCCCCAACTGGGAAAGGGTGCCTGAACTCATGGGACTTGGAGGAAATGAAAAAGCAAAGCGCTTCGGCTAAAGCATACATGTACAAATCCCATGAGAGAGGGCTCCCCTCTCCTTATGGAGAGGGGCAGGGGGAGAGGAAAAATAGCTAAATAGTTACAAAACTCAGTCATATTTTGTCAAAGGAATTCCATATAGAAGTTAATTGTCAGCAACGGAACCATGCCGGGGAGCGGATATGTGGGGATGTATTCCTGCACAAAAAGGTGAAGGAAGAAAACCGGATTATCGCTGTGCTTTCTGACGGCATGGGGCACGGCGTGAAAGCCAATATGCTGGCAACACTCACTTCGACAATGGCGCTGAATTTTACGGTAGAACACCAGAATTTGGAGAAGATTGCAGAGATTATTATGAACACCCTTCCGGTATGCAGCGAACGTAAAATCAGTTACGCTACCTTTACTATTCTCGATATTGAAATTGCTGGAAATGTTAGTATTCTCGAATATGATAATCCACAGACTATTATCGTTAGGGATAACACAATTATGGATCCGGGATGGCAACAGGTATTCCTGAATTCTGAACAAAATCAGGGTAAGGAATTACGCACCTGTTCCTTTACACCCGAAAAGGAAGACCGCATTATTTTTTGCTCCGATGGCATTACCCAATCGGGCTTAGGTACTGATAAATACCCATTTGGCTGGGGGCGAGAAGATTTGATAGAATTTTTAATAGGGGAAGTTGTGAAGCACCCTGACTTATCAGCAGCAGAACTGAGCGCCAGGGTGGTAAAAAAAGCGGTTCAAAACGATAATTTCGAATCGAAAGATGATACAAGTTGTGCCCAAATCTACTTTAGGGAACCCCGAAAAATGCTTATATGTTCAGGGCCTCCTTATGAAAAAGATCACGATAAAATTTATGCTGAAAAAGTAAAAAACTTTGCCGGCCTAAAAGTACTATCAGGAGCCACAACCGGCGACATAATAGCACGCGAATGGGGCAAAGAAATCGAAGACACCTTTGATTTTGAAGACCCTGACCTCCCGCCGGTTTCATTTATGGATGGTGTTGACCTGATCACCGAAGGCATCCTTACCCTGACCAAGGTTTCGATTATCCTTAAAGATTATAACAATCAAACAATGTTGGGCAAAGGCCCCGCCGACCGTATTGTAAAAATGATCATTGAAAGTGATGAAATAGATTTCATCATTGGAACACGCATCAACATTGCCCATCAGGATCCAACCCTGCCCATCGAACTCGAAATACGCAGAACTGTAATTAAAAGAATTGCAGCCATCCTCGAAGATAAATTTTTAAAAGAAGTGGTGATAGAGTTCATTTAAAAGAAGTAATTATTTAGCTGCTATTGAATACTTGATTCTTAAGAACATGGAGAACTTCTTTTTTTGCCTCACCCCCGACCCCTCTCCAATTGGAGAGGGGAGCGCTTCTGCCGGGCAGTTTGGTGGTTTGTCAAACGAAGCACTCCATTTGGGTTTTCCCATTATGTCACGTAAGATAGTTCCCTTCCCCGCGTCGGGGAAGGGTCGGGGATGGGGCATTGACGGTGAAAAGACTGAAACAATTGTTGTAAGCATACTACCTAAATAATTACTAAAAGAAGATGATCCGGATATCATGTTTTTTTCCTCACTTATTCCACTCAAACAGCATTTAACAAAGGAATTGCAAACTTTTTCGGAAACAATTCAAGAAATAATTGGTTTGAAATAATCTTTGTAGTTTTAAAAAAATATTACTTTTGCACTGGCCTAAACGGTACCATGGCCGAGTGGTTAGGCAGCGGTCTGCAAAACCGTGTACAGCGGTTCGACTCCGCTTGGTACCTCAAAATCAAAAGCTTGTTGATTGATTCAACAAGCTTTTTTTTGTGAATTCACCCTTAACATACCCAACCATTTGTTTACGCAAAATACACGTATGAACATTTGGTTAATTAGATTGACAAATGGAAGATGAAAAGGGATTTAATTACTTATTCTTTCGACGGTAAAGAAAAACACCAGCTATTCCGACAATAACACCAGTAGCTATTGTTGAAGCTTCCCAAGCGTAACCTTTATATAAAGTATAAAAAACAATTGTGCTGACAATTAATACAGAAAGAAAGGCGAAAATCATACCCAGATATGATGTCCTGACGAGCATTTTTCTTGTAGAGGCTTCACTTTCATGGCGATGTCTGGCCTCATCCTCAGCCATTTTTATAATTCGTTTAGGGAAATCTTCGTCAACCATTTTATAGTGTTCCATCATTTCCGGAGGAGGAATCTGTCCTTGATAAAATGATTGAGATGCAATGAGAGCAGGTTGTGATGGCTCACTCTTTTTACCCTTATTACTTTTGAAATGTTGAGGTTGATTCATAAAAAGTTGATTTTATATCCATTCCAACTTTACGCCAAGAATCAGCGATACCATTTTGATCATCGTAGAACTTAAGTTCCGAATGGATCTTTTTAATAGGGTTATCAGAGAGTCCGAAGACGTAAAAGAAACCATCAAGGAAAAATGTCATTACTACCCTCTTTGACATGCTAATTGTTGTTTGTTGTTGTGTAATATTAATGCAAAAATGCGGAAAATGTTTTAATTATTAACACATCAAAAACCATTTACTGCGTAACACGCTATTAATGAGTACCATGTTGTTGTAAATAAAGTCAAAATGTTTTAATTCTAAATAATATGAAAGATGAACATTTGTTAAATCATGCCAACCAGCTCCGCTTTGCAAAAGAAATTGCAATTACACACCGTTTTTCATCTGCCAAACGGCAAGATAATCCTGAATGGTGGAAGTTAAGATGATGTCTCAAAACCAAGCGATTTATAATCCTTCGACTCTAATTTTTATTAAAAATTATAATGTTAACCCCGATGGCCATGCTAAAAATATCCCGAAGGCCTACTTCGTGTGATTTAAAAAAATACTTCGCATAAAGATCGTTTGTGGTAGTTTCGGCGTATAGCTCGATAGCCTTAACAAAAGTTTCCTGGCTAAAAAACTTTTTTGCCTTTAATCCTATATTGAAATGAAACCGAAAAGCATTGGGGGCATAGTACCCTTCAGGGTAAGTTTTGGGCAACCTCGAAAATGTGTTTCCCGCACCCGCAAATTGGCGGCTTATGGTTATTCCGGTTTGTGGTAACAAGAACCAGTTTTTTTTCAAATCCCAGGTATGGGGAACAATGATACCCTTAAGAAACAAGTTGTAAATACGCTGGGCTGCCTTATGTTTTGAAGCGTAACCAAATCCTGCCACGAGTTGGATGCTATGTTTCGGATTTAAATAATACCCTGCACCAACGATGTAAGCGCCATAATTTCCGGCATACTGAAAGTTGACATAATTGGGGGTCAATGTTTTTTTGTAGCGGATTATCGTGTCCTGTCCTGATGCTTGTAGGGCACAAAAGAATAATATAGCAGGGAGAATAAGATAAACTAAAAGTTTACGATCCATCAGTTTAATATTTTATGGTTTCAAGAATTAATGTATCAGGCTCGACAGTTAATTTGCAAAAAACATCTTTACCTGGGGTTCCAATAACAAGATAGGAAATGCTATCATCAAAATATTTACCGAAATAATGCTCGTGCTGATGCCCGTGAATTGACATGGAAACATTTGCGCTATCCATAATAGTTTTGTATGCCCATGTGTTGAGGGGTGAAAACTGATCGGACCATGGCGGAATATGGGCAATAACAAAAACCCTGTCGATACCGGCAGCGTTACTCACTTCATTAATCAGCCAGGCGAAATCGGGTTCTTCATAATTAAGTTCCCAGATAATATCGTTGAAAAAAATAAACTTACAGTTTTTAAAAACGAATGAATAGTTTTCAGGCCCATACTGATCGTTGTAAATAACCCTCCCGTTGGCCAGCACATCGTGGTTTCCGATTACGGTAAAATAGGGTTTTTGGAGTTTCTCCATAATATCGTAAAAAATTGTGTACTCGGCTATCATCCCACCATCAGTCATGTCGCCACCATGAATCGCGAATAGCACCTCATCATCTTGCCTGATAAGATTTACCGCATCAGTCAAACGATTGTAATAGGTGTGGCTATCGGATATCAGGGCAATTTTAAAACGACCCTGGCCCAAAGTATTCTTTTCAATATTTTCAAGTGCATCAAGGCGTTTTTCTCTTGAGAATTTTCTTTTATCCTTTACATTTGCTGAATAGGGGGTGTACTCAAATACTCTCTCGCAGGCGGAAAGCAGTATAACAATCAGAAACAGCAACAAACTTGTGTTTTTGAAATTTTTCATGAATATAAAAAACGTTTTTAAAACTGTAAATTGGTGAAAAAGCAAATATCTCAAACTTTAATTTCAATGAGAAAAAAGAAAGAACTTGTTTGGTGAGAATACCGGGATTTGATTTAAATTGAAATAGCCTTATTTTCGGATAACAATTCTTTTTGATATTGTTCCGGAATTATTTTGGATTTGAAGTAAATAAACACCATTCCTGTATTCTGAAACATCAAGACTAATTGTCTTTTTGTTTCCACAGATAAGCTTATAAACCCCGACCAGTTTTCTTGTTAAGCTATAAATATACAAAACCTGATCTGCTTCCGGCTTTTCATCAAAACGGATATTTAGGAATTCCCCGACAGGATTAGGGAAAATAATGATCGATGGTTTCGTACTTGTCAAGGGACTCAATCCTGTACATGGATCAATAATCAACTCCATCGTATCAGTCTGTTCACCACATCCTGATAAAGCTTGCGCAATAAGAGTTAACGAAACTATTCCGTTAGAAATATCATCAGAGCCCGGCGAATAAATTGGGGAAAGGATTTCAGGATGATCAAAGGTTCCATCACCTGAAGTTTCCCACCCCAGGCTCACAAAATTCTCAGCAACTGCATCAGCAATAAAATAGCTTTGATTTAAACAAATAATGGTATCAGATCCGGCACTGATATTTGGTGCTGGGTTTACATAAACACCGAGAGAATCAGACTTTTCATTCACACCATCACTAACTACACAAAAATAGATGGTGTTTGTTGTGGGAGAAACCAAAGGATTTTGCTCGTCCGACTGGAACCCGGGGGGAACAGTATTCCATGAAAATAAATAGTTCCCCGAACCCCCAGTCGCTGTTGCAAACAATTGAATCTCATCACCAAAGCAAATTGTATCGAATGCGGTGGATAAATTTAGTTCAAGATAATCGTTGATATGGAAAGCTGCAATTCGTGTTTGCCAACTGCGATCGCCCGTGGTTTCGTAATATTGCTGGGTGTACCAAAAAGTGGTTTGGTCTTTGGGGTCAATCTGCATGGCACTGTAATCGCCCCAGCGGTGATTTGGATTGGTTTGAACTCCGGATCCCTCGATAATTGAAAGCTCGGTAACATCGAACTGCCCGGGAAGTGCATCTGCTGTTCTGCCAGCAGCACGAACTGATGGATAGGTAGAAACCCCTGATACAGAATATCCCACTGCAATATTTCCATAGCCATCCATAGCCACTGAGCCCATCCAGCGATGGACATGATCGGGCGAATAAGTACCCTGCTGATTGATTTCCCATCCCGATCCATAATTTATGAATTCATACCAGCGAATACCGGCAACATCATCTCCCCGATTAACAGTGTGGTTTGCCACCAAACAATCAAAATCATCAAAATGGCGGTATTGCAACCTGTACATCAAACGGTTGGTCATCGGGGCAAGGTAGGGAGCATTTTCGGGCTGCGAAATTCCGGCAGCCAGATTATCATCGAATGATTCGGGCAGTAAAGTGCTAAGATAGCTTACCGCAGAATTGTTGATGTGTTGCCAGTCGGTTTCAACCTGGTAAATAAAAATGCGATCTGTTGCACCCTCCTTAAGGTATGCCAAATATGCCGGGGTTTGTTGAGGTGGTGGCATCCCATCGAAATCGGCAGGCAACATGCTCCAGGCTTGCTGATTTGGAAAAAAATCGTAAAAAATCCTGCGGGCATTTGGCGATCCGGCAAGCAGGCTGTCGCGCTCGAAAACTGAAACACCCACTGCATGAAAGTCCCATTGTGAATTTATCCAGAAGTTGTTGTTGGTGGTTAGATAATAGCCATCGTGCCAAACCGAAAGCTTCGGGTAGTCACAAAAATATTCGTATTCGTAGCCATACAAATACCATGAGCCAAGTGGATCATTGGTTTCAGATATGGCAAGTTTAAGATAATAGGGGCCGAGTGGATGGTTTGGAAATGAAAGTTCACTCATCAACCATCTATCGGCTAACTCATCATACAATACGATGGGGTCGCCATTGCTGTATGATGCCCAGATTTCGGGGGCCTCCTGCCAAAGCGAAAGGTTTGAAGCCGGACCAAAAACAATATTCCCGGTTTTGCCGAATATGGCAAATGACATGTTGATCATTTGTATGTAATGATTTTTACCAACATCGCCCTCGGTATCGGGAGGGATTTTATATTGCAGATTGCTAAGGCCTTCAAAATTTTGAACAATCTCACCCCGGTTATTACCATAATAATTTTCCTGAAGAACAGGATCTTGGCCAGGATTCATCCCGGGGAAATTCTCCCCAATCAATAAATCGGTGTTTTCTATTTCACCCGATGTACTATCATCCGGGAAAACTTGTGGTTTAATAAGCGGCAAACTTTTTAGAGGGGAAGTTTTCCCAAAATAGCAAGGCTTTACTATCCGGCTTGGTATAATTTTATCTTCCTGCGCATGAAGTATCAAAACAGGAAATATTACACAAAAGATAATGATGATGAAAATATTGAATCTTTGCATTTTAAAGCGTTCCATAAAATCCCAAAATTAATAAAACCCTGCCAATAAAATTTTGACTTTCTGAAAAACTCAAAACCATATTGTTAGCTTTAATATTTCGGTGCGCTGCACCTCGCGTATCAATTCTAATAGATACATCTACAAAGATTATCGCCACGCTGTGGCTTATCTTCCAGGTGCAGAGCACCGGTAATCTTTGTAGAATTTTATACGGCAATTTGTAAAAAGGTGCAGCGCACCGAAATATTTGATGCAAGGTTTTTGAATAAACAGCCTCCAAAACCTTGCACAAGGAATCAAATGTTCTGGATTAACTTTTGATTAACCAATGGATTAGGCCTTTTTTAGCAGACCCTATTTATAGGTTTCATTTTCTGAATTTTGGCATTGCGTCAAGCTCAAATTTCAGTAAAGTTTTTTTAAATTAATTTTTGTCAAATGAGTACCTTTGCACATTCATTAAAATAAATGAATTTTGAAAAACAAACACATCATTATTCCTATACTAATTGTAGCTGCATTTTTATTTTCCGGGTGGGGTTTCTACCGGGCATTATCACATTAGTTATCGCGCATCCTTGTCCTACAACGAGCAAATGCAGCAATTCAACCAATGGACACAAATTCTTGCCGACCATGCCTCTGATGCAGACTATCGCAAAAGCACAGACCCGGATGAAGGGCCACGCCATTATATCGACATTGATAATTATAACGACTTTGTTACAAGCGGGCGTATTCCCCAAACCCTCGATTCGGTAATAATGCTTTACGGAAATTATTTTGTTTACGATCAGGGCGTGCTTCCGTGGGCAACGCTCAAAACCTACGATTCTTTGGTAGCTTGCTTTTCACGTCTGAATTGGGATAAAGCCGTGCTTTTTGCCTCCGACCTCGGGCATTATGTTGCCGATGGCCACATGCCACTGCATATCACCAGGAATTACAACGGACAATACTCTAATAACTCGGGAATTCATTCACGGTATGAATCGACCATGATAAATGCCTACATCTCACAAATAAGCTATAATGGTTCGCAAATCAGTATGGTTGAAAATGTAAATCAGTATGTTTTTGATTATATCTACGCAAACTATACTTACGTAGATTCAGTTTTACTGGCCGATGATTACGCGAAAAGCTTTTCGGGAAACACCAATTCATCGGCATACAAGCAGGCATTGTGGGAGTATTCGCAGGATTTTACCACGCTTTTATTTAAAAACGCTTCACATGCCCTGGCCGAATTAATTTACTCGGCATGGACTGAAGCCGGCAGCCCCCTGATTTCGTCTTCAGCTATTCCCGAAAGTTTTACACATTCAGATATTTCGTCGCTACAAGATTTCCCAAATCCATTCACTACTTCAACAAATATTCAGTTTTCGTTGGATAAAAGCATGATGATTTCTATGAAAGTAATGAATAACCTGGGTGAAACAGTTGACATGATTCTAAATGAAAAGATGGATGCCGGAGATCATAATATACTGTGGAATCCTCATGATTTAAATACAGGAGTATATTTTCTGGTAATCGAAAATGGAAACGACCGTGTGGTCAGAAAGATGATTTTAAAGTAAATGGTAGTAATATTTATCAATCATCCCGAAAACTATCAGGTGGAATGTTCAATCAGTATTTTTTACGAATTATAAATATTGGTCAGCGCCATCCTTACATCGTCAAAGTGAAAGGTGAAACCTTCATCGTCCAGGCGTTTGGGGACAACCTTCTGGCTTCCCAACAGCATCTCCTTACCCTTATTCCCCATGAGCATTTTGATTATAAAAGCCGGAGCATGAAACCACGACAACCTGTGCAATACCTTTGCTAATTCCTGCGCAAATACTTTCATGGTAACAGGGTTTGGGGCGGTGAGATTGTATATACCCCGTGTATCTTTATTTTCAAGGAAATACTGGATAGCGCGTACCTCATCATCAATATGAATCCACGAAAACCATTGTTTGCCCGAACCAATATGCCCGCCAAATCTAAGCTTAAAAGGCTTGGCCATTTCCTGCAACGCCCCGCCATCAGGACCAATCACAACACCGGTTCTTATCAAAACCAGCCTTACTTCAAGGTCGAGGCCGTTAGTGGCATCTTCCCACTTTTTGGTAACTTCCGCAAGAAAAGTATCGCCGGGTAAATCACCCTCATCAAAAGTCTTTTTAAAATCAGAACCATAATAACCAATGGCTGAGGCTTGAATTAACACATCAGGTTTTTGATTAGCCCGGTTTATGGCATTTACAACCGCGGTTACGGATTCGGTGCGACTGTTAATTATCTGTTCTTTTCGCTTGTCGGTCCAGGGGCCAGATGTCAAACTTTCGCCGGCCAGGTTTATCACTGCCCAGGCATCGTGAATGATGTTGTCGAGAGTCTCACTGGTTTTTCCATCCCACTCACAAAATTCCGCATGATCGCCCAATTGTTCTTTTGCTGATTCGATATCGCGTGAAACTACCGTGAGATCAAATTCCTCCTTGTGGAGAAAGGAAAACAACCTGCTCCCAATAAATCCTGTTGCGCCAATGATGACGATTTTCATTTGGTTAAAATTTTGGCAAATTTCGTTAACTTTTGTTGAAAAACCTAAAGGTTTAATTTTGACACCCTTTGTACGAGCTTAAACTTTTTTACAAGGAATACCTAAAAAATCCGTCCAGTGGAATTTAAAACATACCGAACCTGGTTTTAATCAATATCCAAAATCCGCAGACTAAAGTAATGAATCTTATGTACAATGTATCCTATCCGTTTAATCCATGTAATTCGATGAAAAACCATCATCATAATCTATCATCGGATTGATCGGATGCACCGGATGCACAATTTCTCTTATCCGTTTAATCCGTGTAATTCGATGAAAGACTATCATCGGATTGATCGGATGCACCGGATGCACAATTTCTCTTATCCGTTTAATCCGCGTAATTCGATGAAAGACTATCATCGGATGTATCGGATGCACCGGATGCACCGGATGCACAATTTCTCTTATCCGTTTAATCCGCGTAATTCGATGAAAGACTCTAATCCAAGCGCTTCAATACCGAAATAGCATCTTCAACATGTTTTGCGGCATTCAATTGTGAGTTAAAAACATGCTTCACCACACCTTGTTTATCGATAACATAAGTTACTCTTCCCGGAATGGGTCCCAACATATTGGCTGGCACACCAAAAGATTTCCTGACCTTTTTGTTGATATCGCTCAAGAGTCGGAATGGAAGACGGTGTTTCTCAGCAAATTTTTTGTGCGATTGAACCGAATCGGAGCTGATCCCAATGACTTCAGCCCCGGCATCCTGAAAATCAACAAACTGATCGCGAAACGTACATGCTTCGGCAGTGCAACCCGGGGTATCATCTTTTGGATAAAAATAAATCACAAGATTGGTTTTCCCAATTTTATCTTTGATCTCAACATTGTTTCCATCCTGATCGGGTAAAACAAAAAATGGAATCGTTGAGCCAACTTTTATCTTCATTGTATTAATTTTTAGTTTACAAGGATAAAAGAAAAATCTATGCAAAAATGTTTAATAGAGCATCAATTTGTTAAATATACTAATGGCAAGTATTGGTAAGAAGCTGGAGTACATGTTGCTGGACAGGTCTTTCAGTCGCAAGCTCCTACCAATGACAAGTTTTTGTAACAAGTTGATTACCTGTCTCGCGGCCCGCTTCGCCAAGACTCCAGCGAGGCGAGCAAGGCGGGGGTCTGTTTAACAGTTAGTTTTTCAACGTTTTGCAAAAAGTTGTCATTAGTACTTGAAAAACGCAGCATAGCAAGTTTTGGAGGGAGAAATCTATTCCATAATGTTCCCGCAAGGGCGGGATTTCCCCGAAAAAACGGGGCAGGCTGCTTCACTCAACATTGCCTCATTATGCCCAAAAATTTTGGGTTAACTCTCGAAAAGATCAGCCTTTGCACACGCTGCAAATCTTCAACAAATTTCTGCTATAAAAAATATAATTCTACTTTTGCGTTTCAAAATAATCAGAAATTACAATTTGTTATCGCTAAACCTTGATATTAAAATTTTAACAATACTATTATTGCAGAATGTTCAGATTAGTTAACCTTTTTTTATCTCTCCAAAATTAGCCGGCATAAAGGCTTAACTTTTTTCCATGCCCAAATTAAAATACCTCGATCATATTGATTCGTTAAGAGCGCTTGCAGTATTGCTTGTATTGCTTTTCCACCTCGACATTACCTTTTTTAAAGGAGGATTTTTGGGTGTGGATGTGTTTTTTGTCATCAGCGGGTTTTTAATTACCCGCAACATTAACCACGAATATACAAGCACCCAGGCATTTAATTTTACCAGGTTTTATTATCGTAGGGTCAAAAGACTATTGCCATCTTATTTTTTAACGTCAATTTTTGTTTTTATTTTTGGATTTCTGCTTTTATCCCCATCAGACCTTATCGGGCTCACCGATTCGATTTTCGCGGGATCGATTGCTTTGTCAAATTTTTACTTTCTCGGAGAGTCAGGCTATTTTGATACAGCAGCCAAATTAAAACCCTTGCTGCATACCTGGTCGCTTTCGGTGGAGGAACAATATTATTTTATCTGGCCTCTTACATTGTTCTTGTTTTGAAAGGATTTCGCAAATTCAAAACCTACATCCTCATCCTACTATTATCGATAATAACAATTGTAGCAACTTTATACATCAATGCCAATGGCATTTCTGAAAACATCCTGAATTTCTTTTCCCGACATCCCGAATCCCCAACCGATTTGCAGTCATTTCTGTTTTATTTGCTACCCTTCCGAACTTACGAATTCCTTATGGGGGCACTCCTGGTTTTTCTTCCCGAAATCCACATAAAAAGCGAAAAAACCAAAGGCATGATTATAACTTTGGGTTTTCTGCTCATTGTTTTACCGGGAATTTTATTTGACGATAGACTTACCTTTCTAAGCATTTTAAACATCATTCCCTGCCTGGGAATTTCGCTGCTCATTATTGCACCGCAATCCAAATATTTTAAATGGTTTTTTTATAACAATATGCTCCGTGAAATCGGAAATGCCAGTTATACAATTTACCTGTTTCACTGGCCGGTTGTTGTTTATTACAAACACCTTTACGACCAACCTTTAAATTTTTTCAGCGGCCTGGTTTTATTTTTGCTATCCATTGGAATTTCGTTAATTGTTTACAAATATTACGAAACTCCATTCAGGCGGAATACATTTAAAAACATCAAACTGGATTACGCTAAGATGGGCTTTATCTTTTTGCTTTTTATTGGAGGATCTTATGCCATTAAAAAAGATGTTACAGGTAATGAGGGCTGGATATGGAGGCTTGATGATAAGAACCTTGAACTGATCGAAGAAATCGGCGTTCCCATTAAATATCACTATACCAATTGGGGTGGGGCATATTATAAATTTGAATCGGAAATAGAAAACAAACAAAACCCCAGGGACACCATTGATATGGTGTGGCTGGGCGACAGCCATTCGGGGCATTTTGCGGCCGGACTGGATTCGATACTGGTGAAAAAACATGGCATGAAAGTGCATATTTCTTATGTGAGTTGTTTTGTTTTGCCTGAGATGGTTTCGACCAATGACAAATGTACACTTGATGCCGATTCGGTAATAAGATCAAAAATGAAGCTACTGGAACAAAACCCGGGTGCTCCACTGGTTCTTAGCTATTATTGGAGGTTTCGTCTGTTTTCGACCTGTTTAGCAATTGATGAAAAAACCGGCGAAGAAATCGATCCTGATTTATTAGAAAGAAAGGATGGCTATCATCTACTTTGCGAAAAAATAGAAAAGTTTAGGAATGTTTTAGGAAAGGACAGGAAAATTATCATCATCGGCGAATCTCCTGTTCGGGCAGGGAATTTAAATTACATCGATAAGTTACTTAAGCCCTCCTACCTGTCATTTATTTCACCTGTTTCAAATTCGTTTCAGGAAGGGCAATCGGCCATAGATATGAATAATTTCATGAAGGATTATTTCGAAGCTAAAGATAACTTCTATTTTATCGACCCATCTGAACCTTTCTGCGAAGATGGCACATGCAATAGCCAGGTGGGGAATAATATCTATTTCAGCGATGTTGACCATTTTTCCAAAGTCGGTTCTGTGCAAGTAATGGAATACTACGAAGATACGTTCCTGGATATCATGGCAGCCGATTCGAAGAAATAATTCAACCCCGACAAACAGTTTTGTAACTTACCGGCCTTCTAAATAATTTTAGAATGTCCGAAGAACTCCTACGTAGAAGATTAACCAGAATAGCTCGCCTTGATGGCAAAGCGAGTTGCCCAAAATAGCTCAAGAGTCGTCAAGGCAGTCGATCGCCCGAAGGACTCCTATGGAGGAGATTTTAGATTTTATTGAGTATCACCAACATCTTAAATCTAAAATCGCCTGCCTCGCCTAAGCATGAGCCACACCAGGCGGCAAGGCGGGTTAATCTGAAATCTTATATTTTTATAAAAGTTACTTTAAAGACCGACAATAACTCAACAACCCCACAACTTCTCCCACTTTTACTCCCCCTCAGCCAAAGCTCGTTTATACTCTTTCAGCACCCTTTCGCGGGCAAATTTATGATCAACGATTGGTTTGGGATAATTCAGATCCAGAAATTCAGGAACCCACCTTTTGATATATTTTAAATCAGGGTCAAACTTTTTGGTTTGCCGTTCCGGGTTGTAAACCCTGAAATATGGCACAGCATCGCATCCCGAACTTGCTGCCCACTGCCACCCCCCGTTATTCGATGACAATTCAAAGTCCAGCAATTTTTTGGCAAAATAAGCTTCACCCCAGCGCCAGTCGATCAACAGATGCTTCACCAGGAAACTGGCCACAATCATCCGCACCCTGTTGTGCATAAAATCGGTTTCGTTCAGTTGATGCATTCCGGCATCCACAATAGGGTAGCCGGTTTTTCCTTTGCACAAGGCCTGCCGCATTTAACCAATAGTGAAGATACCTTCGCTTCAAACTCCTTTTTAATCCGCTTCACCTGATCATAAATAAACGAAATACGTTTATCCTTTTTATACTCCAGCTTATCAATAATATCCGCATCAAAAATAAAAAGGGGAAGCACATTTCCCCTTTCTTACAATGCACGGTATAAACCCGCATTATCTTCTATTCGCAAATATCTGCGAAACCAAAATATTGTAATGTGTTTCATTTACGCTGCCTTTTCCGTATTTTTTCCAAACACCTCTTCGCAGTACAAAAAAGGTGCAGGTACAATCAATGCTGCAAAATACCAGTCCATACTAATTAAATTTATTTTTTTATGTTATGTTTGCTTTCTTTAATAGTGAAAACAGAAAAATTATCATTTTGTTTAAGCTCCAAAAATATGAAGTTTCAATGTGTTTGTTTTAATTTATTGTAGCGAAAAATCTTAAACAATCAATACAAAACGTTGTTAGGCTCTTATCTCTAATATTCTGCCAAAAAATGGCAGAATATTAGAGATAAGGTACCCAAGCAAAATTTAAAATGCATTGACGTTAATATGAAAGGAAGATAAATAATAAAGCTCTTAATTGCAAAATATGCATTTATAAATTTTGCCAACTAACTTGGACAAACCAAAACAGGAATACACCATAATTTTTACATGATCACCTTGTTTGGTTTTTTTTGGGCGGCCTGGCGGGCTTTTCGCTGTACCCAACTTGTGCCTGCTGTGTTTTTGTAGGTGGTGCGGTCCCGCAGTTGCGGGATCTGTCAGCCGCCACCCACCAACAAAAACATCAGCAGCCACTTCGTTGGGGTGTCGCTTCAATCCCTGCCGCGCCGGCAGCCTGGGCTTTCGCTCGGCAAGGCGGGCCTGCCACGCCGGAAACAAGAGCCTTCGCTAGGCAAGGCGGGCCTGCCGCAGCCTGCGCTAAAGCAGCTGCAATGTTGTAAATGACTTGTTTAAAAATAGTAATGAAACTGAAAAAATAATATTTATGACGACATCAACATTAATTACAAAAACAATCATTTTAAATAATGGAAACCCCGAAGAAAAGCGAAATGAAATCCTCGCTTACTTTCATGAAACTTACGATGTTTACGAGAAACTTTTCGAAGTACTTAGCAGCGATGAGGCATATTACATGCGTGCCGATCCCTTGCGTCATCCACTGGTTTTTTATTTTGGACATACGGCAACATTTTTTATCAACAAGCTCATTCTTGCCAAGCTCATCGACCAACGCGTAAACCCCGGTTTCGAATCCACTTTCGCCATTGGTGTTGACGAAATGTCGTGGGATGATTTAAATGATAAACACTACGACTGGCCAACAATTAAGGAAGTTCAGGATTACCGTGATGAAGTACGCAAAGTGATTGATCATTTGATTAACACCCTGCCCCTCGACATACCCATCAATTGGGAAAGCCCCTGGTGGCCTATCCTTATGGGAATCGAACACGAACGCATCCACCTCGAAACTTCATCGGTGCTCATCCGCCAGCTTCCCATCGAACAGCTTAAAAAACATCCCTTGTGGAAAATCCATGAGCACTGGGGCAAAGCTCCCGAAAACCAATTAATTGAAGTGCCCGGTGGCGAAGTAACACTTGGAAAAACACGGGATCATGCCCTTTACGGCTGGGATAATGAATATGGTAAAATAAGCGAAGAAATCCACCCTTTCAAAGCCTCGAAATTCCTGGTGTCAAACGGTGAGTTTCTTGAATTTGTTGAGGATAATGCTTACGAAACTCAGGAATATTGGACTGAAGAAGGCTGGAACTGGCGCAACTTTAAAAAGGTCATCCACCCATTATGGTGGATAAAACAAAATGACGGAAGCTGGAAATTCCGCACTATGGCCGAAATTATCGACATGCCCTGGAACTGGCCAGTAGAAGTGAACCAACTGGAAGCAAAAGCCTTCACCAACTGGAAGAGTAAAAAAACCGGCCAAACATTCAGGCTACCCACCGAAGAAGAATGGACATATTTCCGGGATTTGCAAAAGGTACCCGATCTACATAATTGGGACAAAGCTCCCGGTAATATCAACCTTGAAGTAGCTGCCTCCTCAGTACCGGTTGATACCTTTAAATTTAACGACTTCTACGATGTAGTTGGCAACGTGTGGCAATGGACCGAAACGCCCATTTCCGGTTTCCCGGGCTTTGAGGTTCATCCCTTATACGACGATTTTTCAACCCCTACCTTCGACACCAAACACAATATCATAAAAGGCGGATCGTGGATTTCCACCGGAAATGAAGCCACCCTTGATGCGCGGTATGCCTTCCGCAGGCATTTTTTCCAACATGCAGGTTTTAGATATATCCAGAGTGATGCACCGGTAAAAGTACGCGAAGATGTTTACGAAACCGATGCTTTGGTTTCGCAGTATTGCGAATCCCACTATGGCAAGGAATACTATGATGTTCCCAACTTCCCTAAAAATTCAGCCGAAATTTGCTTAAAATATATGGAAGGTTGCCCAATGAAACGAGCCCTCGACCTGGGTTGTGCTACCGGACGGTCAACCTTTGAACTGGCACGTAAATTCGATAAGGTAACCGGGCTCGATTTTTCGGCACGCTTTATAAAAATTGCAGATGAACTCATCGAAAAAGGATATATCCACTATGTGCTGCCCGAAGAAGGCGAACTGGTTTCGTACCACGAAGTTTCGATGGAGGAATTTGGTTTTAAGGGTTTGGAAAAGAAAGTCGAATTTTTCCAGGCCGATGCTGTAAACCTTAAACCACATTTTACAAACTACGATCTGATCTTCGCCGGCAACCTTATCGACAGGCTCTATGATCCCGGCAAGTTTCTGGAGATGATCTCCGGGCGATTAAATCCCGGCGGCATCCTTGTAATTGCCTCACCCTACACCTGGCTGGCAGAATACACCAAACGCGAAAAATGGCTGGGCGGCTACAAAGAGGACGGCGAACCCGTTACCACCCTCGATGGATTGCACCGCCACCTTGACAAGCATTTCAAGTGCATCGCCGAGCCATTTAAAGTGCCTTTTGTAATTCGTGAAACCCAAAATAAATTCCAGCACACGTTGTCGAATTTTACCGTGTGGGAAAGAAAAGGAAAATAGTAAATGGTTATTCGTTATTGGGTTATTTGTTGTTAACATTATTTTTTATCCGTGCATTTCCCGAAAAATCGGGACAGGCGTGGCTATTTTTTAAAAACATGAAATACTTCCGCCATGAGGGCGGGCAGGCATAGCTAATTATTAACACCCACGTTTGCCCCGATCATTCGGGGGAAATGAATAATTCAATTTTATCCGTGCATCAGTGGCTATTATATAAAAAAATGAAAATAAAAACCTATCAAATACTTAATATCATTGGGCTACTTGGGGTGATCACCATAAATATTTTGGCCAATGCCTTGCCCATCGCCGGGAAAAACACCGGAGAATTATCCGATTTGTACCCGAGCCTTTTTATACTTGCCGGATTCACATTTTCGATATGGGGCATCATTTATTTACTGCTCATCCTTTTTACGGTGTATTAGTCGAAAGGAATTTTTGGCGAAAGCAACATCCCGCGAAACAAGTTTTTGTACCGGATTGATATTTGATTTTTCGTTTCTTCGCTGGCCAACATGGCCTGGATTTTCGCCTGGCATCATCAAATATAACTGGAACAGCTTTGGTATATCCCCTGAAATCTGGGCAATTATTATGATTACCATTGCAACTGTTATCACAATAATAGTATTGTTAAGAAGAAAAGACCGGTGTTCAGTCATCCGATGAATTACTCCCGGAAGCAGTAATTTTCCCATGCGCAAGGTGTCATTTGCTTAAGCGCTATTCATCGGATGACTTTTCCGAACGCATGGAAAAACGGAAGTGAAACTTTCCATCCTCCAACGTAGGAGGATTTATTTCATCGCAGGTGGATTTATCTCAGCCAGCTGGCTGACGCTTTCCATCTATCAGCACCGAGCAATAACACCCTCACACTAAAACATCTAAAAAAAATATTTACTTTTGTTGTTATTTCAAAACACATTAAAATTAACAGACTTCATTTCAAAACTTCATGAATAAAAATGAATTATCTTATCAAAAAATTAAAACAATGATATTATGAAAAAATCAACAGCAAAATTATTAACCCTGCTAATGGCCTTAACCATGAGCACAAGCCTTATGGCTACCGGTTATCTCGTAAGCGAAGCAGGTAGAGAAGGGGCAAACGGCTTCTATTTTGAAGCCGGCCAATACAACAACAAGCTTCAATACAAATTAGATGGCGAGGAGTATTATTTGAGATATGAAAGCTCTAATAGTCGTTGGGAAATATGGGGAGGTGGTTTGACATTATATTTCTCAGATGACAACCAAGAAACTCCTCCATTATCAGATTGGGAAGTTGATTATGGGGGCTATCCGACTCCATATGTTTAGAAGCATCGGCAAAACTTGCATACAACTCTGAAGTTTTTCAAGAATCAGAAGCAAATAATGGAACTATAGAAAATAGTCTGACGATTACTTTAGAATATCCTGAATCAGATTATTTTACAGGAAGTACTGGTACTTTTGCAACCAGTAAGTACACCGAAACAAATGTTCCTTCCGGATTAACAATGGTAATTACCAAAAACAGCGATACAGAGCTAAGTGTTTCCCTCACCGGAACTGCCACTAACAGTAACAATACCAACGACATCACCAATCTGCGAATCGCGTTCAACAATACTGCTTTCAACGAGGGGGATGCGTCCGGAGTAACAAATTCAACAAAAAGTAATTTGGATGTAGATTTTATACAGCAAGTCGAAGTAGCAATAAGTGGTGGGGATTACACGACTATAACTGCTGCAATTGCTGCCTCTGAGGATCGGGATATAATCAATATTGCAGAAGGGACATATACCGAACCTGAACTCACGGTAAACAAAGACCTCACTTTTCTGGGAGCCGGGGCAGCAGCTACTATAATCCAGGCACATGCCCTGGAAAATACTGCTACACATCGTGTTTTTTATATTAATTATTCCAAAATAGTTACGATTAAAGATGTTACAATTCGACATGGAAAGAAGTCGGGCGCGGGAGGTGGTATTAAAAATAAAGGAACACTTACCCTAACAAATTCAACAATATGTAATAACAGTACAACAGGTAGTTATTCTTCCGGAGGTGGAATTCATAATATTTATGGTACTCTAACAGTAACAAACAGTACAATTTGTAATAATGCGGCACCAGGCTCAAGTAGCTGGGGTGGAGGATTCCTCAATCAAGGTACTTCAACATTTATTAATCCTACTATTTATGGAAATAGTTCTGTTGGTGGTTATGGTGGTGGTATTTCAAATAGAACTGGTACTGTAACATTACAGGGCTGCAATATTTGTAATAACACAGGATCTGAAGGCGATGGAATATTTATTAATGGGAACACACTGAATATATGCAATACGGTTGTCGCAAACAACGGCACATCAGATTATCATGTTAAAAGTGCAGGAACATTGGTTGATAATGGATATAATATTATTGAAAATCAAACTGGAAGTGGCTCTCCTTCAAATTGGAAATTTACCGCTACAACGAATATTCTTTACAACTACAAGGCAGATGGGACATCAAGTACATCATGGAACAGAAATAACACAGCCTTAGGCAACCAAAACCTCAACCTTTCAACAACGCTGGCAGACAACAGCACCTTAAACGGATCTCAAACACTTGCCTTACTCTCCGGTAGTTTTGCTATTGATGCCGGAACAAATACCGGCGCACAAACAAGCGATCAGCGTGGTGTATACAGATATGGCACAACAGATATTGGAGCCTATGAGTACGATGGAATATTCACTATTGTATGGGATGGTTCTGAAAGCGCAGACTGGAACACAGCAGAAAACTGGAATGTCAGCGATGTTCCATCCTCACCTTATGATGTTACAATTCCTACTGTAGCCAAGGCATCGGCACCAATTATCGGAGCTAGCGGTACAGCAAGCTGCAACAATCTCACAATTAACGATGGAGCATCTCTTACAGTCGAAAGTGATGCATCGGGCTCAGGCTCTCTTATCACAGACGGCACAATCACCAACAACGGAACGGTGGACATAAAACGATATATTAGTGAGGATGTGTGGCACCTAATTTCCGCACCAAATAATGTGAGCACAGCCAATACCTTTGATGGCGATTTTCTGCAAACCTGGGATGAAGCCAGTGCTGAATGGTTAGATATAACACAAGCCACAACCGCACTTATCCCTGCACAAGGATATGGCCTCTGGGCGACATCAAAAGCGACAACTTATACTTTTACCGGAACTCCTACAAGCGGCGAGAAGACCATAGCGATGACATCGGCAGGTGGTGGTGATAACGATGGAATGAACCTTCTGGGAAATCCGTACCCGTCTTCCATCGACTGGGATGTATTGGTTGAAACTTATGGTGCAGTATATTACTGGGATAGCGAAAACAGCCATTATGATACATGGTCCGGCAGTGGCGCTACAAACGGCGGACAACAATACCTGCCACCCATGCAGGGCTTTTTTGTTTACACAACTACTGCAAAGGATTTTACTATCAACAACACTGCTCGTACACATGAAAACACTTCATCATACTATAAATCGGGAGGAGACAATATTTCCCATGGCATTCGCCTGGAAGCAAGCAATAATGTTGGTTTGAAGAATGATATGTTATTGCTTTTCGATAATGAGTCGCAGGCAGGATTTGAGCTTTAGACCGATACCTGGAAATTATTTTCAGGAACACAAGGCATGCCCGAAATTTACAGCATCGCCAATAATAACAAACTCGTGGTTGACGTACGCCCGGAAACAGAAAACATCCAGCTTGGTTTCCAAAGCGACGAAAATGGCATGTACAGCATCAGGATAAAAGAAATTGCAAATATTTCCGAAGCCATCCTGGAAGACACCAAAACACAAGAATTCCATAAGCTTCATCCCGATAGTTATCTGGGAGGAGCTTATGAGTTTACCTGGGATATCAATGATGATGAGAAACGGTTTAAACTCCATTTGAACACGGTTGGAATCGGGGAAAATACTATGGAACAAAGCAATATTTCAATTTCTGCTCATGGCCAACAAATCCTCATAAAAGGTGCTGTAAAAGGAAAAGTGCTTATTTCGGATATTATGGGCAAAACCGTCCTGGAGGAGAATATCAGTGGCATAGAACAAAACGCTTTTCATGTAAATCTGAAAACCGGTATTTATATTGTGATGATAGTAGCCGGAGAAGTAGTTTATTCTGAAAAGGTGTTTATTAAAGGAGACTAACGATCTATCCGCCTATCTTTTAAGGGTAAAATGGGCTTCGTAAAAGGACAATAGTTTCATGCTTTGCAATCAGTCATCCGATGAATTACTCCTGGAAGTTTCAATGTCTCCATGCGTAAGGTGTCATTTGCTTATGCACTATTCATCGGATGGCTTTTCCAGGATTACCGGTTTTTAGTCATCCGATGAATAACTTCCGGGAGTTTCAATGTCTCCATGCGAAAAGTGATATTTGCTTAAGCAGTATTCATCGGATGACTTTTCCAGGATTACCGGTTTTTAGTCACACCGTGAATACTGCCGGGCAGCAGCACCTTACTTTTTGCGAAAAGTGCTGTGTCCAAGGGTAATTCACGGTGTGACTATTCCAGATTACCGGTGTTCAGTCATCCGATGAATAACTCCTGGAAGCTGTAATTTTTCAATTAGTATAGTGTCATTTGCTTATGCACTATTCATCGGATGGCTTTTCCAGGATTACCGGTTTTTAGTCATCCGATGAATTACTCCCGGAAGCTATAATTTTTCCATGAGTATAGTGTCATTTGCTTATGCACTATTCATCGGATGACTTTTCACATTCCCTAAGTCACCCCGTGAAAGCTTTGTGAAAAGATGGCAAAATCCCTAAGGAATTGTACATCCGACACCAGAATTCACGGGGTGACTAACTATAATATATTACATCGCCATTTTTTGGGCACCCAACTTGGCACCAATAAATTCGCGGTTCAGGCGTGCAATGTTCACCAGCGTAATTTCCTTGGGGCATTCGGCTTCGCAGGCACCGGTGTTGGTGCAGTTGCCAAAACCTTCGATGTCCATTTGTTTCACCATTTTTTGTACACGGCGTTTGGCTTCCACTTGTCCCTGTGGCAATAGTGCCAGTTGGGCTACCTTGGCCGAAACAAAGAGCATGGCCGAAGCATTTTTACAGGCCGCCACACAGGCACCACAACCAATGCAGGCAGCAGCATCCATGGCTTCGTCGGATTTATCTTTGGCAATGGGGATGGCGTTGGCATCGGGTACACCACCCGTGCGCGCCGAAACATAACCCCCGGCCTGAATCAGGCGGTCGAAGGCTGAGCGGTCAACAATCAAATCTGTGAGCACAGGAAAAGCTTTTGAACGCCAGGGCTCGATAACAATGGTTTTTATGCTTTTGAACTTGCGCATGTGAACCTGGCAAATGGTAATGCCCGTATCGGGGCCATGGGGTCTGCCATTCACGTACAAACCACAGGTACCACAAATCCCTTCGCGGCAGTCGTTCTCGAAGTTGATGGGCATTTCGTCTTTCATCACCAACTCTTCGTTGAGTATGTCGAGCATCTCCAAAAATGATGCGTCTTCCGATATATTCTTAACCTCATAGGTCTTAAAGCTTCCTTTGGATTTGGAATCTTTCTGACGCCAGATTTTCAAATTAAAATCCATAGCTATGTTGTTTTAAACTTTATAATTTCTTGTTTTCACTTCGATAAATTCATAGTTGAGCGGCTCTTTGTGCCGTACAGGCTCATTATCATCACCTTTATATTCCCACACCGAAACATGGGTGTATTTATCATCATGGCGCAATGCTTCGCCTTCGGGGGTTTTATGTTCATCGCGAAAGTGTCCGCCACAGGACTCTTCACGATCCATGGCATCACGAGCCATCAGCTCGCCCAACTCCAGAAAATCGGCCACACGCCAGGCTTTCTCTAACTCCATATTTTTACCATCAATCCCACCGGGAATCTTCACGTCTTTCCAGAATTCTTTGCGTAAGTCCTGAATCATGGTAATTGCCTCCAGCAGTCCTTCTCTATTTCGCGTCATACCCACATGATCCCACATAATATGGCCAAGTTTTTTATGGAAGGTGTCCACCGTTTGCTTTCCTTTTATGTTGAGCAACTTGTCAAGTTCAGCTCGCACTTTCTTTTCGGAAGCGTCGAACTCGGGCAGATCGGTTTTAAAAAAGGGTACATTGATCTGATCAGCAAGATAATTTTGCAAGGTGTAAGGAATTATAAAATAACCATCGCTGAGTCCCTGCATCAATGCAGAAGCTCCCAAACGGTTAGCACCGTGATCGGAGAAGTTGGCTTCGCCGGCAGCGAATAATCCAGGAATGCTGGTTTGCAATTCGTAATCCACCCAAAGGCCACCCATGGTATAATGCACAGCCGGATAAATCATCATCGGCGTTTCGTAGGGGTTGTCATCAACAATCTTCTCATAAATCACGAAGAGATTACCATAACGTGCCTCTATCACATTTTTACCCAAACGTTTTATCGCATCTTCAAAATCGAGATAAACAGCCAAGCCTGTACTACCTACACCGTTTCCGGCATCGCAGCGTTCCTTGGCAGCACGTGAGGCCACATCGCGGGGCACCAGATTACCAAAGGCTGGGTATCTTCTTTCGAGATAATAATCGCGGTCTTCTTCGGCTATCTGTGTAGGCTTTAATTCACCTTTCTGAATTTTTACGGCATCTTCTTTTTTCTTCGGCACCCAAATTCTACCGTCGTTCCTCAAACTTTCGCTCATCAGCGTAAGCTTAGACTGATAATCACCGTGAACGGGAATACAGGTTGGGTGGATTTGCGTGAAAGAAGGATTTCCAAATACGGCACCACTTTTATAGGCTCTCCAGGCAGCACTGCCGTTTGAGTTCATGGCCATGGTGGATAGGAAGAAAACGTTTCCATAGCCCCCGGTTGCCAAAACGATGGCGTGGGCCGAATGGCGCTGAATTTCGCCGGTAATGCTGTGTCGCGAAACCACACCACGGGCGCGGCCATCCACGATTACAATATCAAGCACTTCCTGCATGGTAAGCATTTCGCAGCTTCCGTTGTGGATTTCTTTGCTTAATGCGCCGTAGGCACCAAGTAACAATTGCTGTCCGGTTTGTCCGCGGGCGTAAAATGTTCGCGAAACCAGGGCTCCGCCAAAGGAACGATTGTCGAGTAAACCACTGTATTCGCGGGCAAAGGGCACACCCTGAGCCACGCACTGGTCGATAATTTCGGAGCTCACCTCGGCAAGCCTGTAAACGTTGGCTTCGCGAGAGCGGTAGTCACCCCCTTTGATGGTATCGTAAAATAGTCGGTAAACCGAATCGCCATCATTGCGGTAATTTTTGGTGGCGTTAATCCCACCCTGCGCAGCGATACTGTGTGCCCGGCGGGGGCTGTCGTGGATTCCGAAAACTTTTACTTTAAAACCAAGCTCGCCAAAACTTGCAGCGGCAGCGGCTCCGGCCAATCCTGTTCCTACAACAATAATTTCCAACTTCCTTTTGTTGGCGGGATTCACCAGCTTTTGGTCTGATTTATATTTTGTCCATTTTTCGGCCAAAGGGCCGGCTGGAATTTTAGCATCTAATTTTACCATAACTTACAGTAATTATACTTGAATTGAAGGATTGAAATAAATAAACAATGAAATAAATGTAAAGCCCAGGAAAAGTACAATAGAAACAATCGTACTCAATCCTTTTAAAAATGGTGTGTATTTGCTGTGGTTCAGCCCCAGCGTTTGAAACGCCGACTGAAAAGCGTGATGCAAATGGAAACCCAGTAAAATAAAGGCAATGCAATATCCAATTACAAAACCCAAATATTTGAATTTTGAAATAACCAGAGCACCAAGGTCATGCAGGGTTTCTTCGCCATAGGTTACTGGCTCAACTTCTCCTAAGAATTTGGCCTTGATGTAAAAATCCATCAAGTGTATAACTAGAAAAATAAAAATAACAATCCCGGTGTGGATCATAAATTTGGAAAACACCGAAGTGTGCGACCAGCCTTCTTTTTTGTAACGCGTCGGACGGGCCAACCAGTTTTGAATCTGGAGTATCAAACCATATATAATATGGATGATAAAGCCACCAAACAAAACCACTTCAAATACCTTTACTAATGGAAAAGTTCCCATAAAGTGTGCTGCCCTGTTGAAAAATTCTCGTTCATCGCCCGGAATCAACAGCGTGAAGTTGATACCCAGGTGAACAAACAAAAATGTAATCAGGAACAACCCCGCAAAAGCCATGATGACTTTTTTGGTAATTGAGGAGTACCTTAATGTTAAATTGCTCATAGATTTAAGATTTTCAAAAATTTTTGGAAAAGATTCTAATGCTTATGTTAAAAATTATCTTCTTTTGTAGAAGAATGGAGCAAATTTAGGGTTTAATTTCTTTGAAATCATTCTAAATTTAGTTGCATAAGTAATTTGTAATGTATTTAAATTATTATCGCATAAAATGAGATACAAGTCAATTAATAATGAGTTGTTTAAGGAAAACCGGAATCGGTTCTGCTCACAGCTTAAATCAAACAGTATTGCCATTTTTCATTCAAACGATCAGATGCCGCGAAATGGAGATCAGTTTTTCCCCTTTAGGCAACAATCCGATTTTTTTTACTTAACTGGTATTGATCAGGAAAAAAGTGTATTGATTCTGGCACCGGATTATCCCGATCCACAATATCATGAGATATTGTTTTTGATCGAAACCAACGAAAAAATTTCGATATGGGAAGGCCATAAATACACGAAAGAGGAGGCCGAACAAATTTCGGGCATTCAAAATATTCGCTGGCTTGAGGGTTTCGACATGATTGTACGTGAGCTCATGCAGTGGTGCAGCAATGTTTATCTTAATGCTTACGAATATCCAAAACACCAAACTGAAGTGGTTTCGAGGGACATACGCTTTGCCAATACATTAAAGTCCGTTTATCCCGCCCACCGCTATGTGCGGTCAGCACCCATATTAACCAATCTACGGATGATCAAATCAGGACACGAAATTGAACTGATTAAAAAGGCCAACGAAATTACCGGTAAAGCTTTTAGGCGGATGTTGAAATTTGTGAAACCCGGCGTAATGGAATATCAAATTGAAGCGGAAATGGAGCATGAATTTGTTTTTAATGGCGCTACCGGAAGCGCCTATCATCCCATCATTGCTTCGGGACAAAACTCATGCGTACTTCATTATGTGGAAAATGATAAAGAATGTAAAGATGGAGATTTGGTGCTTTTTGACTTTGGCGCTGAATATGCCAATTATGCTGCCGACATTTCCAGAACCATCCCGGTAAACGGAAAATTTACACCACGCCAACGCGAAATATACGATTTGGTTTTACGGGTACAGAAAAAAGCCATTCAACAGTTTGTGCCGGGGAATACCATGGAATTGTACAATAATTTCGTAAACAATGAAATGGAAATAGAAATGATTGGCATAGGATTGCTGGATGTGGAAAAGGTGAGAATCCAGAATCCTGAAATGCCTTTGTACAAGAAATATTTTATGCACGGTACAGCGCATCACCTTGGCCTTGATGTGCATGATGTTTACGACAAACACAAACCTTTTAAACCCGGAATGGTTTTTACCTGCGAACCCGGAATTTATATCCGTGATGAAAACATAGGTATCCGTATTGAGAATAATATTCTAATAACCGAAAACGAGCCTGTTGACTTGTCGGAAAATATTCCCCGCGAAGCCGATGAAATTGAGGACCTGATGAATGAATAGAAACAACTAAATAATTACAATTTGAAATATCCATTTTAATTATTAACACCTGCTGACATGAATAAAACAGTATTCAATTTTATCCGTGCATCAGTGGCTAATTTATATACAGATGAATGAAATAATTAAATTTGAAGATCACAGGATTAGTTTTTCGGATCACGGAAAAGGAATGCCCATTGTATTGTTGCATGGATTCCTGGAATCGCTGGAAATGTGGAATGCATTTGTTGCAGGGCTTTCAAATGATTTTCGGGTAATCTGCATCGACCTTCCGGGGCATGGAAAATCGCCGGTGTATAAAGATAGCTTAACTATGGAAATTATGGCTCGCTGGGTGAAAGCCGTTTTGGATCATTTACAGGTGGAGCGCTGTATTATGATAGGCCATTCGATGGGAGGCTATGTAAGCCTTGAATTTGCATTGCAATACCCTGAAATGTTATCTGCTTTTGGCTTATTCCATTCCCACGCATCGGCTGATACTGAAGAATCCAAAGAAAACAGGAGGCGTTCCATTAATATTGTAAAGCTTAATAAGGCAGGTTTTATCAATCAATTTATCCCGGATTTATTTGCTGAAGATAATGTGGAAAAATTTGATGCGGAAATTACAAGACTCCAGGAAATTGCCTCGGAAACTCCTGCAAAAGGAATTATTGCAGCCCTGGAAGCCATGCGCGGCAGGAGTGGGAAAATAGAATTGCTTTTAAATACAGTGGTTCCTGTTTTGTTTATTGCCGGAAAAGAAGATCCCAGAATACCGGTTCAAAATATTTTGGCGCAGGCAATTTTGCCGCAACATAGCGAAGTTTTGATTTTGGGAAAGGTTGGCCACATGGGCTTTATGGAAGCCCAAAGCAAAACATTGGAAATGATACGCTGCTTTGTGCAGCGGGCACAAGCCAAATAATTAGCGTTAGTTCATAATTTAAATGCTTTTTAATTCAGGATCATTACCTTGTGACTGGCTATAATTTGCTTGTTCATCTCAAGCACACAAACATACATTCCATTTTTATATTCGTGGGAAGAAAAATAAATCCTGTGTAATCCTTTCGAAACATTGGATTGTTGAACTATCTCAACCTTTTGTCCCAATTCGTTGATGAGATAGATATTGATATCTGCATCTTCATGTAGGGCAAAGGATATTTGCGTAGTTCCCGAAAATGGGTTGGGCTGATTTCCAATAATTCGCCCGGCTGGTTCAGATTGATCTTGAGGCGAGGGATTAAGCGAAGTATCCGATTCGCCAAAAAGCAGGCTGATGTGATAATCTTTGCTCTGATCAAATTCTACGGTCGAATTATACCGGTATTGGCTTAGCTTACCTGTAAATACAGATTTATAAGCACTTTGTTCCATGAGTATGTATGTGTGGGCAAGGTCGATTATAGCAAACAACGAATCCTCGTAGGACGATGGATATTCAATAAATCCTTCAAAGCTTTCTATAGCAGGCTGCCAGTTTTCGAGGGCTACATCGCAAAATGTAGCAAGCTGTCCGGCCAGTTTTTCAAGGATTTCGTTTTCGTCAATGGTAAGGTAGTAGCTTTTTAGCGTGGCGTAATCGTTGTCTTCGTCCACGATGGCGTTCCATTTTACCTCGCGCGGGAAGCTGCCGCGTGTGGCATAAACCTGGTTCACGGCGTTGTCGCGGATTTGCTGGGTTTGGTAATCGTATTCGGCCAGCCGGTTCCCCGTGATGGATATTTCGCTGTTGTTAAGGCATTGAATGCCGTAAGGATTTTGAGAGAACACCACGTTATCCGTTACATCGGCATAGCTATGATAAATGTACAGCCCGGCTGCAGTAATACTTGATGTTCCGTTCCCGGTAATGATGTTATCAGTAATCAAATGATTTTCGTTGGCCGAGCTTCCTGAATTTGAAATTGAAATACCATTGCCTATACACCCCGAAATGGTGCATCCCGAAATGCTGTAAGCGGGATAGGATTCGATAATAATGGCAGCGTTGTTATTACCGGTATTTGCAAATTGGCAATCTTCGATGTTTACAAAGCTATTTCCGGAAAGGGCATAACTTACCCGGGCAAAGCTGCCGGCGAACATGCCCCCGCTGATGTAAATATTTCCACGAATCACATCGATACCGCCGTTTGAAAAATCGCAATTATCGAGGGTGAATGAGGCTGGACATCCGGTTACAATGCAATGCCCGAAATCCACATTTTGGAGCGAAAGTGAAAGGACCGGATTGTTAAGTGCCAGGCCCAGCCATTGCAGGTTGTTTTGTGAAGTAAACACTACGCCTTCGCCGATGGAAATATTTCCATTTACTATAATCTGGTTTTGTGGGTTGGTGGCAATAATGGTGTCGTTGGCTTCGATAATCAGGGTAGCCCCGGCATCTACAATTAGTTTGGCTTGGTTGAGCAGTTGGATGTTGGCATTTGTTTTTAGTGTAAGCTGACAGCCCGACAAAACATGGATGGTTTTAGAAATACCGATAATGCCGCGGTGGGTTTGCTGCAAGCCATCACTGCCAATGTTGGAATGTAAAAGTGTTGGGTATTCAAATGAGGTTTGGTGCATAATGTTGCTGATATCGCTCTTTTGAGGATCATCCCACCTATTTGAACTATCATATCTCATGTTGCTATCAAAAGACCGAATCCAGGAAAATGCTTCCGCTAAGGATGTGTAATTATCAGCATTTGAATCAGCACTGCTGAGAGGAAAATTTGTAAGACCAGTTTGATAGAATGTTGAAGTACCAGCCGGGCCAATTCTTTTTATGGCAGTTTATTGCAGAGAGATAATCTGACAACTCGGATCAATCAATAAAAGGGCCTGGTTCAGGCTCAAAGGGTTCCAATTTTATTCCTGTTGGTACCCCATGTCCAAATACATATAAAACAAAAAAGTCATCTTCCTGTATTTGAGGAAATCCCAAACTTCCTTGTGCCAGGCCAGCAAATACAGAATCAACCGTAGTCCCAAATGCACGGTAATCAGTAATAGAGTCCAAATAATGATAAGCTGCCTTATATCTTTGATTGTACCAAGGGTTAGCAACTGGATAATCTTCACCGCCGGCATAGAGCACAAAGATATTCTCATTTTCAAACCCGCGTTCATACAACATTTCCCACATCAGGTAAATATCATTCCAGAACTCATAATACAATTCGGAGCTTGGGTTTGCATCAGCCCAACTATTTTCGCTGTAAAAAGTATCTGGAGCGTAAGCATTAAGAATAATGGCATATTTTTCCTGTGGAAAACACAATTGTGTAATGAGAATTAAGCAATAAAAAATGTAAATGTTTTTGTTTTCATAATGTTATAATTTTATTATTGGACATAAATAATTTTATCAATTAATTGATGATTAGGAGTATTGATAACACAAAAGTAAATACCAGGTGAAACCATTTGAATTTGAGAATCTTTACCATCCCATTGAACGATATGGTTTCCAGGTATTTGATTTTCGACAAACAGCGTATTTATCAGCTTCCCATTCAATCCAATTATACAAATTTTAACAAAACCAGGTTGATCTATACTATAAAAAATATTGGTGTGTTGTTTGAATGGATTTGGAAAAGCTTTTAACTTTTTCATATCTCTTACAGTACAATTGTGTTCAAAGATGTCAGACAGGATATCAAGTTTAGATATATAGATATCACCTCTTGGAACGACATCACTTTTGTCATATAGAGCATAAAGTTGATTCTCAAATATTTCAAATTCTGGAGTAAAAATAACATTGGTGCATTGATCTACAATCATGTTTTCCCAATTAACACCATCAGGCCTGTGATAATACAACAGATTGGCAAAACCACTATAGGTTTCGGTTGTTGCAATATGAATTTTACCCACATCATCCACTACAATTTCAACACGCTGAGAATCGCGGTGTCCTGCTGTATCGGCCACCGTCCAATTTTGTCCATCAAAAGTTGAATAATAGGTATCCGACTCACTCCAGCAAATATGTGGCAATCCGACATTGTCCATGGCAATATCAATATCGCTTGTAGAAGTACCATTCGAAAGTATCGTAATACTATCCCATGTCTGTGTGGTGTAATCGAACCTGTAATATGCTGGATGCATACTTGCATAACCTGTAGGATCATAATACCCTCCACAATGGAGGTTGTTACCAGAATCAGCTTCAATTTCCCATAATCCAGTAAGGGTATTTGGGTCATCAAAAGGAATAAATATCTCACTCCATTTACCATTCTCAAGGTATTGATAGCAAAACTCACCATTGTGCGGTGCGCCCTGGTACCAAAAAACATATACCCGGTCGTTGTTACCAACGACAACTTTTGTTCCCAATCCTTCTGCTAACGAATTTGGGTTCTGCCAACTGCTTCCCTCGTTGATTACTATGGTGGCATAAACCCCCCAGGTAACAGGTGAAAAATCATAAAGATCGTAAACCGCAAAAAGATTGTTTTGTGAATCATGTGCTTTTGAGGAGAGGTGCAATACAAATCCTGATTTTGTGAAATGCTTACCGGTTCTGTCCAGGTCACTCCGTCATCTTCAGACTTGGCGAAGTATATTACTCCGTAATTCGCCTCATATTTCAAACTCCATACACAATGGATCACACCCGAATTGTCGATTGTAAAGTCAGAAGACAATATCATATCGTTCATATTCGACACATTCACCGGCGTACTCCACTCCTGGGCGGTAGCAGGGAAGGCAAAGATTAAGGGAAGTATAAAAAGTAAAAGGTGTTTCATGGTTTTGAGTGCTTAAATTAGGGGATAAAGGTAGGGATTTATTTAATAAAAAAAAAGCACCCTCCATGGTGAAGGAATGCCCATTGTATTCTTGCATGGATTCCTGGAATCGCTGGAAATGTGGGATGGATTTGTTGCAGGACTTTCAAATGATTTTCGGGTGATCTGCATCGACCTTCCGGGGCATGGAAAATCGCCGGTGTATAAAGATAGCTTAACTATGGAAATTATGGCTCGCTGGGTGAAAGCCGTTTTGGATCATTTACAGGTGGAGCGCTGTATTATGATAGGCCATTCGATGGGAGGCTATGTAAGCCTTGAATTTGCATTGCAATACCCTGAAATGTTATCTGCTTTTGGCTTATTCCATTCCCACGCATCGGCTGATACTGAAGAATCCAAAGAAAACAGGAGGCGTTCCATTAATATTGTAAAGCTTAATAAGGCAGGTTTTATCAATCATTTTATCCCGGATTTATTTGCTGAAGATAATGTGGAAAAATTTGATGCGGAAATTACAAAGCTCCAGGAAATTGCCTCGGAAACTCCTGCAAAAGGGATTATTGCAGCCCTTGAAGCCATGCGCGGCAGGAGTGGGAAAATAGAAATGCTTTTAAATACAGTGGTGCCGGTTTTGTTTATTGCCGGAAAAGAAGATCCCAGAATACCGGTTCAAAATATAATGGCTCAGGCAATTTTGCCGCAACATAGCGAAGTTTTGATTTTGGGTAAGGTAGGCCACATGGGATTTATGGAAGCAAAAACCAAAACCCTGGAAATGGTACGCTGCTTTGCGCAGCGCCATGCGGGATAAAAAACGCCATGCATTGCATAAGCGAAACATCAGATATTTTTTAGTTTTTACCCACCACAGATGGGTAAAGATAAACACAGATTATTTTGCAAATATTAGTAAAAAAAGCCTGTAAGCCCTATACTTAGGGAGATATAGTTGCCGTTGAAATGTTCCTTTGTATCCCATTCCTTTAAACTTAGCAGGTGATAACTGCCCTTGATTAAAACGCCAAGGTGATTTTCTAATTCGAAAACAACTCCTGCCCCCAACACAAGATCCACACCCACCAAATCTATTTCATCACTATTTCTAAAATTTATATTCCGGTTGTACAGATTTAAACCCACGCTTAAATATGGAAATACAATACTTTCAGCATCACCAAACATATAGCCAAATACAGGCCCAACCCCTATGGAATTTACTTCATTTTTATCTTCGTCAGACGAAAGTGAAAAATCAATTCCACCACCAATAAAAAAACAAGGCTGTAAAAAGTAATTTGCAGCAACATCAAAAGAAAAGAGAAAGGGATTTTTGTTTGTAGTAAAAGTCTCGCCACCAAAACTTGAGAAATCTCCACTCAGCGATAAAATCGTTGCATTTTTGTCATTGACAAATTCCTGTCCGGATAATGGCAAAACCATGATAAAAAGGCTCAATAATAATAGATAATATTTCATCATTTTATTTTTAGTGTAACAAAAATCATAAACAAAGAAAAACAAAAAAAAGCACCCTCCATAGCGAAGGGTGCTTTTTGTATTTCGTGTGTGGGAACCTGTCTTATTGCATTCCAAGTTTTACTTTTACAAAAGGCATAATGTTTTCACCATTCTCGGAGAAGAGAACCATGCCCTGGGCAGTATTTAAAATGTAGGTAAATCCTTTTTCTTTTGCAACTTCGTTAACAGCTTTCCTGGCTTTTTCGATGAGTGGATTGAGTAATTCATTTTCATAATTTCCCAGATCACCTTGCGCTTTTTGTTGAAACTCCATCAGCCTGTTGTACAAATCCTGTAATTCTCTTTCCTTGGTACTCTTTATAGGAGCCGACATTGTAGCCTGGTTAGCTTCATATTCTGCTTGTTTGTTTTCCAATTCAGCCTGCATCGTTGTCATTTGGTTTTCGAGGCCTTTTGCGTAAGTCTCGTAAGCCTTATTTATCGAATCCTGACCCGGCATACTTTGAATTAAAACAGGAAAGTCGATATGCCCAATTTTTTGAACCTTTTGTGCAGTGGCTGTAAAAGCCAGCGACATAAAAACTACTATTACTAAAACTTTACTTATTCTTTTCATTGTCAATATTTTAAATTTATTCATTAATTTTTAAGTTGACAAAAATATACTATTTCAGGTAAACAGCGTAAATATTTTTGATAAGTGCCTTATTTATACCTCATTTAAGTTGAAACATTAATTTCCCCTCACGCCCATGATGCTGCCAATTTGGTCGAGCACCTCATCGCTGATATCATATTTTGCATCAACATACATGATTACGGGGCCTCCGGCTTTATCAAAAATAAATCCGTAATTTTTTTTGGTAGCAATTTCTTCAATAGCATTAAATATTTTTTCCTGGATGGGTTTTACCAGCTCCTGCCTTTTTTTGAACAATTCTCCTTCGCTTCCAAAACGTTTTTTCTGGAGCTCTTTTATTTCGCGTTCAAAGTCGATAATTTCCTGTTCGCGCCGCTGCCTTAAATCTTCGGGCAGTAAAACTGCATCGGCCTGGTAAGCCTTGTACATCTTATCAACCTCGGCATATTTTTCTTCAATTTCTTCCTGCCATTGTTTCGAAAAATCCTCAATTTCATTTTGGGCATCCTGGTATTCAGGAATGTTTTGCAGGATATACTCTGTATCAACATATCCAACTTTTTGAGCGCTGGTGGTGTTGAATGCAGCAAAAACAAAGATCAACCCAAACAAAATTGTAGTGCCGGTAGATATTGCATGTTTTTTCATTGACTGGTCCTCCGTATTATTTGTTTCAAATAAAAAATTTAATGCGTGTTTACAAATAACATTCCAAAATTAAAATGTGTATGATTTAAACAATGGTTAATCGATAGACTGGTTAATTGAGAAGTGGAACTGGCCTTTGTTTGCTCCGGGTATTCCGGGAACGGCATCAAATCCATAACCCCAGTCTAATCCCAAAACACCAAACATTGGCAGGAATACCCTGATACCAAAACCTGCTGAGCGATAGACTTTAAATGGGTTAAAGTCTGCAAAATTCGCCCATGAATTACCTGCCTCCAGGAAAGTAAGTGCATAAATTGTTGCACTTGGGTTGAGAGAAAGCGGGTAACGAAACTCAAATGTATATTTACTGTAAATGGTTCCACCAAGGTTAGAATTCAAATAATAGTCGGGGGTAATGGTTTCGTTTCCATATCCGCGCATCCCGATAAGCTCTCGCCCATCCAGGTTATTGTAGCCTGACAAGCCATCACCACCAAGGTAAAAACGTTCGAAAGGTGTTACACCAAGCTGCGTACTATAGGATCCCAAAAACCCGAATTGTGTTCTGGTACTCAAAACAAGGTTACCAATCAATTTTGTATAGAAATTCGCCTTGATTTTCCATTTATGATATTCAATCCACTTGTATTTTTCGTTTTCAGATAAAATGTCGTAGTTTTTATCGGAAAATGCAGAATAGGGAGGCGTGAGTTCCAGGCTTAAGGAAACCTCCGACCCTGACCTTGGGAAAATAGGTGCATCAATGGAGTTTCTGGAGAGTACAATATTATAGTTGAAGTTGTTGTATTGGCCGTTTCCATCGCCTACCGGGAAAATGGATGAATAGTTGGTTAAATTATAAACCTGGAGGTTGATGGATTGGTAGAGGCTGAAATAATCGTCGGGCCATCTTAAGCGTTTGCCCAGGCCAAAGGTAATTCCGTCGATGGTGAATGAAGACCGAAGCGGATTGCTTTTTGAAAGGCCGTTGGAATAAAGCGAGTGATAATATGAAACACTGAAAGCGTTGGGTTTTTTTCCACCCAGCCAGGGCTCGGTAAATGAAACACTATAGCTTATGTAGCCTTTTCCATAAGATTGAAGGCGGAGTGAAAGTTTTTGTCCGTCCCCCGAGGGAATCGGCCGCCAGGCCTTGCCATTAAAAACATTGCGCAAAGAGAAGTTATTGAACGAAAGCCCTAAGGTTCCAATAATTCTGCCATAGCCCCAACCCCCCGAAAGCTCGATCTGGTCGGCGGAGGTTTCTTCGACCTTATAAATGATGTCAACGGTACCGTCAACCGGATTGGGCTGAATATCCGGTTCGATGGTTTCGGGATTGAAAAAGCGAAGTTGGGCAAGTTCGCGGGTAGTACGAATTATATCTGAACGGCTAAACAACTGCCCGGGCCTCGACCTGATCTCACGGATAATTACCCTGTCGTTGGTTTTGGTGTTTCCTTTCACCAGCACTTTGTTGATGCGGGCCTGCTTGCCTTCGCGGATTCTTATTTCCAGATCAATGGTATCGTTTTCAACCCTGGTTTCGATAGGAATAGCCTGGAAAAAGAGATAACCATCATCGAGGTAAAGCGAACTCACATCCATTCCGGCGGGATTGAACGATAAATTGGTGTTCAGGGCCTCCTTATTGTAAATATCGCCTTCCCTTATTTTGAGGATGCTGTTTAAAACATCATCCGAGTATTTGGTGTTTCCAATCCAGTTAATTTTTCCAAAATAATACCGTTCACCTTCATTAATTTTTACATCGATGTTAATTGTTTTTTCATCGTGTCGGTAAATTGAATCACTAATGATTTTAGCATCCCTGAATCCAAGCGAATTGTACTTGTCGATAAGCTTTTGTTTATCCTCATCAAAATCACTTTCGATATACTTTGATGATTTAAAAATCCGGAGCTTTATGTTTTCGTTCACGTAATCGTTGGCAACAATTGGGATGGTATCAAAATTTAGTTTCAGGGTGGCATTTATTGAATTCCATATCAGCAGCTCAATGTCATCTAATGGTTTAAATGCACCTTTCTCTTTAGTGTTTTTAAAAGCTTTGAGGGCTTTTTGTTCAGTAATATGTTTATTGCCAACAATATCAATATTATAGATTTTTATCCTGTCGTTTTTGTGAATATCGAAAGTTAAAACCACATTGTTGGCTTTAGCGGTATCCGGCGTTTGGACAATATCGACCTCAGCATCGAGGTATCCTTTTTTAGTAAAATAATTTACAATCCGGTTGTTGGCTGTTTTAATCAGGTTATCGGTAACTACATCGCCACGAACAAGCTGTATTTCATCACGAATATTATCTGCTTCTGCTTTTTTTATCCCATTAAAGGTAAAGCGTGAGAGGCGGGGGCGTTCGCGCAAATCGATATTTAAAAAGATTAATCCGCCTTCGAGGCGGGTTGCCGAAACATTTACATATTCAAATAATCCCTGGTCCCAAAGTTTATTAATTGCTTTTCGAAAATCATCGCCCGGAACCTTAACTTTTGTCCCGACCTTAAGGCCGGAAATCATGATAAGCACTCCTTTATCAAGATATTTAACACCGGTAACCGTAACACCACCTATTTCGTAGTCTTTTGGTTGTGCATAATCAAGTTTTAGTTCTTCGGTACCAATACTTACCTGTGCTACAGAATAAAATGGCAGAAAAAGCCAAATACCCGAAACCATTCCTATAATAAAGAGAGAAACAGCAAATTGGTGTGAAAACGTTTTTTCTTCCCTCATTGTCTTATTTTACTTCCTCTTGCTTGAGAATTTGTTCACTTGTTTTTCCGAACCTTCTTTCGCGGCACTGGAAATTAACGATTGCTTCATAAAAATCTTCCTTTCTAAAGTCAGGCCAAAATTTTGGGGTAATGTAAATTTCGGAGTAGGCAAGCTGCCATAGCAAAAAGTTGCTTATCCTGAACTCTCCACTGGTTCTGATCAGTAATTCGGGATCAGGGAAATCTTTCGTAAAGAGATGGTTTGACACAAGGTTATCATTAATATCATCAAGTGTAATATTATTATTTTTATATTTTGTAGCGATCTGCTTAACGGCTTCTACAATTTCCTGATGCGAGCTGTAACTGAGCGCTAACACAAGGTTCATCCGTGTATTGTTTTTGGTTTCGTCCATTGCTTTTTGTAAGCGTGAACGAACACTTTTATTCAGTGAATTCAAATCGCCAATAGCGAGCAAACGGATGTTATTATCATTTAAAGTTTTTACTTCTGCATTAATTGTTCTGATCAACAAGGTCATCAGGGCTTCAACCTCCAGCCTTGGGCGATTCCAGTTTTCGGTTGAAAAGGCAAAAAGTGTTAAATACTCAACGCCAAGTTCAGCGGCAGCTTCGGCAGTTTCGCGAACTGATATCACCCCATTTTCATGCCCAAAGATTCTGAGCATTCCTTTCTTTTTAGCCCATCGCCCATTGCCATCCATTATCACGGCAATATGCTTAGGAAGTTTCGATTTGTCAATTTTATCTTTGTAGCTCATTGGCTTTCCTTAGTCCGTGATATCTATGTAAATTATTGTTTTCCTATCTTTTAGCTCCATAAGGCCGGTCTTTTTCAGGGTGCAAAAGTAGGATTAATTATTCGAATTCTCAAAATCTCTGCATGTTGTTTTCTCGCCCAGTCTAAACCTGTATGATATGGTTAAGCCTGCAAAAGAATACCAATCGTTATTCCGTGGATTTCCTCTTTGCATGCCCGGTGCATGTTTAGTAGAGGAAGGGTCAGAGAGATAATCTTCCTTTTTTATTTCATTTAAGCTGGTGAAATCAAGATAATATTCGGTACTGATATCATCCAGGTAATCTGTAAAAGTTTTGCGCATTCCCCACTCAACTCCAAGGCCAATCCTGTTGGTTAAACTATATCGGAAACCAAAGCCAAAAACTGCAGCAAAGCCATAAAGTTTATATTTATCCTCAACACCTTCAGTACCCAATCCGCGTAACTCAATGTATTCATCATGGTATGGGGCTTTGGGGTTAAAAGTAAAGTAACCTGGTCCGGCAAAAAGAAAAGGTGTAAAAAAGTTAATCTTGCTTCCAATGAAGTATTCTAAAAAGTTGAATTCTCCAATTATTGCAATTTCATTAATACTGGATCTGAATCGTAAATTGCGCATTTCGTTTGCCAAACTTACCGCATCATCGCCGGCTAAGGTGCCGTGCAAGAACTGAAGCCGTACCGACCAGCGCGTATCAAGGTTTAAACGAATCATTCCTCCCAAAGCAGGCTTGGTAAACAAGAACTGTTTTCCGGGATTTAGTTCACCCAAATAATAAGTTCCTCCGGCCATTGCTCCAAATTCCATTTCCTGTGCATAACCCCCAACGGAAATTAAAAGCAAAAATCCAAGTAAGAAATTAGAAAATTCCCTTTTAATCATACTCAATACTTATTTTTCGTAGGTGGTGAAGTGTGTTTTAAAACTATCAGGCATATCCACAGTATAAGAAATCCTGAATCCCCTGCCGTTGCATGTAGCATTTCCATGCCCCTGAATAATGGTATCAGCATTGTTATAATCCAGTAAAAAACTGCCCGTAGTATCAGGCTGGATTAATAGTTGAAAGGAACTTCCAAAATCATTGAAATTGCTCATCCTGAAAAGACCCGAGCTTATCCTATCCACCGAAACCAAATAGTTTGTGATTATTCTTGGAATATTAAGCAGGGTATCAGTTGCATAAAAATTACCAACAAAAAAATCTTCTGTCAAAGGCAGTACAATAACTTTCCGTTGCTGGTATGCATAATTGCTATCAGCATCAACAGCAATATAGTCGAGATAACCTACCCCGGCAGAATCGGTAATAATCTCGCCACTCACCCACCAATAAACTTCACCATCTTTATCATCGCTGGTAAGCGCACCCGGTTCATCATAGTTACACCCAACAAGAACTGTGTCAGGGTTGCTTCCTTGTAGAATAATTGTGGGGGGTATTTTATCTTCCTGCACTTTTTGGCAGGATATGGCCAAAAAAACAACAACTATAAACAAACCCCATTTAAAACGCACCATAAACTATAATTCTGAATTCCTTTCATAAACTCATGGAGTTAATTTTTAGTATGTAACCCGGGAATTAGGATTGGATTCGATGTCTGGAATTTTATGCTACCACTTTATGGATTGATTTCACTTTAGTAAGTCGGGAAGCATAGGCAAGACATGCTTTAATATCATTGGCTTCAATAGCAGGGTAATCATCTAATATTTCCTGGTGGGTCATTCCCGCTGATAATAAATCAAGTATCATTTCAACCGGATAGCGCATTCCTCTAATTGTAGGCTTTCCATGGCAAATATCAGTATTTATTGTAATACGATTTAACAAGTTATCCATCGGTGTTTCTATTTTATTAAACACAAAAATAAACAATTAACCCAATAACTACCCTTCTTCTACATTAACTACAAAACTATTACTATCAAGGACGAACAATATGGTTTTGAACCTAGTACATTAAACTATCAAAACTAAAAATTTCGTTGGTCACATTTACTGTTTTGAAATAATCCCGATGCTTAGAAACTCATCTATAGTTCTCACAAGACCAACGACTGGAAATCGACATTGTGATATCTATACCACAACAAAATGGCAGCATTACACTGATTAGTGCGTGTCCATAAAGTCAGATCTTTCCTGATTTTGCCTGCGCGACCCCTTAGTCCCCTAAAGGGGAAATCCCTCGCTGCCAAGGCACTGGCTGGTTCTCCCCTTTAGGGGAGTTAGAGGGGTGTATGGTGGATGGAGAGTTTATAGACCGACACTAATTAGTGCGTGTCCATAAAGTCAACGATTTTTTGATTTATGATTGATGATTAACGATCGGAGATTTTAGATTTTATTGAGTATCACCAACATCTTAAATCTAAAATCGCCTGCCTCGCCTAAGCATGAGCCACACCAGGCGGCAAGGCGGGTTAATCTGAAATCTTATATTTTTCTAAATGATAGTTTATTGACCGACACTAATTCCGCTGATCCTTACCCCAGAGTAATTTTTCGCGAATAGTGCTGTAGAAATCTTTGTTGGGAAGCTGGATGAGGTTAATTTTAAAATCGGCCCGTTGTATAACCAGCTCAACGGTGTTATCGATGGTATGGTATCTGGAGTCCAGGCCGATCTGGTACAATTTATTCCGCCCGCCAACCTTTAGCCTGATTTCGGTATTATCGGGAATTACGATGGGCCTAACCGTTAAGTTATGACTTGCAATGGGTGTGATTACAAAATTTTCGGAACCTGGTGTGATAATCGGGCCATAACAACTCAGCGAATAAGCCGTTGAACCGGTGGGTGTGGCAACAATTAATCCATCGGCCCAATAGGTGTTTAAAAATTTATCGTTGATATACACACCCACTACCGCCAGTGAATTGGAGTCGGTTTTGGTGATGGAGAGCTCGTTAAGCGCGTAGCTTAACTCGCCAAATAAGCCTTCGGGGCTTTTAAGTTTGAGCAATGTTCGTTGTTCTAATTGATAATTTCCTTCAATTACATTATCGATGGCCGGCAATATTTCTTCGCACGAGATACTTGATAAAAACCCAAGCCTGCCAAGGTTTACACCAAGTATGGGAATTCCCGAATCACGAACTAAGGCTATGCTGTCCAGCAATGTTCCGTCTCCGCCAATCGAAAATAAAATATCAGTATTACCCTTTAATTCCTGATGAGTATGAAAAGTTTTAACATCTTCATGTATTGAAATTTTCTCCTTTATTTTATCAAGAAAGGGACTGTAAATATGCAACTTGCAGTTTACATTATTTAATTTATCGATGAGTTGCTGCAAATAGGCAATACCTTCGATAGAGAGTGATTTGCCGAACAGTCCGATTTTCATTGTTTGAATATTTATTACGGATAATACGTTCATTTAAAATGCAAACATATCCAATATTTATCTCTTGGAGGCAACACAATTTCTTATTATTAATCAGGTGAATTTAAAACATTAATGTAAAATTCAACACTTTAACCTTTCTATTGATTTCGAATCCATTTAATTGCACAGCTACAAAGTATTTGCAACATGGAAAAACACGCCAAACTCTCCCTGGCTGTTCACCGAAAATTCAACCCTGAAAACCATATCGTAATAGGTGACCAGGTCTAATCCAAGACCGGTTCCCAGCAGAATTTGATTGGCCAGCTCGTTGCCTTCTGAATTCTTAAAATCATCAACATAACCTGCATCAATATACCAGTTTAGATAGAGAGCATAGTGTAACTTACTGAATTTTTCTGATGGGATAAACCCGATTTCCTTTACTCTTGTCGGCACAAGGTTGAATTTCAGGGTGTTTTTTGATAAAGCATAACTTTGGCCATCAATCACATAAAGTTCATACCCCCGCACATAATTACGTCCATATCCAAGCCCTTGCTGATAAAAGTAGGGCTGATTTCGTGAGGTGGATATTTTTCCGGTCCAATCAGTTGCAAAGTAAAATAGTTTTGAAACATCCCAATATTTTCGATACGAACCGGTAATATTCATCATCGAAATATCTCCATCCTTAAAAATCCCAAACCCGCTTTTGGTTAATGCTGCTTCAAAATAATCACCTGTAAGAGGATAAACCTTTGAATCTCTGTGATCGGAAATATAACGATAATCAAGGGTTAAATACTCATTTACATTGTTTCCGTTGAACGAATAATCCGGATTGAGTTGGAGCAAAGTATCGCCAAACACATAGTAATTGTAAGCAAGCTGTAAGGAGTGATATTGATAAAATGATGGTCGGTGGGATATATTAAAATTAGAATAAAACCGCATTACAATGTTTTCATTATTATCTCTTACATTCACAGGTTTGTTTCCAACGGTTTTGTAAGCAACCTCGTGATTTTGAGAAAATCCCATTCCAAATCCGGAGCCAAAAGTTTGTTTTTTATTGATATAAGGAATATTGTAAGCTATTTGATAGGTTTCGTCCCAACCGAAACGCAGCAACATTTTTAATGTTTCCATCCGGCCCCTCATATTTTCCTTAACAAGCAGAAGGCCATAAGAAATTCTGTTAAAATCTTTTGTTTCCCACCATGTATTAAAATTCCTGTCGGAAATTTCAAATATTGGTATCGGCCAAAGATACCAGCGCTCGATAAATTGAATGTGTATTTGTATGTGTGCGAATTCATTTCCTGATATTACAGAATCGTGCATGGTAACGAAGTTAAAAAGAGATGTGTTCAGGAGGTTCTGCCTCGAACGGGTTAATTTGCTTACAAATTCGAATGCTGAAATGGTGTCTGATTGAGAAAAAGTAAGTTCTCTTAATATGATTGAACGGTGTGTAGTTTTGTTTCCACAAAGAACAATCGTGTCAATAACAAAATGTACACGAGAATCAGAGAGATCGGAATGGATAAAAATGCTGTCGTTTTCGGTAATGGCAACACCATTTGCTTTTCTTTGGCCAAAGCACAACAGTGCAGATATTAAAAACACCAATACAAAAATAAATCTCATGTACATTCCAATTGCAAAAAACCAAAAGTAAATTAAATTTCTAAGCGGGGTAATTAGTGTCGATCCATAAAGTCAATGTTTTTCACTAGCCCCGGGCTTTAGCCCGGGGAATAATTAAGTTGTTCTTACCACCCCCGCATTTTCGCCACGCCAAAGGCGTGGCGAAAATGCGGGGTTTTTTTACGCTCAAATTTCAATCCCCGCCCTAAAGGACGGGGCTATTGAAATTTCTAAAAGACGTACTTTATGGACAGACACTAATTAGGGGCGGGTTTGTGTATTTAGATGTTAAGGTATTGCATTAACGAATCATAGCGTTCGCGAAGCAAGGCTTCATCTTTTTCATTTTCACCAAAATAAGTAATTATTTCATATTGAAACCTGTTAAAGGTTTGAATTACCGGTTCGATGTTTATTTTATTAAGTTTGAGGGTAATATGCAATAGTGAAGCGCCGGGAACTGATCGGATTCCAACACTTAATATTTTAACGTCATTCGACTCAACCAGTCTTGAAACTTCTGATAATGAAAAATTATTTTCGCTTACCTGGAGCACAATTATCCCTCCCGGATTGCCAGCCGATAGTATTTCCGAGGCTTCATCCACCATGTCCTCACGCAATATAGAACCAAGATAAAAATCAGCGCTGTCGGTAACCGGAAGTAAGCCAATCTGTTTTTCGGAAATAATTTTAAAGGCATTATAAATGTGATCGTGCTGGTCAATTTTAATCTGCTGCAAGGTACTAACCAAATTATGCACTGCTGATTCATGATTGTCGATCATTAACAAATCATCCTCGGCTACAATTCCAAGAAACTTTTTTTGATTGGTAACCGGAAGATGGGCAACGTGGTTTTCATCCATGTACCGAAGACCGGTTGATATTTTGTCGTCAAGACCAAGCGGTATTATCAAATCACTTACAAATTCAATGGCTGTCATGGTTTATAAAATAATAACAAAATGTTTTCAATTTGCTTCTAAAACGTTGTTTTTTTAAACAAATTACTTTCGTATTAGCTACTATCGCGTTTTTAGTGAAATCACCCCCTCTCACGAAATCGCTTTGAATCGCCCCACTCGCCAAGAGCCAAAACGCACCCGGCCTGCTCAATGGAGTGTTGGAGGTTTTCGAGACTTACATCCGTTTCTTCGTGAATATTGGGCTTGTTTTCGTAAAGCAGGTATCCTTCGCGGTACTTGAGGGGCGTTAGATTGGGCATAATGACGTTGGCTCCGATTTTCAGCGCAAACTCGCGACCCCGGGGATGCAGCGTTTGCATGGCAGTAGTTGCTGCTATGTTGATGTCTGGCATCAAAATGCGGAGCAAAGCCACCATTTTCATCGACAACTCAAAACGCTTTTCTTCGGGCAGAAGTTGGTCTTTATACCGAAACAAGGGCGTGGCCTCGTGCTCAATATAAGGACCCATCCCCACCATATCCACATCCGCTTTATTAATGAACAATAAATCGTTAGCCAGATCTTCCAGGCTTTGAAAGGGCAAGCCGATCATTACACCTGTTCCTGCCTGGTATCCGGTATCGCGTAACAATTCCAGGGCTTCAATTCTTTTATCAAAACTGTGCAAATCATCATAGGGATGCAGTTTTTTATACAATTTACGATTGGATGCCTCTATGCGCAACAGGTAGCGATGGGCGCCACTTTCGCGCCACAGATCATACGTTTCCCGGCTTTGCTCGCCCATCGAAAGGGTTACATGCATCTCGCCCCCCGTTTCCTTTTTAATTTCGCGCAGTAAAAAAGCCACCTTCTCCACAAAATAATTATCACACCTTTCGCCCGATTGCAACACAAGCGAGCCAAACTGCTTTTTGTGGGCCAGCCTTGCCGCTGCAATCACTTCACTGTCTTCGAGGGTATAGCGATCCACATTTTTATTGTCGCGCCGCACCCCGCAATAAAAGCAGTTTTTCACACAGCGGTTCGAGTATTCAATCAGTCCCCGGTAATACACTTTGTTGCCAACATGGCGCTGTTTTACCTGTGCCGCGTAATCGTAAAGCAATTGTAGCGCCTCCCCTTCCAGCGATAATGCTTCTAAAATTTTATTTTTTGTAAGTGTTGTAAAATCCATACCTCAATATTAGTGGGATTCTCAGACTAAACTCAATGATATTTTTTTAAATAGCTAATAAATTCCGGTGTTGTAAAAGCAAGCTTCAAATTACTCTACTAGGCTCTTAAAAAGTCACTAATGCTAACATGTTAACGATATTTTTTTGTCATCTAATTGATCGAATTACACGAATTGTACCTGCCAAAGGCAGGTAATAATTTGATTAATTAGTGTAATTCGATGATAACTTTTTTCTTTGATTTATAGATGGGTGCTGCCTGTTTTGTCTGGAGGGTGACTCCCGCGAAGCGGCTTTAATTTTCAAATTAATGTAGAGCCTTAACAGGATTTTTTAACCCGGAATATTTTATCAGTTCCATTTTTACAGACCCAACAATAACGGCTGATTTCCCAAGAACAGGCATTTTGTTTTCATCATCGGTAATCCAAAGAGTCATGGGATATGAATTGCTGAAAACCTCACCGGTTGCAACCATGGGCTTAAAGGTAAGGCACCTGAAAACACCGAGTTCCGTTTCCACATTTTGCCGGCCTTCAAACTGAATAACCGAAATATAGGCCGAGTCATCCAGAAAAAAATTGACAGAAATGTAATCCCCTTCCTCCAGGGTATCAGCACTTAGTGTACGGGTATAATAGGAAGCGGAAACAATATCCTGAATATATGAAGTTATCTTTTTGGTTTTGCGGGAGCTTTTCGCTGTCAGATTTTCATGATCAAAATAAACCTCATCATTATAAACATAACCACCTTCTTTGGTTTTCCTGATAAATAAATATGGGAAAAGGCCTTGTTTGTCAACATAAGATTCGTACTTATCCCTTACCTTGAAAAACATATCGAAGGCAGCATTTGATTTTCCGATTCCAGAAATATGGTAAGTTTCTCTGTCGTAGAAACGCCGGTTGCTTTCTTTTACCTCCAAAATTGCAGTACCTGCATTTACTTTGCCTGTTAGCATCGACTCATAATACACCTTATATTTTAGGCTTTCCCCCGCCTGAAAGGCGTTGTTTTCGAGTTCCCTAAAAACAAAGTCCTGACCCGAAGCATTGGACAGTAACAATAGAAAGCTTGAAGTGAGGACGAATACGAGGTTTTTCATTAATAATGATAATTTTCTTAAGCCCTGATAAAACTACAATTTGAGCAAAAAATTGCAGGCTTATCCCACCACAATATTTATAATTTTCTTTGGCACAACAATTACTTTTCGAATTTGTTTCCCTTCGATCCATTTTTTGGCTTCATCGGCAGCCAAAGCAATCTTCTCAATTTCATCTTTTGGCATATCAAGGGGCAGTGTGAGTTTGAATCTCATTTTGCCGTTAAATGAAACGGGATACTCAAATTCGCTTTCGGTAAGATATTTTTCGTTGTATTCGGGAAAGGTTTCCAGGGTAACGCTTTCGGTATGCCCTAACTGAGCCCAGAGTTCTTCGGCAATGTGCGGAGCATAAGGCGAAATGATCTTAACCAAATCTTCGAGAACTACGCGCTTGTTGCATTTTAGTTCCTGCAATTCGTTTACACAAATCATAAAATTGCTCACACCTGTGTTGAACGAAAAGCGTTCGATATCATCTTTCACCATTTTTATGGTGCGATGAATCACTTTAAGCTCGGCCTGAGTTGGCTTTTCTTCAGAGATAAGGAAAGCATTATTTTCATCGTGGAACAAACGCCAGAGTTTTCTGATAAATCTGAAAACGCCCTCAATTCCTTTGGTGTCCCAGGGTTTGTGGTTTTTGAGTGGCCCCAAAAACATCTCGTAAAGCCTGAAAGTATCCGCCCCATACTTTTCGATAATCTCATCAGGATTTTCAACATTATAGAGCGACTTCGACATTTTTTCGATTTCGAATCCACAAATATATTTCCCGTTTTCGAGCAAAAACTCAGCATTTGCATTCTCGGGGTGCGATGCTGTGAATGCGTCAATATCAAGTTCATCATGTTCATTCACAAGGCTTATATCAACGTGAATGGGCGAAATCTCTTCGTTATTATAATCTTTTCTTAAACCTAATGATACGAAAGTATTCTTGTTTTTTAAGCGATACATTATACTTGATCGACCCTGAATTTTGCCCTGATTTATCATTTTTTTAAAGGGTTCATCTTCACAAGCCAATCCGAGGTCGAAGAGAAATTTATTCCAGAATCGTGCATAAATCAGGTGGCCGGTGGCATGTTCGTCACCACCAAAATACAGGTCAACGCTCTTCCAGTAAGCATTGGCTTCTTTCGAAAAATAGGCTTCATCGTTGTGAGGATCCATATACCTGAAATAATATCCGCTTGAGCCGGCAAACCCGGGCATGGTATTGGTTTCGATTGGATATCCTTCTTTTGTTTGCCAGTTTTTGGCCCGGGCCAAAGGGGGCTCACCTGTTTCGGTGGGCAAATATTTATCAACCGGAGGTAACTCTAAAGGGAGGTCTTTTTCATCGAATACATAAGGGATATCATTTTTGTAATAAACAGGAAATGGCTCACCCCAATATCGTTGACGGCTGAATGCTGCATCGCGAAGGCGGTAGTTAATTTGTCTTTTCCCTATTCCTTCTTCTTCGAGATGGTCGATTATTTTGCTGATGGCGGGCAACACCTCCATTCCGGTGATTATTCCGGAGTTGATCATTTCGCCATCTTTTGCATCGTAAGAGTCATCCCATTCGCGTGGGTCGATCATTACTTCATCTTTTTTGTGCACCACCTGAAAAATGGGAAGCAGAAAATGTTTGGCAAAAGCAAAGTCGCGGTTGTCGTGGGCTGGAACAGCCATGATAGCTCCCGTGCCATAGCCCGCCAAAACGTAATCAGCAACATAAATTTTCATGTGCTCACCATTGAGCGGGTTGATGGCAACCGATCCTGTGAAAACCCCCGTAATTTTGCTTACTTCGGCCATGCGTTCGCGCTCCGAACGATTTTTTGATTTTTCGATATATTCCCTTACCGGGCCGCGATTTTGTGGTGTGGTAAGTGCAAGTGCATACTCGTGTTCGGGCGCTAAAACCATAAATGTTGCCCCATAAAGTGTATCAGGGCGGGTTGTGAAAACCCCGATGGTTTCGGGGTGATCTTCAACCTCAAAAGTTACTGAGGCTCCTTCCGATCGGCCAATCCAGTTGCGTTGGATGTCTTTAACAGAATCGAACCAATCCACCCTGTCGAGGCCTTCGAGCAAACGCTCGGCATAAGCTGTGATTCTGAGCGACCACTGCCTCATTTCTTTTCTTACCACGGGATGGCCGCCGCGCACCGAAAAGCCCTCGCTCACCTCATCGTTGGCCAGAACGGTTCCCAGTTCAGGACACCAGTTAACCATGGTATCAGCAAGATAGGCGAGCCGGTAATTCATTAGCATTTCCTGTTGCTGCTTTTCATCCATGGCTTTCCATGCGGCAGCATCAAAAGCATCATGTTCATCGCAAGCGGCATCAAGCAAACTATCTCCATGATTTTCGAAGTGCTTCAACAGGTCTTCAATGGTTTGTGCTTTGCCGGTTTTGTTATCGAACCAATGGTTGAATAGCTGGATGAAAGTCCATTGTGTCCATTTGTAATATTTGGGGTCGCTGGTTTTTACTTCACGATCCCAGTCGTAGGCAAAGCCAATATGGTCTAATTGCTGCCTGTATCTTTTTACGTTTTTTTCGGTTGTAATTTCGGGATGGGTTCCGGTTTTGATGGCATACTGTTCGGCGGGTAGCCCGTAAGCATCGTAACCCATGGGATGGAGAACATTGAACCCATTAAGGGTTTTATACCGCGCGTAAATATCGGATGCAATATACCCTAAGGGGTGACCAACATGCAGCCCCGATCCGGAAGGATAAGGAAACATATCCAACACGTAATATTTGGGTTTGTCAGAGTTATTATCAGCTTTGAAGGTTTTATTATCGCTCCAGTACTTTTGCCATTTTTTTTCGATATCCTGAAAATTGTAATCCATTGTATTTCTATTTTTAATATAAAAAAATTGGGTGCAAAAGTAGAAAAAGTATGGCAATAATTTATGTGATGAGATGAATTGATTATTAAGGGATGGTTATTGATGGGATTAATACTCAATAAGCAGAGGAGTGTTATTGGAAAGTGGGTTTCTATGAAAGAGATTCAATATTCATTTTAAAATTATAAAAACAATAATCCGGATAAGCCCTATTGGAAGAGTTCAAGTTTAATATTCGTTTTAAAGCAGATGTACTACCAATTATTGAGATGAGTATAAATACTTTAAGCATATTTCCATTTTCTCATCGGCAATAATTTTTCAGATCAATATCATTTACAGGTTGTAAATCAAATAGCCTATTTTCTTTTATATCCTTTAGGCTAAACAACTGCTTGTTCCTACACAGATAATAAATTCGTTTGCCGTTACCTTCGAGTTTGTAAAAAAAGTTTGTGGTATCGTCAGGCTGTTTAAACAAATACAAAACTTCTCTTTTGAAAAAGTATCGATCATGTTTGTTGCAATAATCGTCATTTCTGATAAAAGCCACCTGAAGTTCTCCAAAAGAATGATGTCCGGCCTCTTCAGGTGATTTAAACTTGAGATACGAAATATTTGGGATAGACAAAGTGGTAATTCCTCCGGCCTTTGCAATGTAACTTTCTATCTTACGATTTTCACCCAGCGGATTACCAATAAAGAAAAACAATATCGCAATAGCGGCGGCAGAAACCACGATTGTGCTATACAGGTAAAACTTCTTAGCTCTTTTCTTTTTATTGACGCTATCGGTATGGATATTATGAAACATAGCTTTGAACTCGGCACTTACAACCCGTTCGCCGGCAACTTTCAAATCTTCCCTAAAAGTTACTTCTTTCGAAAATTCCTTGTCGGATTTATTTTTTTCATCGAAATCCTTTTTCTCCTTTTCGGTCAAATTACCGGCCAGGTGTTTTTCGATGAGTTCGATGTCGCTATTTTGTATCATTGTGTATGGTTTTTACTGTTTAATAAAATCTGTTTAAACTTTTTCAGGCATCTGTTTTTTGAGGTACTCAATATATCCAGCCCGCTTTTTATTCCCCCTGCTGTATCCTCCTTTATGTAGCCCATTTCTTCAGCTATTAATTTTGAATCTGAAATGGGTAAAAACTCTGTTAACAACAAAAGCTTTTTACACACAGGATTGCTTTTTTCCATCATCAATAAAGTCTTAATCATTTTTTTCTGAATCTCATTTAAATTATCATAGTTTAAAAAGTCTTCTGTACAGCATTTCGTTTTTAATTTGTTAAAATATTTACCTGACAGCTTAAAACGTTTTTTGATATTAATTTTTAATTTCGACATTTTCTCATCTTCATCATAATTGAAACCGGTATTTACCTTAGGAGTTTCAATCTCAATTTCTTGTTTCTTTTTGTTCGATCTCAACATAGCGAGCCAGTCCCATTTTAACCGCCTAACAATTATAGCCTTGATATTTTCATGCTGGTATCCTTTTCGGCATTTTAACAAAATTTTCATTAATGCATCCTGAATCAGGTCTTTTGCGTCATCGGGGCTACCGGAGTTTTTCGTAACAAAACTAATGGCCACCGGCATCAAATCGTTGTACAGTTCATTCCAAATTACTGCATCATTTGTTTTTATTCCGTTCAACATTCTGTTTTCATCATCCATTTTAATGTCGTTTTGAGATTTAAAATGTAAACATGTGGGATAATATTAGACTGAAATGAGGTATGGTTAGAGAGTAAATTTTAGCTACACAATTGTCTTATCTGAGATTCCGAGTGTTTTTCTACAAATCAATAATTTCATCAGTACTCAAGCCTGTTTCATTTATAATATCCTTGATGCTTGCGCCACTCTGCTTCATGTGGATCGCCAACTTTTGGGTTAAGGATTCTTTTTGCCTTCGCTCTTCTTCTTTTTGCCTGCGTTCTTTTTTTTCCCTTTCCTCGGCTTCAACAATTTGTTTTAAATATTTGGCCTCCTGCTCATCAAAAATGGTGTCGATTTCTTCTTCGGCTTCAAGGTTGCGGCGAAAGGTGTCATCCATCAGCGGGCCTTGCAGGTATTGGGCAATGTCGCTAAACCCTGCGGGGGTTTCCTGCAAATCGATGATGTATTCTTTGTCGGTACGCCATGCCTGGTTAAACAAAACCATAAAATTCTCTAAGCGTGTTCTTCGTTGTTCGGGCAATCGCCTTACTTGAATAATATGCGATTGATGGGTCAGGTGTTCGATGAAAAAACTCTTGACATGGATTTTTTCCTTGCTCACCGAGTTGATCACATCACGGTTAACGGTTACGGCCATATAGGGCAAATCATTCAGATTATATCCCAAAATATAAATAGTGATGATAGGATAGGCAGGATGGTATTCCGGTGGGGCTTCTTCTACTTTGCTCAACTTTTTTTGTTTGGCCATGTAATTGGCATCAAGATAATTTCGGAAACGCTGGATGTCGGTGGCGTATTTTGATTTTTGCAGTTCGATGAGAACAGTTTTCCGGCTGCCGTCAGCTTCCTTAATCACTGCCTTAAAATCGAGCCGGAACAGTGTTAACCTGCGTTTTTCGTCAGGGAAAACTGTTTCCTGCTGGCCCAGGGTAACTTCCTCCACATCCACATCCATAATTACCGACAACACTTTGCGGGCAAACTTGGTGTTTTCCATCAAGTACTTAAAGGCTTTGTCGTAAAGGGGGTTTATGATTTTCATGTCGTGTTAGTTTTACTGTTTGTCAATAAAATATTCATACAAAAGTAAGGTGATAAATTTGAAGATAAATTTACAAATTTTAGGTTTTGGCACCTTTCTACAAATCAATAATTTCATCCGTACTCAATCCTGTTTCATTAATAATATCATCGATACTTGCACCGCTTTGCTTCATGTGAATTGCCAGCTTTTGGGCTAAGGATTCTTTTTGCCTGCGTTCATCTTCTTTCTGACTAAGTGCTGTTTCTTTTCGCTTACGCTCAACCTCTTTTTGCCTTCGCTCAATACTTTCCCTTTTCTTTGCTTCTTTTTCCCTTTCCTCGGCTTCAACAATTTGTTTTAAATATTTAGCTTCCTGCTCGTCAAAAATGGTGTCGATCTCTTCTTCGGCTTCCAGATTGCGGCGAAAAGCATCATCCATCAGCGGACCTTGCAGGTATTCGGCAATATCGCCAAACCCTGCGGGTGTTTCCTGCAAATCGATGATGTATTCTTTGTCGGTACGCCATGCCTGGTTAAACAAAACCATAAAATTCTCTAAGCGTGTTCTTCGTTGTTCGGGCAATCGCCTTACCTGGATAATGTGCGATTGATGCGTGAGGTGCTCGATGAAAAAACTCTTGACATGGATTTTTTCCTTGCTCACCGAGTTGATGACATCGCGATTGACGGTTACGGCCATGTAGGGCAAATCGTCTAAGTTGTAGCCCAAAATATAAATAGTGATGATAGGATAGGCAGGATGGTATTCCGGTGGGGCTTCTTCTACTTTGCTCAACTTTTTTTGTTTGGCCATGTAATTGGCACCAAGATAATTCCGAAAGCGCTGAATGTCGGTTGAATATTTTGATTTTTGCAGTTCGATGAGAACAGTTTTCCGGCTGCCGTCAGCTTCCTTGATCACTGCTTTAAAATCGAGTCGGAACAATGTTAACCTGCGTTTTTCGTCAGGGAAAACCGTTTCCTGCTGGCCCAGGGTAACTTCCTCCACATCCACATCCATAATTACCGACAACACTTTGCGGGCAAACTTGGTATTTTCCATTAAGTATTTAAAGGCTTTGTCGTAAAGGGGGTTTATGATTTTCATGTCGTGTTAGTTTTACTGTTTGTCAATAAAATATTCATACAAAAGTAAGGTGATAAATTTGAAGATAAATTTACAAATTTTAGGTTTTGGCACCTTTCTATAAATTAATGATTTCATCAGTGCTCAAGCCAGTTTCATTAATAATATCATCGATACTTGCACCGCTTTGCTTCATGTGGATCGCCAGCTTTTGGGCTAAGGATTCTTTTTGCTTACGTTCCAATTTTTCCCTTTCCTCGGCTTCAACAATTTGTTTTAAATATTTGGCCTCCTGCTCATCAAAAATGGTGTCGATTTCTTCTTCGGCTTCAAGGTTGCGGCGAAAGGTGTCATCCATCAGCGGGCCTTGCAGATATTCGGCAATGTCGCTAAACTCTTCGGGGGTTTCCTGCAAATCGATGATGTATTCTTTGTCGGTGCGCCATGCCTGGTTGAACAAAACCATAAAATTCTCTAAGCGTGTTCTTCGTTGTTCGGGCAGTCGCCTTACCTGGATAATGTGCGATTGATGCGTGAGGTGCTCGATGAAAAAACTCTTGACATGGATTTTTTCCTTGCTCACCGAGTTGATCACATCACGGTTTACGGTTACGGCCATATAGGGCAAATCATTCAGATTATATCCCAAAATGTAAATGGTGATGATGGGATAGGCTGAATGGTATTCCGGTGTAGATTCTTCTACCGTGTCTGGCTTTTTTTGTTTGGCCATGTAATTGGCACCAAGATAATTCCGAAAGCGCTGAATGTCGGTTGAATATTTTGATTTTTGCAGTTCGATCAAAACAGTTTTCCGGCTGCCGTCAGCTTCCTTGATCACTGCTTTAAAATCGAGCCTGAACAGTGTTAACCTCCGTTTTTCGTCAGGGAAAACTGTTTCCTGCTGGCCCAGGGTAACTTCCTCCACATCCACATCCATAATTACCGACAACACTTTGCGGGCAAACTTGGTGTTTTCCATCAAGTACTTAAAGGCTTTGTCGTAAAGGGGGTTTATGATTTTCATGTCGTGTTAGTTTTACTGTTTGTCAATAAAATATTCATACAAAAGTAAGGTGATAAATTTGAAGATAAATTTACAAATTTTAGGTTTTGGCACCTTTCTACAAATCAATAATTTCATCCGTACTCAATCCTGTTTCATTAATAATATCATCGATACTTGCACCGCTTTGCTTCATGTGAATTGCCAGCTTTTGGGCTAAGGATTCTTTTTGCCTGCGTTCATCTTCTTTCTGACTAAGTGCTGTTTCTTTTCGCTTACGCTCAACCTCTTTTTGCCTTCGCTCAATACTTTCCCTTTCCTCGGCTTCAACAATTTGTTTTAAATATTTAGCTTCCTGCTCGTCAAAAATGGTGTCGATTTCTTCTTCGGCTTCAAGGTTGCGGCGAAAGGTGTCATCCATCAGCGGGCCTTGCAGGTATTGGGCAATGTCGCTAAACTCTTCAGGGGTTTCCTGCAAATCGATGATGTATTCTTTGTCGGTACGCCATGCCTGGTTAAACAAAACCATAAAATTCTCTAAGCGTGTTCTTCGTTGTTCGGGCAATCGCCTTACTTGAATAATATGCGATTGATGGGTCAGGTGTTCGATGAAAAAACTCTTGACATGGATTTTTTCCTTGCTCACCGAGTTGATCACATCACGGTTAACGGTTACGGCCATATAGGGCAAATCATTCAGATTATATCCCAAAATATAAATAGTGATGATAGGATAGGCAGGATGGTATTCCGGTGGGGCTTCTTCTACTTTGCTCAACTTTTTTTGTTTGGCCATGTAATTGGCATCAAGATAATTTCGGAAACGCTGGATGTCGGTGGCGTATTTTGATTTTTGCAGTTCGATGAGAACAGTTTTCCGGCTGCCGTCAGCTTCCTTAATCACTGCCTTAAAATCGAGCCGGAACAGTGTTAACCTGCGTTTTTCGTCAGGGAAAACTGTTTCCTGCTGGCCCAGGGTAACTTCCTCCACATCCACATCCATAATTACCGACAACACTTTGCGGGCATACTTGGTGTTTTCCATCAAGTACTTAAAGGCTTTGTCGTAAAGGGGGTTTATGATTTTCATGATACCTTATTTTACTGTTTGTAAATCAACTATCTATACAAAGGTACTACAAATCGGGTTTATTGATTCTTTTGAGGATATGTTTAATATTCATAGCCACAAAGACTCCAAGGCATCAAGCTACACAAAGTGTTTTTTGTAATTATTTAGCTGGTGAAATTGGATTCCAAGTCATTACGACCCCATCCTGCCGAGCTTTGCTCGTGCATGCACGAGACTTCGTCTCGACACCGACCCTTCCCCTGAAGGGGAAGGGAGACCAGCCACACAAGCCACTGCAGCGGATAATGCGCTGGCATTCTCCCCCTTCAGGGGGAGTTAGAGGGGGTTTTAGAAAGTGGCCAATTTTACCAGAGTGGGTGAAAAGCACCTAATCAGCTATGTATTTTTTGTTAAATCACTTTTCGGATCAGAATTTGCCAGGCTTCAAACCTTTAATTTTTTTAGCCATCAATACCAATAAAACCACCAATATTGCTGAAACTGCAAACAGCCATAATCCCCTTGATTTATCCTTGACTTGTTCTTTGCCCAAAAGCACAAAACCACCCCAATACACCGGATGCTTATAATCCTGCGTGTTGAACCTCAAAAAGTGGATGCTCTTATCGAAGGCCTCAGCTTTGGTGTCGCCCGAAAGCCAATGGGTGTAAAACTTTCGCATAAACAACTGCGTGGCCCGGTCGTCAACCTTCCAAAGGCTCATAATGATGTTTTCGGCACCGGCATACTTAAAAGCCCGTTGCAGACCAAACACGCCCTCGCCAGGAATGATTTCGCCCAGCCCGCTTTCGCAGGCACTAAGCACCACCAGTTTTGTTGAATCCAGGTTTAAGTTGCTCACCTCATAAGCCGTTAATATTCCATCCTGCCAAATATCATTCATGCCGTTTTCTTCGGATAGACTGTTGTTGGCATTAGCAAGATAAAGCCCGGAACAAAAAAGCGGGTTGATTGGCATTGCAAAATCATTGTCAAGGGATCGGCTTGCGTGTTTTTTTTCAGGTACTGAATTACGGCCATTAAAAAAGCCGTGTGTGGAAATATGCAGTATCCCGGGGTTGCTAACGGTTTTTATTATTTCTTCGGTGGCGTTTTCGGCGATATACAATTGGGTTGTCCAGTTAAGATCGGTTAATAAGCTGTCGATGTAGCGCAACTCGTAAGCCGACATGGTCAACGCGCTTAAGTTCTCCGACCGCAGCTTTGTGGTATCTGTATCATCGCTATTGTTTGCTGCCATTGCCGAATTACTCTGCCGCCTCGTGGAAAAATCAGGTGCGCCTATAAGCAAGGCCATCGTATTTGTAGAAGCTGTAATTTCGGATTGCCCCATAAAATCGTTTACGCAGCTTAGGAGTACGAGCTGATGATTTTCGTAAATATATTGCTTGTCTTCACCGAGCAAAGCCGCAATATTAATTTTGTTGTAAACCCCATCGGGCAACAGGTAAACAGTTTCTTTATCTTTTACAAGCTGTTCTATTTTTGCCCAATAGCTCAAATAAGCAGCGGTGTCATCATAACTATCCAAAGATTTGTAGCCCTGGTAAATATTTTCGATGTATTGGTCGTATTGTCCATTTTCCAGATATTCTCCATTATCCAACACAATCATTTGTGGGCCTTCATCCTTGTGCCCCGAAACCACAAGCGCGACATATTTTATCGAATCCTGGTTTGCAACACGAACAATCTGAACAAAGGCCTCATCTTTTTTTAATGTAGATTGAATTTCCTGCCACGTGTATCTTTTCCGGTTGTGCTGCTTTGCAAATACCGCCGATTGCTGCGTCAGTTCTTTTTCGAGTGTGTTGGCACGGCTTTCAATCGAATCCCGGTTTATCCCGCGTTTTTCGATTTCACCTTTGGTTAATGTGTAAATATTGGCAAGGTATTCTTTGGTGTTGATCCATTCGTCATACTTTTTTCTGAAACCACTATTGGCAGTATCATGCAGCCCGAATTCCTTCATTTTTTTCGTGGAAGTCAAAATCAATCCCTTCAAAAACAAATTGTAGTCAAATATTTTGCCTCTTATATTTCCATCCTGATTGTAATAATCCAGGGCAAAGGAATTGAAGCGTGCAATATTCTCCTGGAAAGTGGCCAGGTATTTTTGTTTTTCGCCGGCTGAAAGGAAATCAAAATTCTGATAAATATTTCCGATAAATAATTCCATCGATTCCACGAAGGCTTGTTCAGCCTCCTCTTTCCTACCTTGTTTAGAAAGTACTTCAGCCAGCGAATTTAATGAATTAATATGATTTTTATGATGCTTATCATAATGCATGCTGGCAATCCTGAGTGCTTCCCTATGCTTTACTTCTGCCGAATCATTTTCATTCATCACCTGATAAACATTCCCCATCAGGCGTAACTGAGCCACCAGATCGATATGGTCAGGGTTTGTATTTTTAAGTGTTTGTATGGATTCCGCCAAAATAGCTAACGCCTGCTCATATTCCTTTTTTTCGAGATGTATTTTTGCCAAGCGCATCTTCAACATAATATGAATATCATGGCTACGGGCAACCAGAGTATCGGCAATGGACAGACCTTCGTTACAAAGTGATTCAGCTTGATATAAATCACCCCTGAGCAAATCAATTTCGGCCAGGTTAACTAACACGTAAATATATCCCAGCTTTTTATCATCAATACTTTCGTAAATAGTTTTAGCTTTAAGCAATTGTCTTTCAGCTTTGTCCAGATTTCCTGTTAGTATGTATAAAGTTGCCAGGCTATTCAAATTTGTAGCAACATAGGCATGATTTTCCCCAAAATTCTTTATATTGATTTCCTGGGCTTCGTGGTAAAGTTTTTCAGCTTTGTCATATTCACCCATTTCCTTATACATCGAGGCGAGATTATGCAATATTGGAGCTTTGTCGGGATGATCTTCTCCAAATAGTAAGTCATTCATTTGTTTTGACTGAATGTAGTACTTTTCGACCATCGACAAATTCCCTGTTGTCATAAAGTGTGAACCATAACTGTTCAGGAAAAATGCATAATTGATACTATCCGTAATAATTTCCTTTCGTAAATAAATTGATGCTGCTTTGGAGGCATATTCCCCTGCTTTTTCATACAATCCCATTTCGTTGTACAAAAAGGTTAAAGTCCCCAGCGAAGCCAGGTAATCATTGCTTTCTTCTCCTTTCAGCTTTTTATCAAGGGCGATGGATTGGAGCATTCCTTGTTCAGCCAACTTAAAATCATTGGTGTAATAATACATCTTAGCCAACTCCATCACGAAAAAACTTTGATTTGAATCGGGGAGTGCTCCCGGCGTATCATACACCGTAATTTTTTGTTTCAGGTAATGGATGCCGCCATCATAATCTCCCGAAAAAATGTATGAGTCAATTTTATTGCACTCTTTTTCGTAGTCGGAAAATTCTTGCGCAAATAATACTGTATGGATTGATATTACAGCAATACAAAACATGAAGAGGGGACTTTTCAGAGCTTTCATTGAGCATTTTTTTATGAACGGTTGTAAAACGCATGTTTACTTTTTCTGCAACCGGTCGATTCAATAATATGAATATAGCAACAGAAAGTCAAAAGTAAACAAAATTTAATTTTTAAAATTAACAAAAGGAGAAAGAAACATGAGAACAAAAATCAACAGATCAGCACAAAACTTAAAAACATCAGGCATAAAGAGAGCAGTTTTATTATTCACACTAATTATTGCAATGGGTACATTTTTAAATGTAAACGCCCAGGATGCCAAACCCACACCCAAAAACAGAACCCTTAGTAATGGTTTTAGTATTAAGGTGGAATACGGAATTCCTTCCAAAGAGTTTGGAACTTATGAGCCGGTAGGGGATAACTCTAAGTATGGGATTAGCTATGGATTGCAAATAGGAAACCAATGGTACATTAGCCCGATGGAAAAACTTGGATTTGGCATTATGGTAAACTGGTTCGATGTTACGTTTGCAGCAAAATCCATTGATGACGAATCCAGGGCAACCATCGATGCCTCTATTCTGGAAATTGGACCCATTGGAACTTATGCCCTTAACAGCGAAATGGCCATTGACTTCTATTACAACCTCAGGCCAACCGTCATTATAAATATGGAAACATGGACGAGCAGTTGGGGTGGCTCCACCAATCAATTTAGTAATACCTGGGAGGGTGTAGGAGTAACTCATGCCATTGGCGCAGGATTTAGGTGGAGAGCACTTTCGGGGGGTATGGAATATGTGTTTGGCAGTGTTAATGACACTGATGATATTTTGAGCACAGACGACACATATAAGATGAAAGCTAACTGTTTCCGCTTTTTGATTGGGGTGAAGTTTTAACATCAATAATAAAATGAGGATGCTGTTTACATAGGGGCTACTGAAAAATGGAATTGTGTTTTCATATTCAATATTTCGGTGCTCTGCACCTTAAAAATACATTCCCTAAATGTTTTTCTACCAAGATTTCGCCACGCTGTGGCTTGAAAAAGGTGCAGAGCACCCATAATATTTGTAGCAATAGTCCGAATAAATAAAAAGAAGGTGCAGAGCACCGTGATATTAAATGCAAGGTTTTTTGAATAAACGTACAAAAAACCTTGCATCAAAGCACAACATTAATTATGTATTGGGGTAAATAACAATGTGTTACGGATTTTTCAGCAGCCTCTACTTCTACCTCAATATTCAGATTCATGTTTATGAAACACAACATAAAAAATAAATTTAGTTGAATTTAAATTCAAATCATCATGAAAAAACTTACAATCTATTTAGCAGTTACACTGGTTTTTGTAATTATTTCCTTGTCGGTATCCGGGCAAAAAAAGTACCTGGACTCTGATAAGAAATACACGCTTGCAAAAATTTACAAAAAGAATCTTAAAACCATAAAGGTTGGCTCTCTCAGGCAAATTAATGATTCAACCATTTCATTTGTAAATAAAACATCCCAAGCCACCGAACAACTGTCCGTTGACCAAGTCAGATACTTTTCGGTAAAAGATGGCACCAAAGCATTGCCATTCGGATTGTGGGGAGCCGGGTTTGGTGCATTAGCTGTTCTGGGAGCTGTGGGGGATGTATATGGCAGTTCAAATTATGAATTCAAGGATAACCTGGGTTTGCGTATTGTATTGATTGTGGGAGGATGCGGAGCAATTGGGGCTGGCATTGGCGCTTTAACACCCAAATGGAAAAGACTGTATGCTCGAAAGAATAATAGCTCAACATCTTTTATAATTTATCCGGCCATTTACAAAGATTATTACTGTGTAGGTTTAACCGTTAACTTTTAATACTAAAACAAATGAAAAAATTTGCAATTTTGATTATTATCCAGATTCTTGTCGCAATTAATTTCGCTTTTCCACAAGGTAACATGATAATGAAAGGAGAAAAAAAACAATTAAGAGGCAAACAAATTTTAGATATTGCAGAAGACGGCTTTGGTAACATTTGGATTATTTCGGGATCAAGCGAAGTTAAACTTAATGGCACCATGACAGATAAGGGTCATTTATGTGTCTATACACCCAAAGGTGAATGGCTCTATTTTAAGGATAACAAAGAAATCTATAAACAAAAATTCACTAAGCTTCAATGCGAAAACAATAATATCATGGCTTGTTATACAGAAAATGGGGTATTTACCTATGATGGAGCTACATGGAAGAACCTTACGAAAAAATCGATTGATAAGGAATTTGAAATCCCTCGAAAAACATTCATTTATTCAATTACACGAGATACGATGAACAGAACCTGGGTTGAAACCAGCAAAGGCTTGCTGCTTTGCAAAGATGGTAAGACCACCAGGTATCTGGAGGACATAAGTTTTTATGATGAATGGACATTTTTTTCAAAAGGACATGTTTAGTATCCCCTCAAAAAATACAGGTAGAATAAATATTGCCTCTAAGGGCTTGCTCAAAAATAACTTCCGGTTTTTATGAACATCTTTTGCACACATACTTCGTTAAAAATACTAACCGTCCATACGGA